>Ga0074193_1002958_pt1 | contig 13728 bp, 4 predicted proteins | sample EPASupsiteHSE605_FD_64523 | JGI IMG/M metagenome (GOLD analysis project Ga0074193, IMG submission 64523) | Bioremediated contaminated groundwater from EPA Superfund site, New Mexico - Sample HSE6-05 | ecosystem: Environmental > Aquatic > Deep subsurface > Groundwater > Contaminated ... | reverse complement strand
TGAAATTACTCCCCATCATTTATTTCTGGATTCGGGTTGCCTGAAAACATATGGTAATCGGACCAAAACCAACCCTCCCCTGCGTGATAATGAAAACCGGTTGCAGGTTAATGATTTAAATTATATTGACATTATAGGCACTGATCACGCACCCCACACCCTCGATGAAAAGAAAAAGGATGTTTGGAATGCTCCTCCGGGTATTCCAGGATTAGAAACCACTCTTCCCCTACTTTTAACCCAATTAAACCAGGGTAGAATAACTGTTGGAAATATTAAACGGTTGTTGTGTGAAACCCCTGCAAAAATATTCAATATCCCCCATAAAGGTTTCATAAGAGAGGGAATGGATGCTGATCTGGTTGTGGTAGATTTGAAGAAAGAAAGTGTTATTGATCCTGCTATTTTCCAGTCTAAAGCCAAGTATTCTCCATTTGAAGGTTTTCATGTTCAGGGAGTGCCAGTTATGACTATGGTACGTGGACAGAAAGTTATGGAAAAAGGTTATATTCTTGATAACCAGGGAAAATGTATTTATGCTTAAGAAAATTTATTTATTTTTGCATAGAAGCGTTTTACTGACTTGAATTGATATTTAAAAAAAGAAATAAATAAAAAAAATGGGAAAAATAATCCCATTATTTTTTTCTCAAAGTAACTACAGATAGACCTGTCACGAGAATTATCAGTGCCATTATCAGTGTAGGTATAGGCATACCCGTATTTTGCATCCCTATGGTGTTGTTTTCCGGTTGTGGTTGTTCTCTTACGTAAATAGCTGCTGTTGCATTCCTTTGATCCAGTACTGGATCAAAGGATGCAGTGTATACATGGGCGTGGTTTTCGATTGGCCCTAACTTTTCAACTCCCACAGTTAGTATTAGCTGAGCTATTGTGTTTGCCGGTAGGTTTCCAATGGCCCATATACCTGTTTCAGGGTTGTATGACCCGTAATTAGCTATGGATCCAATGTATATGAGTCCCGTAGGGAGTTTATCAAGAACGTAAACATCTATAGCAGTATCCGGTCCCCAGTTTTGCACTATGAGGGTGAAGTAGATTGTTTCATGGAGATACGGTTGTGGATTACTGACTGTTTTTTCAATGGTTACATGGGATGTTTGGATGTCATTATAAACTGATGCTGTTTTCCTACCCGATGGGTCTGTTTCTGATGAGGTTCCGGCAGTGTTGTTCATGCCTTGTGTAGCGTTTGAAATTACAGTGCCGTTAATCCATATGGTTACATTCTGTCCAGGTGCCAGCCTGTCGATTATTGGGGTTATATTCAAGGGATTGGTGTAGGCTGTCCATGGTATTCCAGTTGATGTGGAGTAGTACGTGTTCTCCAGCAAGTCTGGTATGTAATAATCATCAAAGTTCACATTCAGGGCATCAGATGGCCCTTCATTGGTTATTACTATAGTGTAATGGATTGGATAACCTCTTACTATGTTGTTTACATCTGATCCCTCTGTTTGAGAAGTTTTTGTAATGTTCAGGATGGTTAGGGTGTTTATCCCTGTAGTGGTGTTGTCGGTTAGGTTTCCAGTTAGATTAGTGGCATTACTGGAGACGATCACGGTGTTGTTAATGAGTCCTGTGGCATTGGATGGTACTAATCCCCTTAGATATATATAAACAGTCTGAATAGCATTCACCTTTGGGAAGACATATTCATAAGGAGCCAACCAGACATTCCATGTTACATTATCCAGACTATATTCCTGACTGGTTAACCGTGGATCAAGTGTATCACTCACTTTCACATTCAAAGCATCACTGGGACCATAATTAGTTATCGTAATTGTGAAAACTAATGGTTCACTCTGACCAGCAGTAACCTCCACAGGAGCAGATTTAATCACATTCAAAGCACTGATAGTATTAACCACAGTAGTAGTATTATCCGTCAAATTACCAGTTAAGTTAGTCTCATTGCTGGAAACAACCACAGTATTATTAATAAGACCCAAAGCACTAGACGACACCCAACCACGCAGATACAGATACACGATCTGGGTGGCATTCACTCGACTAAATATATATTCATAAGGATCATTCCAGATGCTCCAGTTGATATTATCCAGGCTGAATTCAGGGTTAGTCAAGCGTGGATCCAGAGTATCACTCACTTTCACATTCAAAGCATCACTGGGACCATAATTAGTTACTGTAATATTAAACACAATCGGACCACTCTGACCGGCTGTAACCTCTGCAGGGGCAGACTTGGTCACATTCAACACACTGGTAGTGTTAACCACAGTAGTAGTATTATCCGTCAAATTACCAGTTAAATCGGTGGCATTACTGGAAACAAACACTATGTTATTTATCAATCCCAATGCGTCAGATGGCGCCCATCCACGCAGATACAGAAACAAGGTTTGGGTGACATTCAACCGGCTGAACACATAATCGTAAGGATATGACCATGGACTCCAATTAATACCATCCAAACTATATTCATGGCTTGTAAGTCTATTATCCAGAGTATCACTCACTTTCACATTCAAAGCATCACTGGGACCATAATTGGTTACCATGATTGTGAAGACCAACGGTTCACTCTGACCCGCAGTAACACTCTCCGGAGCAGACTTAGTCACATTCAACACACTGATAGTGTTAACCACAGTAGTAGTATTATCCGTCAAATTACCAGTTAAATTGGTGGTGTTACTGGAAACAACAACTGTATTGTTAATGAGACCTAGTGCACTGGATGGTACCCATCCACGCAGGTAAAGGTGTAATGTTTGTGAGGCGTTAATCCTGTTGAAGGTGTATTCAAATGGACTATCCCATATGAACCAGTTCACATTGTCCAAACTGTATTCCTGGCTGGTTAACATTGGATCAAGTGTATCACTGACTTTTACATTAAGGGCATCACTAGGACCGTTATTGGTCACAGCGATTGTGTAGATAAGTGGACTGCTTTCTCCAGCAATAACACTTTTTGGTGCCGTTTTAGTTACATCCAGTGTGGCTAAAGTTTCCACATTGTTTTGTACTGTGTTTGAAGTCACATTATTGGGGCTGGTTGAACTATTGGCGGTTGCATTATTGAGGATGGTTGTTCCGTTAGGTGTGGATGCATTCACGGTACTGTTTATCATTACCCAGAACACCTGACTCACATTCATTGGCCCTCCAATAATGTTTGTGACATCTAAAACCAGGGACCCAGTGAATATAGTCCATCCACTCCAGCTAATTCCATCAATACTGTACTGATAGTAAGTGTTGGTTAACCAAGAGGACAATGAGTCATCCCTTATAATCACATTCCTAGCCACACTTGGACCAGTATTGGTTAAAGTTAGGGTGTAAATCAGATTATTTCCAGCGATCATTGCGCCGGTTGGGTTGTTTTCTTTTACCAGTGCTAGTTGTGAACTCTGGGTTACGTTAGTTGTGGCTGTGCTGTTGTTGTTATCGGGGTTGGGGTCTGTAGTATTTGAAGTTACATTGGCAGTGTTGTTTATGATTCCAATTGGCGCTATAGGGGAAACTGTAGCCCTTATTCGTATATTGACTAAATTTCCAGAGGTGAGGTTTCCGATGAGTATACTCCAGGGGTTAGTGGTTATGTTAGTCCATGTTCCATAGTTCAATGAGTACTGGGGATTGGTTAGGTATCCAAACCATGGATTTGAGAAAATATCGTTTAACGTTACATTCTGTGCTGTGTCCGGTCCCAGGTTGGTGACTGTTATGGTATAGGTAATCTGTTCCCCCGCATTAACCTGAACATCTCCTTCTTTTTGAACCTGGAGATCTGCTCCAATAACGTGTATCTGGGTGCTGTTGTTGGTGGTGTAATTTCTTCCATCAGTAGGAAGTGAGGTGTAGTTCAAATTGGCTGTGTTGGTGATGTTTCCCCCAGCCAGCAAGTAGTTGTTGTCCACTGTGCAGTTGAAGAGTAGGGTGGCACTGTTGCTTATCAGTGTTAAAAGGGGTGATGTGAAGATTAGAGTATCTCCCACAATATTTAAACTCCAATCAGATGGTAAAACAGCAGAACCCACAACATAATGGAGGCCTGTGGGGATTACATCGGTTATTGTAATATTATACGCATTAGAGGTGCTGGAAGAGGTGTGTGTAACATTAATTGCATAGGTGAACTCTTCTCCAATATTCAAGCTGGTTTTGCTTGGTGTTTTGGTTATCTGCAGGTTGGGTTCAACCACGTGCACTGTGGCTGTGTCTGATCCTCCATTTACACTCTGCCCAGTTTGATTATTGTAGTATAATGTTGCGTTGTTAATCAGGTTCTGTCCATTGTAGTTTCCAGTGACATTCTGAACCATGACTGTGTAGTTTAAGGTTATATTCCCTTCCTGGATGATAGTTACATTTCCAAAACTGATCTGGTAAGTGTTACCACCGAGATAGGTTACCACGAACTGGCTAACATTAACACCAGGGGTGATGGTGTAGGTAAATCCACCGACTCCCCCATTTACTCCCAGGCCACCTGGTAGAACATCGATAATCTTAAGTTCAATTGTGCTTCCAGTTGGTAAGTTTATGGTAACAGATTCTGTGGCGGTTTCTCCTATGGCACGATTCACAGTTTCAGTTCCATTAACTGTTTTGGACACACGTGGTGCTCTAGTGGTCACCAGAGCTGTTGCTGTGGCATTTATATTATTAACAGGGCCTGCTGGTTGTGTGGGGTCTCCAGTTCGCTCACCAGTACTGGTACCTGGATCACCATGTGTGGCATTGTTGGTACCGTGGGGACCGGGTAGTGTGGTTCCAGTGACATTCACCGTGTTATTTAAAGTGGTGTTAAACACAACTTCAGGTTTGACTGTGACATTGTAGGTTATATTGAGGTACTGAGTCTGGTTGAGTTTGTTGACCACAATGTAGATCATGTCTGCAGTGGAGTAGTTTGTGAAAATTATGGATGGGTCGCTGAGTGTAATGATCATGTGGAGGTAATCCATGGTGAAACCATTCATTGGATCAATTATGATCAAATCATAAACAGGAGCACCGTTGGTGATGTTGTTGTTTCGGATCTGTATATTGAAGGTTGCTGTGTCTGAATCAGTTAATATGGTCTGGTTTGCTGTTTTGGTGGATGAAATCTGGGGAACAATAACGTTAAGGATGTTTGGACATACTCCAGTCACATTGCGATTTCCGCCAGTGGCATTGGTAAAATTCAGCGTTGCGTTGTTGGATATCTGTGTTCCTGCCTGATTTCCAGCAATATTGAGAACCGTGGTGTTAAAGATTAAGGTTATAGTTCCATTTTTAAGTCCCAGACCTCCCATATAAGTTACATTACCCAGGTAGAAAGTTAAGGGTGAAAGTGAAGTGGGGTTGATGGTTAAAAATTCATCAAATGAACTTCCAAAGTCAAATCCAGAAGCTATGATGTTGGCATCGCTTCTTTTAATAAATGCAGTTCCGGCATTATATCCTAAATTAGATAATAAATCATCAATTAAGGATACGTTGAATGTTTCACCTTCTGGGACTGTTAACACAACCTGATATGTTACCACTTCTCCCACCATCACATTTGGTGTGGTGGAATCCGGTTCAGAAGTGTTGATTACAGTTTTATTAATTCCGGGTGTAACTGTGTTGATATTCACCACGTTGGATTTGTTGGTGTAATTTCTGGCATTATCATATCCTACAGGCATGGATGAGAATGAAATATTAGCCTGATTCTGGAACACAGAACCAGTTGGAACGTTACCATTCACCAGAACTGTGAAAATGAAGGTTAACACATCTCCCGGATTGATAACTGTACTGCTAAGAGAACTGATAATCACTGTACTACCGGCTGTGAAACTGAAACCAACAGGGAAGGATACTAGATTGATTGTTGATGAGTTAAATAGCACTGTATCCAGAACATCAATTAAATTCATCTGATAAGCTGGTGAAGTTCCATTATTGGTGACGGTTAAAGTCACAGTAACCAGGTCTCCACCATCAACAGTGGTGGGTGTCACATTCTTGTTGACTGTTAGTTTAGGCTCGACAATGGTGGTATTTACTGAAGTGATGAAGGGTGGTCTGGTGTTTTCTGTCCAGTTGAGTGCTGCATTATTGGTTTTTGTGGTGCCATTTATGTTGCTGGTATGGTTTAGTACTGTGACATTAAACAGTAAGTAAAATGTGTTATTGGTGGTTGTACTGTTCGTGATTCCATTAAAAGCGAATATAATATTCTGACCGCTTCCAGAAACTGATAATGTTCCTAAAGTACCGGCAAACCCTGTAGCATCCAGGATGTACTGGCTTGCATTGTAACTGAATCCAACTGGTAACAGATCAGTGATGGTTAGGTTGGTCTTCAATCCCTGAGGTAACGTGACCAGGATTTTATAAGTGACTACTTCCCCTATAGTCAAGTATCCTGTGTTTCCGTGTATGGTGGAGTCTTCAACAATTTTGGTTATCTTCGGATCTCCAGTTCTAACCACCGCCCATCCAGAGTCCGTGTAGTTGCGGCTGTCTGGATCAGGAACTCCCCCCACCCATGGCATTGACCAGTAAGTGGCATTGGCTGTGTTATTGTAGACCGGTCCAATGTATGGTGTTTCTAGGGCAGTTATGTTAAAGGTGAAATTGAGTGTTTGACCCTGGTTGAGGTTTCCTCCAGTGTAAGTTAAAATTCCAGTTAAAGGATTGTAATTGAATACAAACCCAGATGGAGTGGAAACTTCCACCACACTATTTAAATCGAATATCTGACTGGCTCCTGCCAGTGAATCAGTTATGATTACATTATAAGCGGTCGACCTTGCATTGGAACGAGTATTACTTACCTGAATTGTTACGGTAGTTGTTTGCCCTCCTTCAATAGTGTTGGGGTTGAAACTTTTAGTTACTGTTAACCATGGTTCAACAATAAAAACGTTTGCCGTATCCGTTTTCGGGGTGTGACCTGTATTGTTCCAGTCCATGGTTGCGGTGTTGGTTCTGGTTCTGGAGTTGGTGTGAGGTGGGTTAGCAGTTGAATTATTTGCCATGAGTACTGTGAGATTAATGTAGAATGTGCTGTTATTTGTGGTGTTGGTAAGTCCTGTGAAAAGGAAATGTAGGTTGTTGTTTATCTGGGTAAAGCTTAAGGGTGCCAGTATTCCATTGAAACTACTTATATCCAGTGCATGTGAAACATAAGTCAATCCAGCAGGTAATACATCCCGGATATAAATATCCATTATCTGCCCTGCAGGTAGAGTAACCGCGATTTGGAAGAGCCCTGTTTCCCCTATTGTTAGATTGGATCCTGAACTTATCCCATCAATTGATCCTATATAATTTTTCTGGAAGTCAACATCCCGTACCTGTACTGATGCATTGTCAGAGAAGTGGGATTGATCAACTCCAGGATTTCCAACATAATTTGGACTTTCAGGCGGGGTTAACGATGTAAATTTGGTGATGTTGACTGTGTTGTTGATTATCTGTCTGGGGTATACTGTGCTATTTAAGGTGGCATTATAGGTTATTATTATGGTGCTGTTGGTTCCATTAACTCCATAGATAGGATATAATGAACCGAAATTCAAACCAGTGCTGGTGAAAAGGTCCATAAGGTTTAAACCAGTGATTGTTACCCCATTAAGGTAACTAGCAGTGATACCACTGATTGATGATATGTATCCCGGATTGGATGAGAGAAGATCATCTGTGACCATTACATTGTAAGCAGGAGCATTACCACTGTTATTAATGGTTATGGTATAGGTAACCACATCACCCGCCTGTAATCCAGTGGTGGGTGTTGCAGTCTTGTTTATACTAAGTTCTGGTTCTCCAGTTTTCAAAGATACTATCCGATTATCACAGAACGTTTCCCCTGGACTGTTTTCATAGTTGATATTCAGGAGATTGGTGAGCCAGAGGCCATCGGCCATTGGATCTCCAGTGGCGGTGAGGGTGAATAATATGTGAACAGTTGAATTGGGCTGGGTGGCATTGTAGACATTACCATATTGGAAGGTGATGGTGTTCTGGGTGACATCCACAATCAGTGTAGGTATCACACCAGTTAAACTACTTAAGGTATCATCTTCACCTAACCTCCACTGCCCAGCAGCGGGTATTACCTGACTAGTGTTCTGTGCCTGGCCGGTGGTAAACTGGGAAGCCCTCAGCAAAGGTATGGGCAGGTAATCAATTAGATTAAAGTCGTGCAGATTACTGGTGGGAACATCTATCAATAAGGAGAAAGTCACAGTGTCTCCAGGTTTTACCAAATAAGGAGCAACAGGATCATTTCCATTAATTTTAATTATGTCTTTTGATGGTGTGGGCGCCACAATTACAACCTGACTTCCACTGCTATCCTCTATTTGACTGCCATTCTGAGTTAACGCCGCATCAGCAACCACTACATTATTTATGAGGTCATTGGAAACTATTGGATGTGGAGTTGGTGGTGTCACTCCTTCATAGTATTCATTGATGCGGGCCCAGAAAGTTAAGTTTCCAGTGGTTGCCCCGTAGTTTGTTCCAGTATAATTTCCACCTTCAACAATACCACTGTACCCATTATCAATAAGTATTCTGGTGACATTGAATACTAGATAGGTAATTCCAGTGGTGGAATTATGGTAATAATAGAACTGGTTAGGGTTGGTTAAATTGACAAAAAGATTACTGATATAAATACCTGGAAGGTGTAAATTGAGTCGAGGGTTGTAAGTTAACGAATTCAGGAAACTCTGACCATCACCCAGTACATCATAGAGTACTAGGTTGTTTATTGAGAAATAATCTGAAACCTGGAAGTTGAGTGTGTATCGCAGTATATCTGTGGGTCGGGGTTGTATTGGGTCCGTGCTCTCATCATTGACACCTTTCTGTATGGCAAGTGGTTTTAGGATAAGGGTGTAATTATCAGCAGATGAAACATTAATATTGGTGTAATTTCCAGTAACACTGGCAGTGTTAGTGGCATTAACCCAGGTTCCTGTATTTGGATCCAGTACGTACTGGGAATTATTATCGAATTTTGGAGCATAAACTCGATAGATGATAGTTTTATCAGAACCGAGTACTCCGGTGATATTGCTAAAGTGTATCCACAGTAAACCACCTGGGGTGCTGGTGGATGGTTGCTGCACTATACTGCCACCATCAGCATCAACAATTTGCACGAACTGCAGGTTTCCAGGAAGTAAGTCTTTCACGTTGATATCAGTGACTGTCTGGCCATTGGCCACATCAACAGTGAGGGTATAATCCCAGGGATAATTGGAACCAGTGGCAGTTTCATCTTCATGGGGGGCAACTATGTTCTTAATGATCTTGATTACTGTAGGAATTACTGGGGTTATAGTTTCATTCCCTCGAATGGGTGTTGTGCCAGTTTCATTGGCACCAAACCTGAATACAGGATAGGCTGTGATATTGAGAGGTAATCCTAGGGTGGAATTACCATTTAGTAGTGCATTGATTTGGAGGACTGCACTTGGCTGACCAGTGGTGAAACTGCCCAGTGGATACTCAATTATGTAAAGACTGTATCCAGGAGTTCCAGTCACGATTAGTCCAGATAGTGGATCGATTAGTGTACCACTTAAGGGGAATGTTCCTACAGAGGTAACACTCACCGGTGCCCCCAGGAAGTTGGCGCTCTTGAACTCTATCTCCGGAGGTAAGATCAACTGGACTATGGGGCCAAAACCAGTTTCATTACCATTGTTGTTGAAAGTGAGTGTGAAGTTAAAACTTTCGTTTAAAAATTGTTCTCCAGGGGCATCAATGGATAAAGTGGGTTCAGGGCCCAGCTGGAAGTTCGCCCATCCATATAAATTCAGGTCAGATGGGTTGGAACTGAGTTCAGTTGTCACCAGTTTTCGGAGGGTCATGTGTCCGGGATAACTGGCAGTGACATAGAATCTTCCTTCATTACTTAGAACGTTAAGTTCGTAATGTCCAGTGGTGTCAGTGGTGGTCTGGGAAAGGGTAGAACCATTGATAGAAGTTACAGTGATATTGACTCCCTGGAATGGACTTCCATTGGTACAGGTAATCACATTACCACTGATTATATTAGAATCGGGAAAAAGAGAAGAATTTGAAGATTCAAGAACATTTGAGTCATTGGTGTAGTCTTGGATTGATATCTCTGAAGTTAAATTAGTTGAATTTGTTAAATTATTCAGGGTTGTTGAATTGTTATTTGAAATCCCGTCAACGTTTTCTGCAGCTGAAACTATACCACAGGTTAAAAAAATTGCCAAAATAATTATAAAAGATAGTCCAACTTTATTTTTTTTATTCCCCATAATAATCATTCCACTACCAATAATTGAAAAATGTTCATTTATAATATTGCCATAGATATTGTTCGTAAATTACAATATTGATTTGTTATTATTATATTGGATTTACTAATATAAATCCATATCTACGAACTGTTCGTATTTTTTAGTAGAATATAATAAAGAAAGTTTATGTGTTGAGTATGTGTTGAAAAAAACTCAAAATTAAGACAAATGAAAAAAAAACTGTTTAACACGACCTTCAATAAATGATGCAAAGAATATAATAAAAATTTTTAAAATGAATGCAAAAAAATAGTAAAAAATTAGCATTACAAGATGTTTCAATTAATACGCTATTTAATAAAATTATGTTAGTGATTACTTAAATATATGAATATAATTATAATTATGAATTCCATTAAAGTTTTCATAATAACAGCAATAACAACAAAAATCAATCAGGAAAATATATCACACAAACGGATGTATACAAATATTATGGAAACACATATCTGAAATTAATATATGGTGTATTAAATTAAAAAAGAGGGGAAACATGTGCGAATCAACTGTTTACGATACTAAAGGGATTAAACTCATGGATGATGTGATTCACATGAAAATCTATGGGGACAGAATAGAAATGGTGGATATTTTGAACCAGGGAATGACTGTAGAAGGGCAAATAGTTGAATTAGACTTGGATAAACATAGTATTTTCGTGGAAGTGGATGAAAAGGGACTAATTAAATAGAATAAAAAATTAACGCAGGAATTTATAACTATTTTTTAAAAGTGTATCTAATTATACTTATTTTTAAATTATCTATTCTTTAAACAATTTTTGAATCCGTATTATTCTTAAAATTAGGTGGATCTTAGAATTTAAATTCATCTTATTCTTAAAATATCTGAATCTTAGAATAATTCTAGAAATGGAGTTTAGAACTAAAAATAAAAAAGAGGGGTGGATATTCTCCACCAAAATTTGTTTTTTTTAGACGTTTTTGAACCTATTTAAGGGAAAATGCTTCGTGTGGACAGGCTGTTATACACTGGTCACAGAGTATACAGAATCCTTTGAGTGGTACCTTTTCGTCGGGGGTTAGTTTCAGCATGTCATATGGGCATACTTCCACACAGTCACCGCACTCATTACACTTATCAGGACTGAACTGTACTCTGTTCCGTTTTACAACTTCACCATCAATGACTTTATCCATTTCCACCAGTTGAAGTGCTCCTTCTGGGCAAGCAACGGTGCATGCTCCACAACGAGTACACATAGCCAATGAAGGTTCTCCACTGACTTCAATGTCTCCGGGAACTTCCATTCCGGTGTTAGTAACCACCCTAATAGCTTCGGTTGGACAGATACGGGCACATGCTCCAACATATTCACATTTGGATTCATCCCATACTAATCCTTCTTCAGAAGCAGGTTTAGCTGGTCCCAGTTTAACATCCAGGTCAATGGCATCTACTGGACACAATTTTTCACATAATCCACAGTAGGTACAAATTTCCGGTAGTTCCACTGTTAATGAAGAGGCTTTGGGTTCTATGAAGTCGCCAGGACAGGCTTCTACACAAACATTACAGCCAATACAGGTATCTTCATCCACTTCGAACTCGTTGAGTTCTTTGGTCCGTTTTTCTGGTTTTTTACCAGATATAAACACCGCATTCCATGGGCAGGTCTGTGAACAGACTCCACATTTGATACAGGTGTCCTCATCAATGACTATGCTTTCTCCCACTTCAGGGAGTGTGATGGCATCCACAGGACATTCATCCACACACATACCACATCCAACACAGTCAACAATGTAAATAGGACCGGTGATGTTTAAGTCCATCTTTTTAGGTTCTTTGACTCCTTCCACTCCAATGACTTCTACTGGGCAAATGTTTGCGCACTGTTGGCACATAACACAGTAGCCCTGTAGAGGTATGGTCTGCACTTTACCTGCCTCTAGTTTGAGGATCTGGGGTGGGCAGACTTCTACACAGTCACCGCACTCATTACAGAGTTTGGGGTTGAAGGTAACCCTAGTCTGGGTGTTGCCAGATTCGTCAATAGCTAGCTCATCAGTTTTAAGAGCACCGGTAGGACAGATATCCACACATTTAGGTGCTCCTCCACAAACGTCACAGTAAATAACGTCTTCTGGAGATACAGTGATGGCTGCAGTTGGACAGGTACCCTGGCAGGCCCCACATCGAATGCAGTCTTCCTTGTTAACCACTATCATCTTTATTCACCCTTTTAGAAATATTTAAATTCTCTTAACGAGATGACCTTCGCTGTCGTACACTTCAAGGGTGGCAAGTCTCATTTGACTGTCGATTTCGTGGGTTGCACAGGATAGACATGGGTCGTAGGCCCTTATTACCATTTCCATGAGGTTGAAGATCTTATCGTCTACTTCTACTCCTGGTTTTATGTAGTCTTGGGCAACTTTCTGGATACCCATTTCCATAGCAGGATTGTTCTGGATGGTTGCGACTACAATGTTGGCTTTGGTAACTAGTCCGTTTTCGTCACAAGCGTAGTGGTGGGTTAGTGTTCCTCGAGATGCTTCCACAATACCTACACCTTCACCAGCAGTTCTTTCCAGAGCATCTGGGAATTTCTGTCCAGATAAATCTCCTTCCAGTGCATCAGCTGCACATTCTGAGGCTGCGAGTAACTCTATGAGTCGAGCCCAGTGGAAGAGTAATGGTTCCTGAGCGTATCCAAAGAGGCCTCTGAATTCGTTCAATGCTTCCTGCGCTAGTGGTGCGACGTCAGGCATTTTATCAACCACGTTAAGCCTTGATAGAGGAGCCACACGGTATATTCCATCAGGATATCCCAGATCTTTGATGTATGGGAATTTTAACCAGGAATATGGTTTAACTTTTTCACCAATGTAGTCCAAGTAATCGGATGGGGCAAATTCAGCGTACTGGTTTCCTTCTTTGTCTTTCATCCGGACATTACCATTGTACATGTCCCATACGCCGTTGTTAACCAATCCAGTGTGGTAGGTTTCCACATAACCTAAGGTTTTCACCAGGTCCAGGTTTTCTTCGAAAATTGGTTTAGCCAGTTCAAGGGTGGCTACAGATAATTCCACGTTCCTCTGAGCCTTCTTTAGAAGGTCTTTCTGAGTTTCATCATCCAGACTGGTAGAAATACCACCAGGAGTGGAGGAAGTTGGGTGTATAGGTCGTCCACCTGTGGCTTTAATAATATCTAAAGCATTTTTTCGAAGCTCAATAGCCTGTAAGGCTGCTTCAGGAGCATCTTTAACTATTTGGAATACGTTCCTGGTTTTCCTGTCTTTCCCAGCTATGAAATCCGGAGCTGCCAGGAAATAGAAGTGCAGAGCGTGGGAGTGCATTACAGAACCCCAGCTCATGATCTCTCTCATCTTGTAGGCAGTTGGGAGAATTTCATCGGGAGCGAATCCGA
>Ga0074193_1002957_pt1 | contig 13729 bp, 5 predicted proteins | sample EPASupsiteHSE605_FD_64523 | JGI IMG/M metagenome (GOLD analysis project Ga0074193, IMG submission 64523) | Bioremediated contaminated groundwater from EPA Superfund site, New Mexico - Sample HSE6-05 | ecosystem: Environmental > Aquatic > Deep subsurface > Groundwater > Contaminated ... | reverse complement strand
TTTGCGGTTTTTACAAAAACGATTTAACGTTGAAAATAAGAGAATGGTGTTGTCCTGTATGTGGAACAAACCATGATAGGGATGTAAATGCCGCAATTAATATTAAGAAGTTTGCATTACAAAGTCAGAATTTAGTTGTAATATAATGCACCTATGGGACGTAGGGTAGAGCTCGTGGACATACGAACGCTGGTTCGATGTATGAAACGAGAAGCCACTGAGTCTTTAGCCCAGTGGTAGTTCACCACTCAACATCACGAAATGTATACAATTATATATTTACTTAGGTTATCAATTGTTCTTTTTGGAATCGGAAAATAAGTGCCTTAATAATAAGATATTCAGCGATACCAATGCAATGCCGAATATAACGATTTCATACAAGGGAAGTTCTAAAAAGACATATTACTATAAGGGCAGGTAAATATAAATGACTTGGGAGGTTACATTTGAGCCTATTTCAACACTACCTTCAACCCATATGAACCAGTATTTCACAGGAGATAGATGAAGATAAACCGAACTGAATGAAATACAGGTTTGTGATCAAAAACATGGAGATTCGGAGTTTTGAAACAGACTCGCTAACAATCACTCGTTAATCTTCGATTCACAGAACTTTTTTCCCTGCTTTGTAACTTCATTCCCAGGGCTGAGTTTCAGAGCTCGCACATAGCATTTAAACGCCTCTTCGTATTCGGCAAATTCGCAGAGCAGATATCCCCCACGCAGAAGAGAGTCCAGATGATCAGGATCGCTTTCCAGAGCCATCCTGCAGGCATTAATGGCTTTTTCTGTCTCGCCCATTTCCAGAAACACAGTTCCTTTCCAGTACCAGGTTTCGGCATTATCAGGTTTCATGACAGGCGCTTTGTTCCGGGAAAAGAAACTGAACCTTGGAACCTTACAGGCCCAGTCAGATGCTTTTTTGGGCTCACAGGCCAGGGCTTTATCAAAAATTTCAAGGGCTTTTTCAAGCTGGCCCATTTTTAAATAAACTATGCCCTCGCTGGTAAGGATTTTTGGAGATTCCGGGTCAAAGAAGAGCGCTTTTTCAAAGGCTTCAAGAGCTTCTTCATTTCGGCCCAGGGCTGAGAGCACAAAACCCCTGTTGGACCATTCGGTAGAGCCGTCAGGCTTAACTTCAAGAGCGGAATCAACAATTTCCAGGGCTTCTTCATACCTTTCGAGCTTAAAAAGAGCCATTCCGTAATAGGACCTGGCCTCCTGAGCTTTTCCACGAAATTCTTTTCCGCTGCCTTCCTTTCCTTTTTCAAAAAAAAGGTCTGCCGTTTCTTTCCAGGCTTCAACTGCCTCCCCATAAGCAGCCAGCGCCTCTTCAAATCTGCCCATACCGAAGAAAATCCTGGCTTTTTTGTAGTTTTCCTCAGCAGATCTGTCGAGCTCTTTGAGTGTACTTGCCATTTTTGCCATTTTTCCGCCTCATATCCACAAATACTCGAAGTAATTATCCAACAATTAATCGAAAAATTAATCGAAAAATTAATCGAAAAATTATCAAGTAATAATTGTTGAGCAAATAATTGTTGAGTAAGTATAACTTATATCAATAAAAGATGTACACAGGATCAGAAGATCTCTGGAGTTTTGGAATGAACTCATCCCAAAACTCAAAATTGCTTCTCCGATTCTCGAATTTAGAATAATCAATTGAGTTTCTGATTATGAAAAATAGTTCTGAAACTCTTGCTTATCTGAAAATAAAATTGGTTTTGGTATGAGCTCAACTTGTATTGTCAATCCCATTTTAATTTCCGAATTATTTTTAGAATTAATACTATAAATATAAAAGGTATTATTATCCTGAGCGCAATCATTATTATTTCAGTGCTTCCTAACATTTTACAGCCTTCACTTTTATAAATTTGAATCTGTTGAATGTACTCTTACAAGAATAAAGGTTCAGTCTGGATAACTGAGCAATCTTTAGAATAACTTCAATAATCTTAATATTCCTCTTAATACTACTGTCGCGTCAATCCTCAAGGATTTAACAACTCTGAATAGTTGCAATCGATTTCATACGACATTTTGCTGTTGACGCGACACTACTTTTATTTTGCATTCACTTATTTAAGTGCCCCTACGTTTTGTGGTCGAAAGTGGAAGAGGCACTTTACTTAAAATCTTTTTATAATAATTTAATGATTTAGGATTTCTACAAAGCTCAAATTTTAAATCTTGGGATAGGCTCAATCTATAATTTTACATTTCCGGGCTGCTTTCGGCAAACCGAATTTTCAGTTCAAACCTTCCAGGAAAAGGAACATTCGTTCCCCCTGCCAGAGTAATGAAAAACCTCTCTTTAATATATCCCGAGTTTCATATAAATAAAGTGTGGAGGTAAATCATCAAATAAAGTGTAGAGGTAAACACTTTCCGGTACTGCCACTCTGAGTTTGCGTGTCTTGTGAGATGGAGGGCAGACTTTCATGTTTTCCTGAAAACTGAACCTGCCAGAACGTCTCCTGCTGCGCCAGATATCATGACAGTATAGATACCCATGACAGTATAATACTTTCAGGAATATGCTGTTAGGAATATACTGTTAGGAATGCTAATAATTTCATTTATGCCGGCAGTTGCGCAGAAGAATACTATCAGTTGCGGCAAAGATACCGAGTATTTGTACCTCACATGAAGATATTCTGTTTTCCTTCAGACTCAATTTTGTAAGAGCCTGGAATCAAGAAAAAGATTATATAAAAGCCGAGGAGGCATATTCACAGGATATACAATTTAATTGATAAATTTATATATTAAAATACACAAGAATATCTAAAACTCAGGGAATCGGGAAAGTCATCGTAACACTTATACATGTCTTATGACATTTACTCGCAGGTTCAGATGATGAAAGCAGTACTAGGCTTAGAAGACGGAACAGTTATTAAGGGCACCGGTTTTGGTGCTGAAGGCACAGCTTGCGGCGAACTTGTTTTTACCACTCAATTCACGGGATATGAGGAGGCTCTGACAGATCCTTCTTATAAGGGTCAGATATTGATGTTCACCTATCCTCTGATCGGAAACTATGGTGTCAGCGGGGAGCGTTTCCAGTCCGACAACATCCATGCGGAGGGGCTTGTTGTCAGGGAAGCCTGCAAAAAACCCTATCACTATAAATCAACTCGTTCTATCCACCAATTTTTAGAAGATGAAGGGAAACCAGGAATAGAAGGCGTAGACAGTCGTATGCTCACTATCAGGACAAGGGAACGCGGGACCATGCGCGCAGCCCTAATCACTGGCAGCGACGATGGGGAAGAGGCTGTAGATGCGGCAAGGAACTTTCCGCAGATAACGGACGAGGAATTGATCTCCCTTGTAACCTGCAAAGAACCCCATTTCATTCCCGGAGCTGAAGGTGCCTGGAAAGGCAGCGGAAAACCCAAGCATGCGGTTGTAGTTGACCTGGGGATAAAACGCAATATTATAAACAACCTGCATAAGAGGGGAATTGACCTTACACTTGTCCCTGCAACAACAAAACCCTCGGAAATTGCAGGTTACGAACCGGATCTCCTTTTTGTCTCAAACGGGCCCGGAGACCCGGAAAAAGCAAAGGATGCAATCAATGCGGTAAAAGCCTTTGCAGGCACGATTCCGGTCTGCGGAATCTGCTTCGGACACCAGATTATCTCTCTTGCCATGGGAGCAAGGACTTACAAACTGAAATTCGGACACAGGGGAGGAAACCAGCCTGTAAAGGATCTGGTTGAAAACAAGGTTTTCATAACCTCTCAGAACCACGGGTATGCCGTTGATGCGGATTCCCTGGACGGGACAGGGCTATATGCGAAATACATGAACGCAAACGACAAAACCGTAGAAGGAGTTTCCCATAAAAACCTGGACGTTTTCAGTGTGCAGTTCCATCCTGAAGCCCAGGCAGGGCCAATGGATACCGAGGAAACGTTCTTCGGCAAGGTTGTAAAGGTCCTCGGGGGTGAAATTTAATGCCTAAACGCGAGGACATAAAGAAAGTTTTGCTTATAGGTTCAGGACCTATTACTATCGGGCAGGCTGCGGAATTCGATTTCTCAGGCAGCCAGGCCTGCAGGTCCTTAAAAGAAGAAGGCGTGCAGGTTGTGCTCGTAAACTCAAACCCTGCAACCATCATGACCGATCCCGAAATGGCTGATTCGGTCTATATCGAGCCCCTTGATGCCAGAATTGTGGAAAGGATCATCGAAAAAGAGCGCCCTGACGGAATTATTGCAGGCATTGGAGGGCAGACAGGCCTGAATATCACCAGTGAACTTGCAGAAATGGGCGTTTTTGAAAAATACGGAGTACATATCCTGGGTACTCCTGTTGAAGCCATAAAAAATACGGAAGACAGGGAACTCTTCAAGGAGACAATGCTCAGCATAGGGGAAAAGGTGCCTTTGAGCAGGGCAGTCCATACCTTAAAAGAAGCCGAAGAGGTTGTCGCAGAACTCGGTCTTCCCCTGATCATCCGCCCGGCTTACACCCTTGGCGGGGCTGGCGGCGGAATTGCCCGCACAAAGGAAGAGCTTCTTGAAATTACGGAACGCGGGCTCAGGCGCAGCCGCATTTCCCAGGTACTTATCGAAGAAAGCGTACTCGGCTGGGCAGAGGTCGAGTATGAGGTAATGAGGGATGCAAATGATACCTGTATCGTCATCTGTAACATGGAAAACATTGACCCCATGGGCGTGCACACAGGCGAATCGGCAGTTGTTGCCCCCTCTCAGACCCTGACCGATGCAGAGCACCAGATGCTCAGGAGCGCATCAATCAAGATCATCCGCGCCCTCAAGATCGAAGGTGGGTGCAATATCCAGTATGCTCTCAAAGAAGGAGATTACCGCATTGTCGAGGTAAATCCCAGGGTTTCCCGGTCTTCAGCCCTTGCTTCCAAGGCTACGGGCTACCCGATTGCCCGCGTAACCGCAAAGATCGCAATCGGAATGGCTCTTGACGAGATAATAAATAACGTTACCATGAGCACGCCTGCTTCTTTTGAACCTGCTCTGGACTATGTGATTACAAAGATTCCCAGGTGGCCTTTTGACAAATTTGTAACTGCAGATAAGACCCTGACCACAGCCATGAAGAGTACCGGAGAAGTCATGGCAATAGGCAGGACAATTGAAGAGTCTCTGTTAAAGGCATTCAAGTCTCTAGATATTGACAACCAGCTGGGAATAAAGCGATGGGAAGAGCCGGAAATCAAGACTCTCCTCAAAACCCCAACAAGCGAACGTCTTTTTGTCATTTACCATGCGCTTGAGAGGGGCATGTCGGTAAAGGAAATTGCCGAACTTTCAAGCATCAACCCCTTCTTTATCTCAAAGATGAAAAAGATAGTGGACATGGAAAAGCGCATCAGGACAGAAGAGCTCACTACAGAGCTTCTGCGCGAAGCAAAGAGGATGGGTTTTCCGGATACCCGCCTTGCAGAATTGACTGGCAAAACCAGAGAGGAAATAAGCGACCTCAGACACGCAGCAGGCATTGTAGCTACTTTCAAGATGGTAGACACCTGTGCAGCCGAGTTCCAGGCAGCTACTCCTTATTATTATTCCACTTACGAAGATACCTGTGAAACAAACCCAACAGACCGGAAGAAGATCCTCATCCTTGGTGCAGGGCCAATCAGGATAGGGCAGGGAATCGAATTCGACTACTGTACTGTGCACGCAGTGACTGCACTTCGGGAAGAAGGCATTGAGACCCATATCATTAACAACAACCCTGAAACCGTGTCCACGGACTTCGACACCTCGGATAAGCTCTTTTTTGAGCCTCTCACCCTGGAATATGTCATTAACGTAATCGAACGTGAGAGACCTGATGGAGTCCTGGTGCAGTTCGGAGGGCAGACCTCGGTGAACCTTGCACTTCCTCTGAAGCGGGAATTAAAGCGCAGGACAGATCTCAACACCGTAATCATGGGCACTGACCCTGAAGACATGGACCTTGCCGAAGACAGGGAAAAGTTCTATACCCTCATGCAGAAAATTGGCGTCCCTCAGCCTGAAGGCGGGTATGCAACTTCCCAGCAGGAAGCAATCGAGGTTGCACAGAGGATCGGTTTCCCTGTACTTGTGCGCCCCTCCTATGTGCTCGGAGGGCGGGCAATGGAAATCGTCTACGACGAAATCGACCTTGAACGCTACATGAAAGAGGCCGTAAGGGTTTCTCCCGAACATCCGATCCTTATTGATGACTTCCTTGAGGCAGCCTGCGAAATCGATGTGGATGCGGTCTGCGACCAGAAAGACGTGCTTATAGGCGCAATCATGGAGCACATAGAAGAAGCAGGTGTACACTCCGGAGACTCAGCCTGTGTAATTCCGCCCCAGTCTCTCTCACCTGAAGTGCTTGCCCAGGTCAGGGACTATACCCGCAAGGTCGCTCTAGCCCTCAGAGTCAAGGGCCTGATTAACCTCCAGATGGCAGAAAAAGGCGGAAAGGTCTATGTGCTTGAAGCAAACCCGCGCTCGAGCAGGACAATTCCCTTTGTCTCAAAAGCTGTCGGAATCCCGCTTGCAAAGATTGCAGCTAAGGTGATTGCAGGACACAGCTTAAAGAGCCTGGGCTACACAGATGAGCCAAAACCCAAACATGTCTCGATTAAAGAGGTCCTCCTGCCCTTTGACAAACTGCCAGGAGCAGATCCCGTACTCGGGCCGGAGATGAAAAGCACAGGCGAGGTCATGGGTATTGACTACGACTTCGGAAGGGCATATTACAAGGCAGAGCTTGCAGCCGACAACGTCCTGCCTCTTATAGGAAAGGTTTTCCTCTCCATAAGTAACGCAGACAAAACCGAACTTGTGGAAATTGCAAGGAAACTGCAGGCAACAGGCCTTGAACTCATGGGCACAAGTGGTACCGTGGACTACCTTGCACAGCATGGAGTTTTCATGGGCACTGTAAAGAAGGTTCACGAGGGAAGCCCTAATGTCATAGATATGATGCGCAGGGACGAAGTTGACCTTATTATCAACACCCCGACAAGCAAAGAGTCTCGCAGGGACGGCTCAAGGATCAGGCGGGCAGCCGTTGACTTCAAGGTCCCGTATATTACCACTATCCAGGCAGCATTAGCTGCAGCCGATGCCATCGAGACCATGAAGAAAGGACAGGACCTTACGATCAAATCCATCAACGAGTACCACAAAGAGATGGAGCAGGAAAACAAGATCGAGCTGGCAAAAACAAGTAAGGATCAGGAAGTCCTGAACTAAAATTTAAACAGAGCTGAGTTTTAAAGAGAAATTCTAAACCTAAATTCTGAACCTAAATTCTGAACCAAATTTCAGAATCAAAACTCTGAGCCAAAATTTTGCTCAGACGTTCTGAACTGAAAAGGATGGTTTTCCTGCCATCCTCAGATATTTATTTCAAATTTCACTGTCATTTATTTTATTCATAACTCTCATTTACTTTAATCCAATCCATAAGTTACAAGGGGTAGTAGAAGCATGGCAAAGAAAGTTGCACTTGCATATTCAGGAGGGCTTGACACCTCAGTGTGCATTCCCATCCTCAAGGAAAAGTACGGATACGACGAAGTAATCACAATCTCGGTTGATGTAGGCCAGCCTGAAGAAGAGATCAGGAAAGCTGACGTAAAAGCCGAGAAGATCAGCAACAAGCACTACACGATCGATGCAAAGGAAGAGTTCGTAAAGGACTACATCTTCCCCCTGATCAAAGCCAACGGAAGCTATGAAGGCTACGTCATGGGCACATCCGTTGCCCGCCCGCTGATCGCCAAAAAAGTGGTCGAAGCTGCCAAGAAAGAAGGAGCAGTTGCCCTTGCCCACGGCTGTACGGGAAAAGGTAATGACCAGCTCCGTTTTGAAGCCGTTTTCCGCCAGACCGACATGGACGTTATCGCCCCTATGCGGGAAATGAACCTGACCCGCGAGTGGGAAATCAACTACGCAAAAGAGCACGGAATCCCCGTCGAAGCCACGAAATCCAAACCCTGGAGCGTTGACGAAAACATATGGAGCCGCAGCATCGAAGGCGGCAGGCTTGAAGACCCCTCTTTCGTCCCGCCGGAAGAAATCTACGAGTGGACCAAATCCCCGGAAAATGCCCCCAACCAGCCCACGATCCTTGACATCGCCTTTGAAGCAGGAGTCCCAATCTCCCTTGACGGCGAAAAGCTCGGCGGCTACGCCCTTATCAAGAAGCTGAACGCAATTGCAGGCGAAAACGGCGTCGGCAGGACAGACATGATTGAAGACCGCGTCCTTGGCCTTAAAGCCCGCGAGAACTACGAACACCCTGCTGCAACCGTCCTCCTTGCTGCCCACGCCGACCTCGAAAAACTCATCCTGACCCGCGGCGAACTGAAGTTCAAGAAAATAGTTGAAGAGCAGTGGTCCGAAATGGCCTACGCCGGCCTGGTCGACGACCCCCTCTTTGCCGACCTCAACGCCTTTATCGACAAGTCCCAGGAAAGGGTCACAGGCACAGTGAAAGTCAAGCTCTACAAAGGCGCCCTCACAATCCTTGCCCGCAGCTCGCCAAATGCCCTCTACTCCGAAGACCTGGTTTCCTTTGACAGCCAGACCATTGACCAGAAGGATGCAGAAGGGTTTGCGAAGTATCACGGGTTCCAGGCGAGGATGTACAGGAAAGTAATGGATAAGAAGTAACTATTGTACTGAAGTATGAAGGATAAAGGTGTTCACTGCACCTTATCTATTTTTTTTAGATCTCCTTTTTTGGGAGGAGACATTATTTTTTGTTCATCTCTAATTTTTAGGTTCTGAATATTGGTCTTAATGTTTAACTATGATTATTCCAAATATATCTAATTCTCTTGGTGAGTATGCTAATATTATTGTTTCTTTCCTTATATTATACGCTGTTGCCAACAGGAGTTTCAGAATAACTTAGGACTCCTGCATAGACAAAATACCATCCAATGAACTCAATCCCTTTCTTACCAACTGGCTGTATGCGATAAAAGGTAGAGGCATGGCTCGAATATAAGGAGCCGGAATTTCATTCGATACAATGAACAAAGAATCAACTAGAAATAACTCATTTTTTAACCCATAAGCTCTAATTAAAACATCAACATTAGCTTTAACCCATTCATGTCTCTTAATGTGCTTTTTAGTCAAGGATTTATCTTCTTTACTATCCCCAATTAATCTTTCAATCTCATTTGCAATTTCTTGCGGATTTCTTCCACAATTTAGGTCTTTACATTCAACTAATAATATCCTCTTACTTTCTTCGTCAATTACAAGCACATCAATATCGCCCAGATTAATTTCCGCATTTAACTTTTTACCGGGTTTGATCGGGACCTCATGATCTACTTTGCAACTCGTATTATCTATGAACCATTGTTCCACCTTTTGTTCGAATCTCCTACCTTTCTCATTTATAATGGTTCCAATTAATGATTTCATTTCCTTAGAGGTACTTGCGTGATATCGACCTGTCGTTACAAGTCCTATTAAATTGATACACGCTTCTTCCACATGACAAGGTCCCCAAAATACTAACGGATTCTCTTCAACTTTCGGTCCAATAACAAGAGGACGTCGTATATATGAAAGTCTCCTGTTATATTTCCAGGGCAATATGTCATTTGATTCAAAGCCTTCTGGTGGAGTTTCCCATTCTGTTCTTGGGAACAGAGAAAATAACTCTATTGCTTGCTCAATAGTATCATTATCCCACTTTAGGATCTCCTTCAGTTTTAATTTCATATCAGATAGATAGAGAGAAGGAGCTGCAATTTCCTGTTCAAATCCAATCTCCATAAGTAAAAGGTAGAAATCTACTATTTGAGATAGGGATAAACCAAACTCTGCCTTAAAAGCCGCCTCATATATAGGATCAAGATCAGTTTTTTTCTCTCGGTTTAAAATGAGATTACTTTTGAAACTAGAGATTGAGTGCTCTATATGTTCTAAAATCTTGTTTTTCATGAAAGGATTGTAAACTTTATCAAATGCCTCTTTATCAACACCTATCCGACCTGATTCAAGAATTGAAAGCTCATGGTCAATTATTTTGGTATGAATGTGATCTCTAACCATTGACCAGTTGATAAGACGGTCAGCGATTGCAAGCAGCATATCAAAATCTGCTGCACTTAGCTCCTTATTACCTTTTGGAGTTTCGGCAGAAACAATTTCTATAAGAGTCCTTAGAGATAATGCAGTAGAAGTAATTACTTGTGTTTCTTCTAATTCCTCAGCTACTTTTAAAGGAACTCCTGTAAAGCATTCAATAGTTGTAGCAGTAGTAAGATCTTTTAAAGCTTTATAATGTGAAAGCGCTTCATTATAAGTAATAAATCGCTTAATAAGAGATTCCCAAGAATACATATGAATAATTGATTTTAACCTTGCATAATAAATGTCAACGATTTTTTCGCATAGCTTTTCCTTTTCAATTCGAGACTCAATCACTTTACCCACAGGATATTTTTGCTTGTCTAGTTCATTTACCAACTCACCCAGCTGCTCTTCAACGTCATGTTTTTGAAGCTTACGAACCATTGGAATATAACGATTGTCTAAACGCACACTATAAGAAGTGTCTACCGTGAATATTTTTTTCTTGTTCCCAAACGGTGCATGAATATCGAGAAAACGCTTAATTTCTACTATATCTAAAGTATTATGTAAATTTCTACTTTCTAGTAATTTTCCAAATGCTTGCATTAATGATTCAAGCATTAACCGTTCACCAAGATTATCATGGCGTTGTAAAAAAGGTTCGATCTCTATTGGAATTGTAAATTTTATAGAAGAATCACTAACCTTCCAATTAAAAGATAAGGAAGATGAATCTGTGTTTATTTTAGATTTCTTTAAATTTACCCATTTTTCAGGCTCTCCTAAAGAGAACATTATAGTGATAGGAGTGCATCCTAAAGGTGAAAGATGCTCTTTGAGGCCTGGAGTTAATTGCCATAACCAATATGAAAATGTTTCAGTAAACTCTAAATTAGTTTTATTAAGTTTAGGGAAATATCTTGTAATCTCCAATGTAGGCCCAACCCATATTGGTTGCAGATAACCTTCTATCAGTTGATAAGAAAACCTACCAAAAGAATACTCAGGAACATAAATAGGAATATCTGATTCTAGATATCTTCTTACTACAACAATAAAGTTATCTGAGCTACTTGTCAAAGAGGCATGTTTGTCCCACATATGTTTAACTTTTATTTTTAAATTCAGACCATAACCTGGGAGTAAATACAGATGAGTAGGTTTTTTCCTATCATCTATGTAAAATGAATGATTATGTTCATAGTAAAGAGAAAATTTATCCAAGAAAGTTGAAAAGGGTGAAAAGTTATATTTTTTTTCTGCTCTTGCATACTTCCAAAGTGCCAAACTATCAAGATCGCCAAGTTTACTAACAACTTCCAAATCTTCAATAGAGATAGGTAAAGTTTGATTCCCTTGTGAGTGAATAGTAATTTGAGCCGGTCTTCCAATTCTCCCAAAAATCTTAATCACAAAAATATTATTATTTGAAAAATCATCTATCTTTTTTAAATATTGATTGATTAATTTATCACGAGAAAAGATATCTTTAGATAGAAATGCAGGTTTCCATTCCTCATAAGGATCTTCTGCTGAATATCCATCGCCGTTGTCTACAGTTAATTGAACATAAGCAAGCTTATCAGAATCTATCCTAAAGACTTGCTCTTTGATTGGTAAATTATCTTTCAGAGCAGGTAAATCAATATTTAGAGGTTTGAATAGCATTAATCTGAAGTATTCTTGAGCATTTTTCCATAAAACATTTTTATATTTCTCTGCAAGAATTTTAACTGCATTGTATCTATAAGCTGAGACCCATATAAAATGGCGTAAACAAGAAATAATTGAACCTGGGAGAGCTACAACTATCTTATCTTCGATCTCAACTAAAGGACATAAAATAAGAGGGTTATTTGTTACTGAAGGATTGGCAAAGACATAATTTCCAACTGGAATTATAAAAGGAGTCAAAGATTTGTTTGTCAAGCCATGCTTAGTAAGTAATTCATCTACTTCTTTTTTAGTAAATACTACAGAAGAAGTAAGTTTCTTGGTTTGACTTTCGTAAGTTGATACGATATCAGTTCTCCATGTGTCGGGACTTGTCATGTTTCGACAGTGTCCTGCACGTTTTGCAATCTCATTACTTAATGCCAGTAGGGATAATGCACTCGGCCAAACATCTAAAACGAAATCAATAGGAAAGTCACTTTCATTTAGGTGGATGGATTCTAAAAGAGCAGAGAGGATGTATGTTTCCTCAGTAACACCAGGATATACGACATAGTTTCCACCATAAACAACGATATTTTCAGTAAAAAGGCTTTCAGGAGGATCTTCAAAAATCCCAATATCTCCATCTGTAGGTAGATATTTATTAAGAATATCTCTTAAATGAATTGGGTCTATGGATAACTCACCTTCACTTTGTAGAGAGCACGCAATCTGTATGGCCATTTCTAAACGGATAGTGTGAGATTGATTTTCAGGAAGGATCTGAAGACCAGAGAGCATTGGTATTAGCTCAGACGGACTATACTTTTTGAACTCTTCTTTTAATAGATCAAGTTCATGTAATGGTTTTTTTGAAGGAAGGTTCAGATTTTTAGACAAACAACAATGTTTGTATTTCCTACCACTTCCACAAGGACAGGAATCGTTTCTTCCTATCTTTTTTGAGTCTCTATTTCTTTTTGCCATGTAGATCACGTAAAAAATATGCTCTTGAAATCTCAAAAACTTAAGATTTATTGGTTATCATGCAAAACTTAATTTTTCGTATTCAATAGATATTATATTAAGAGAAATAATCCTCATTTAGTTTCTTCTGTCCTCAATGAACCGATGTTGCAGAAGTTCAATATTTCTACTTACCGTTCTAACAATTTCTTATATTCTCTATTAGCTCCTTCGTTACTTTGGATATATCTTTCAAAAACGCATCGTACTCTTGGTTCAGATAGATGTTTATGACAATTAATTTCAGCAATCTTTCGTTTCTTGGCTCGGCTGGTAGTGTTTTCATCATATGTAGTGAGTAAATCGTATAGAGGTAAATAGAACAGATTTATACTCTCTCCGATTTTCTTGATTTCTTCTCCTTTCTGTTTGATCTCACTTTCGTTTAAATAATTCAAATAATTACTAGAATTAACTAGTGTCACGAAAACTTAATTGTGGATCATCAATTTAAGGTCAAAACCATATCAGCTGATGGAAGCTACCAAATAATATGTTCGATAATTAGGTTTTTACGATACTAGAACTGTAAAATGAAAGAATAATCGCCACAAAAGCGAGAGCAAGTTCTCCTTTAACATTCGGTGGCATAATCAGAGTATAATAACAAAGAGATCCAAGAAAAGCTAGGGACCCAATACCAGAGATAGCCGACAAGGCTCTACTGTACACAAGCTTGTTGGTCATATTTTTAAGGTGGGTAGCTCGTAAACCAATCACAGACAAACACCGCATTCAGTTTAGAAAACTGAAGAAAAATGAAAATGTTTAAGCACAGTGTAAAATGTGCTTAACTTATTTCGAGGATTACTTAGTATATTTTCATACGTCATCGGTTAAGGAATTATCTCAGTCTCATGCAATCGTTTTTCATATTTAGATCCAATCCATCATTCAAACCATTGAGCTCTAAATCTTTTTCTATTGACGTGTGGGTCTAAACCTTGACT
>Ga0074193_1002955_pt1 | contig 13748 bp, 8 predicted proteins | sample EPASupsiteHSE605_FD_64523 | JGI IMG/M metagenome (GOLD analysis project Ga0074193, IMG submission 64523) | Bioremediated contaminated groundwater from EPA Superfund site, New Mexico - Sample HSE6-05 | ecosystem: Environmental > Aquatic > Deep subsurface > Groundwater > Contaminated ... | reverse complement strand
TGTTTGGGAGTTTCTGGGGCCAGTGCACCTCACCTGTATAATTAAGTAACCATACCGGTTTCTGAAGTCTCTTAAGTGCCTCGAAATACTCTATCCCCTGATACCATGGAACATGTCCATCCTGGTCATTGGACATTATCAGTATTGGAGTAGTAACCTTGTCCATAAAGAATATCGGTGAATTTTCCACATATCTCTGCTGTGCTTCCCACGGAGTCTTTCCTATACGGCTCTGCTCGTGTTCATACTGGAAAGATCGGTTTAGACCGGTCCCCCACCTTATTCCGCCATAGGCACTGAACATGTTTACTACCGGTGCCCCCGATTCTATTGCTGCAAACAGATTTGTCCTTGTGGCAAAATAGGCCACCTGATACCCTCCCCAGCTGTGCCCTTGCGCCCCAATCCGTGCCTTATCCACATAGCCGGCATTAAGTATAGTGGTGATTCCCGGCATAATGCAATTGTATGCACTTTCGCCCGGGTAGCCCTCTTTGTAAACAATATCCGGATTGAATATTATATAGCCATTGCCGGTATACATGTGATAATCTACTGTCGACCGGTGAGCTTCAGGAATTCTGTATGAATAAAGTGTAGATGAGTTTTTTTCATAAAAATTAGCAATCATAGGATATTTTTTGCCCGGGTCAAAGTCTGCAGGTTTGTAAATAACTCCTTCCAGTTCCTTCCCATCCAGTGAGGTCCATCTTATCAGCTCTGCGGTACCCCAGTTGAATTGCGACTGTTGAGGATTGGCATTGGTGATTTTAACAGGCTTTTTGAATGACATGTTGCTTAACCACAAGTCCGGAAATTGCTCAAAGGTCTCCATTGAGAAAAGCACCGCATCAGATTTCTTAGACTTGAGCGGTTCCGATAAGGAGAAGAGGCCCGACAGTAACTCTGCCGGAGCTTTCTCACCATTTATTTTTAGTGAATAGTACCCGCTCCCCTTTGTCTTTTCATTAAATCCGCTTAACAGAAGCTCCTTTGCTGCATCAACGTACTTTGCTTCGTCGTCGAGCTTTATAACTCTGTAAACCAGATTGTTTTCCCTCCCGTTTTGTGTAATTCTCACGGCTCTCCTGCCACCCAGCGGGTCTACGTTCCAGATGTCGTAACGGTCGTATATTAGTATCTCTTTGTCGCCTTCTGTCCATCCGGCAAAGGAGTATGAGACCGGCCATTCCGGAACATCATTAAGTTCATCAAAAGTTTTTATTTCATCTGGGGTAGTAATCTTTGAGAATTTGCTTCCATCTATTGAATATGTGAACCACGAGCTGTCGGGGGCACTGTACCAGTAGAGATACTTTCCCGCAGGCGACACAAGGACATTGGCCAAAAGCCCCTCCTTAAGCAGATTTGCCCGTTCAAGTGCTGTATGTATCAGATAGACATCATACCTGCTTTTTCCCTCCCACATCTCTTCGAGCTGAAACCTTTTGTTTGTAGTTGCAAGTACAAAATCAGAATTTCCGTTTTCTATGAGTGTGACTTCCGGCATATCTTCATTGGCTATCTGGAAAATACTGCCTTGACTGATATTATATACGGCTTGATAACTTCTGTTCATCTCTGTCTTCTTGTCTATCACCTGCTGAGTGAATTGAACTCCCTCTTTCCAGTGCCAGATATGTACCTTAGGAAAATCGGCTTCGGCAATAGAGGTATCCCTTTGCCTTGCTGCAGGCATAGTGCCAAAGTAAAGTTTCTCCCCGTTTTGGGAGAATTTAAGTTCCCTCTCGGGCGATAATCTCCACCCTTCGTATATTCCTCTGCTCTTTTGAGTGACAGCTGTTTTGATACCAATACCATTGCTCCAAAGAAAAATAGTATCCTTTGTGAGCAGGGCTACTTTACCCCCATCTTCTGAAATTGTGCTCTTCAGAACCTTTTTTCCCAACCTTGCAACTGTGTCAGTCAATCCATTTGCCGCATCATATCTTATAATAAGCTTCGGAGTTGTTATAAGAGTAACCTTATTCTCCTTAGCCAGAATATAACCGGTAACCTTGTCGTATGTTTTAGCTCCTCCACCTTCTAAAGTGGAGATTGTAAGAATGGAGTCTTTAGTAAGATATACTATAAGACCATTCCACTTCTGAGGCAACTGAAACGATTTCAGGCTGTCCACAACCCTATATGTTTTGCTGTTAATGTTGAATATCGACAGTGACTCATTTTTGGATCTTGTCGTTTTGTATACCAGAAATCTTGAGTCAGAACTGAAATTTATGCTTGACGCAGAATCGACAGAGAGAAGCTCCCTGGCTTTGGAGTCAAAAAGTTTTACAACAGAAGTTCCTTTCCACGGTTCGTACTTTACCGCAATAGACGTTCCGTCGTCTGAAATTATTTTCTCCGTGATCCTGTTCCACTTCAGAAGATCATCTACAGTAAGCAATTTCTTCTCTGTCTGCGCATTAAGAATATAGAATGAGAGAGAGACGAATGCTATTAGCGTAAAATATTTTTTCATAGACTATTTCCCGAATTTTGTGAGATTTGTAAGACCGCCCATTAGCACTATTACATCACCCTCAAGAAGATCGAGATCTCCTTTATTCGGGTCCATCACTATAAGCTCCTTGTGTGTGAACCCAAAGACGTTTGACACATCTGCCTTTCTCTTAAGGCATATGAATTTTACGTTATGCTCAGATTTGAAGTTGATTTTTGAGAGTCTTATCCCGTAGAATCTTTTAGGAAGATGCATCTGGACAATGTATGTATCCTCGTCAAGCTTGTATGAGCTAATATAGTTGTTCAGTTCCAGAGTCATAGCATACTTCTGGGCGGCATCTTTTTCCGGGAAGATTATGTTATCTACTCCAAGCGAACTTAATACGGTTGCGTGAAGGTCGCTCACTGCCCTTACAATTATTTTCTTAACCCCGAACTCCCGGAAAATAGCATACGCTATGAGAGATTCGTCAAACTCCTTTCCCAGGGCAATTATCACACCGTCTGCCCCATGTATCGGCAAAACCCCGAGACTGTTCCTGTCAATTACGTTAAGGCAGATAGAGAGAGATATTTTGGATTTTATATCCTCGACCTTCTCAATATTCTTGTCCACACCAACAACTTCATAACCCATCTGTGTAAAGCGTTCTGCCAATACAGAACCAAAATTACCCAAACCCAATACAATGTATTTCATCGCTAAAAATTTAACTAACTTATCATTATGTCTGTTTTAGGATAGCTGTATCTCTGTCCCCTTGGAGCTCTCATAAAGGCTGACAGAAATGTTACTACCCCAACCCTTCCAATAAACATCAAAAGGGATAAAATCAATTTACTTTCCGGTTGCAGGTCGTAGGTAATTCCCATAGAGAGACCAACCGTGCCAATAGCCGATACAATCTCAAAAAGTATTTTTCCGGGAGAGAGAGATGGTTCTATTGCCACAATCGCTATCTCTGCTGTTGTTATAAACATTACAGAAAGTGAGATGGTTGCAAATGCTCTTGTTACCGAAAGTGGGGACACCTCCCTGCCAAAAAGTTCCACCCGGTCGTTACCTTTTAAAAACTGGGTAAGGTTCCTTATCATAAGAGCAAACGTTGTTACCTTAATACCACCCCCTGTAGACTGTGGGGCCGCACCTATCCACATTAATACAAGGGTCACCATAAAAGTGGCAGGAACCATTGAGCTAAGATCTACCGAGTTAAATCCTGCAGTTCTTGGAACCACCGCATGGAAAAACGCCTGAATCACCTTATCTGCTCCGCTGAACCTGGATAAAAGACCGTCCCCTTCAAATATGAAGAAATAGAGTGTCCCGAATAACAGAAGAAGGGCAGTTGTCTTAAGGACCACTATAGAACTTACATCCCAGTCGTGAGCATATCTTCTTGATTTCCTCCCCTTGATAACCCTGAAAAACTGTCGGTATTTATGATGGAAAACCTTAAGGATATTGGAAAGTATTGGGAACCCGATGCCTCCTATTATGACCAGAAATGAGATAACCAGATAAAATGGCCCAATATCCAGTAGCACTTTGTCGGCAAGATTGTCATGAAGAGTTGAGAACCCGGCATTGCAAAATGCAGAAATTGAGTGAAATACCGCAAAGAAAATTTTGCCTGACCCACTCATATCCAAATAAGGGCCTGTAAGGAAATAAATTGCTATTGCTCCCGTAGTCTCAACAAAAAATGTAAGCTTTATTATCTTGCGCAATAGTGATACAAGGTCGGCACTTCTGTTACCTGAGACTATATCCTTTATCATGAACTCACTGTTTGCCGCTATCCCCTTTAAAAAGAACAGTGCAAAAAACGATGTTATGGTTATAACTCCAAGTCCTCCTACCTGAATAAGCAACAGAATAATAATCTGTCCACTTAGTGTAAATGTCTGGTCAAATGGGACACAATTGAGTCCTGTGACACAAACAGCAGAGGTTGTTGTAAACAGCGCATCCACTATACTTATTCCGTTATATGTGGAATTAGGCAGCAGTAACAGAGTGGTTCCTGCTGTTATTATAACAAGAAAACTGACAACGAAAATTATTATAGGATTCGCCTCCTTTGCCATAACAGAGACGAGATCATTAGAAATCTCAACAATTGAAAAGTAGATAAGGACCAAAATCACTATCCAGTAAGACCATAAGAACGGAATGATTTTAGAAAGACCAAGCGGGTCTATTCTGAAAACAATCAAAGATGTGACAAAAAGAAGTATCAGAGAGATCCACTCCATTCTGGTCTTGGTTTTAACAAGACTGTCATAATTGTACAAGATTCGTAGTATAGACACCAGACTCAAAACAAGAATTATTATCTTGAAAATTGAGAACAGCAACAATTTCTGATCGTCAGAAACCTTAAATCCAATATTATACCCTACAAAAAGGATTATGGTCATGCTGCAAAAAAAGGCAACCCATGTTGATGCAACCAACATGGGAGTCTTTGCTCTTCTCAAGACCTCTTTAACCTTATAGGTAAAGTATTTCACTATTTAACCATCAGTTTTTCTCCTGCATTCTCTTTAACCGCTCTTTTCCACTCTTCAGAATAACCGGGTTGTTTTGGGAAAGCCGGTATTGACTTGCTGAATCCGTTATTGAGGAAGCAACCATCGGCATCCTGGTTCTTAATATTGCCGTCTATATATTTTACCAGAAGATATCTGTCGAGATTCACCCATTTGTCAAACAACTCCTGTGCTGTATTTACTGAGTAGTCTGTTAAAAATTCTCTTGCCTTTGCAGGTGACTCCTTATAAAGCATCATAGCAGCAGCATCAATGGCAACTGTTCTTTCAATTGCCCTGTTTTCATGATTGTCGCCCACCTTTCTGATCTCCGGAGCAAGCACATCATATCTTAAGTATGCAAAATTAGTTACTCTGTTGAATATCCAGAATGCAGATGTAGGTGAGTAGGTGAGCATATCGCCGTTCCCTACCCTGAAACATTCAGGCACCCTCAGAGAACTTGAATAAATTGGTGTAAGAGCCGATGTTGCAGCATCGTCCACTCCAAACCAGAAGATGCCTCCAATCTCGTCAGGAAGCCAGCTGCGTGCCTGACCAAGCAGCCAGAATCCGGTCTGTTGGGTGGCAATAGCTCTCTCATTAGTATAACTCTTGTCGTCCACCTTGAAAGTCATAGGTCTCCATCTGTAAGGAAGGGCATGTCCGCCTGCGCCAACATCCTTTGTCATATCAAGGGCTGTTCCGTCATAATGGTCACGCATTACATCGGCAACCATTTTAACTGTAACCTTCTCCTTAGGCTTAATATATAGAGGGAGTCTGTTCTTTGCATTGTAGCCCATCGCATAATCAAGGTAGTCTGTATATGGCTTGTCGCCAATCATTCCACCCCCAAGAATATTGAATGCGGCCCATACCCTCGCCTCGCAACCTCTCATCGAGCCAAAGTCGAGTGGTGCATAAATGTCAGAAAAGCTGAAATCCTTGTCGGCCCCTTTGTAAAGTTCATTCTCCTTTGCATATGATATAACATCCGGTGCATAGAGACAATTTTCAGGATCGTTGAGCGGAAACTGTGTTATTCTGGCGTGGTTGGCGTGTGCAGATATATATCCGTCAGGTATACGCACCGCAACCCACACTGCTCCTTTGTTAACATTTTTCCCGTTGACCATTTTTACCCCTTTTCCTGTCATCTCAAGTATCCATACTTCGTTCTTGTCTGCTACCGAGAAGGATTCCCCGGCAGAATAATAACCATGTTCCCTTACAAAGTCGGTCATTATTTTTATTGCCTCCCTTGCTGTTCTTGCTCTTTGAAGTGTAACATATATTAATGAGCCGTAATCCATCTTAGCTGTAGAGTCAACTAGTTGTTCAAGACCCCCGAAAGTGGTTTCAGTTATGATAACCTGATTCTCGTTCATATTGCCCACAGTATTGTATGTTTTCAAAGCCTGTGGTATATCTCCCAAATATTTTCCGCTGTCCCACTCATAAATTTTCATCATAGTTCCGGGAGCAAAATTTGCTCCTTTTGTAAAATAGAGCTCACCGTAAAGCTGATGAGAATCAGCGGAGTAAGTAACCATTATTGAGCCATCTTTACTGGCACCCTTGGTAATCAACACGTTAGTACAAGTACTTCCCGTTTTTGGAGTTGCCACCATAAACAGGAGTGTAAAAATAAGCAGATGTGATCTTTTCATATTTAATTTTTGATTCATTTCTATGAGCAAAGATAATCTAAAAAAGGTTATTTGCTCTCATGGTTTTGGCAGCATTTTTGTTGACCACATTTCCACAACATAAATAATATGAAATCACTACTTTACCTCTTTCGTCGCGGTCATGGAGTTGTAACAATTTTATCTCTTTTTATAGCCTCAGGCTTAATGGGGCAGTCGAAAATTAAAATTCAGATTGTAGATAGTGTAAGCAACAAAGGGGTGGAGTTTGCCGCAGCCACCTTGACTCAGGTTGGCCAGAGCCAGGTTTTCAAATATGACGAATCGGACTCTACAGGTAAAGCGGAGATTCTTAATGTTCCGTATGGTAAGTACGTCCTTAAAGTCAATCATCTTAACTATAGGTCTTTCAGTAAAGAGATTACAGTTAACAAGGAGACCCATGATTTTGGAAAGGTAAGGGTTCGCGAGAAGCTGACCTCGATGCAGTCTGTTACCGTGACGGCTCTGGCCAATCCCATTGTTGTCAAGCAGGACACAATAGAATTCACTGCTGCGGCATTTTCTGTTGCTGAGGGGGATGTGCTTGAACAACTTCTTAAGAAGATGCCGGGTCTTGAGATGGACAGCAAAGGCAAATTTTCTTATAATGGCAAAGCTATCAACAAAATAATGGTGGACGGAAAGGATTTCTTTGCCAATGATTCCAAAACCTTAACTAGCAACCTCCCTGCACGCATCGTTGACAAGGTTAAGGTTATTGACCAGAAGTCGGAACAGGCGAAGTTTACAGGGGTCGACGACGGAAACCGGGAAACTGTAATGGACGTGACTCTTAAGGACGGGTTTAAAAACGGATTGTTTGGGAACGCATCCGGCGGATACGGAACACAGGATACATATTCAGCAAACCTGTTTACTGCAAGATTTGATAAAAACACAAATTTCGGTTTGGTGGGCAGTTCCTCCAACACACCCGGGCTTGGCGGAGTGATGATGGATGATGGCGGTCAGGAAGTGATCGTTTTCAGGGGGGACAACGGAGGAAAAACTACTTCGACCAACATAGGGCTAAACGGAAACACAGAGTTCTACAAGGGAAAGTTAAAATTGGGCGGAGGTTATACATATTACGATTCAGACACAGAAACCCGGACAAACAGGACAAGACAGACATTCATGGAGGACAGCTCTTATATTTACAATCAGTTATCAACAGGCAAAAGCGACAACACTTCTGACAGATTCAGTGCATCTGTTAACTGGAAACCTAATAAAAAGTTATCATTAATTTTCAGACCTACTTTAGACAGAACTAGATCTTCATCTTTAAGCAGGAGCGATTACACAACAAATGGAGTATCGGGAGTTCCGGTAAACGAAGGAAATTCGAGTAACTATTCGGATGGAGTGTCTACGAATTTGGGCGGGGTTTTAATGTTAATGTATGCTTTTGACAAACCGAGAAGATCTCTCTCCTTAATGAGCAACTTTGGTTTGTCAAGCAGCAACATGGACGGTCTTAACCAGTCAACTACAACGAGGTATGACAATAATTCAACGACTATAGATTCTGTAAGACAAAAATCAAATACAATAAGCGATAACTACAACGCCACCATGAGAGCCTCATATACAGAACCATTAAGCAGTAAATACACTATGGAGCTGTCGTACAACATACAATACGGATATAGGGTTTCTGACAAAAACACATACAACTGGAACGCCTTGACAGAAAGTTATGACAGCAAGGATGATGTCTACAGTAACGATTATCAGGATATAAGTTTAAACCAGAACATAGGGTTGAGCATACATAAAATGGAGAAGAAGTACAATTACTCTCTGGGGTTCACCCTGCAGCCGACATATACAAAAAGCACCGGTACAAACAGAGATTACACAAGTTCGGTATTCAACTATGCGCCATCTCTTACTATGCAATATACTCTGAATAAAACTAGTTTTCTGAGGTTATCTTACAGGGGCAGTTCTTCACAACCCTCCATCAGTCAAATGGAACCCGTACCGGATAATTCCAATCCTCTTTATATCAGAATCGGAAATCCGCGACTATTACCGGGATTTAATAATAATCTCACAATCAGTCTGAATGGCGGCAACAGAGAGAAATATCAAATGTTTGATATTTCTATCGATGGGAGTTGCAGAACAAATTCAATCAGCAATATTTCTGCATACGGTAACGGTGGAGTACAATATTCTGTCCCCGTCAATACAGACCCAATATACAATGGCTCAATAAGGATAATGTACAATTCTCCTCTCTTTACCAAGAAATTTCTTGTAAATATAAACGGTAGTGCAAGTTACAACAATAATCTAAGCTATACTGCTAAAATAGAGGCTGATCCTCAGGCCGATCCAAGAGACGTCACTATAGACAATTTTAAAAACATCGTTACAAATACTACAAACTCACTCTTTATAAGAAGTGGCCTTCGCTTCACCTATAAGTTCACCAAGGCCGATTTCTCGTTAAGTAACAATTTAAGCTACAGAGACACGTGGTACTCAATTGCAAACAAGAGCAAACCGGAAATGTGGAACTACTCTGCATCGGCAAACGTTAATCTGCGACTTCCTTATGACTTTACCATGAATGCAGGTATGGAGTTCTCTGTGAGCAAGGGTTACGGTGGTGACAAAGACAAGCCCTTCACAATCTTTAATGCCGATATCAATAAAGGCTTGTTTAAGAACAAGTTTGCCCTCAAACTTCGTCTGTACGACATTCTCAATCAGGCGAGGGGAATAAGACGCACAACTACAGAGAACTACATAGAGGATACGGAATTCTACATTCAGAAACAGTACTTCATGCTGTCGCTCTCATACAAGTTTGGCAAGTTTCCGGGAAATTCAAGAGGTATGAGAGGCGACACAAATGGTATGGTCTTCGAAACTGGCAGAGGGGGGATGCTTTTCAGGTAATTTTCAAGCCAGCTCACTACAGAAGAGTTACTCCCGCTGCGGCAAGCTTTCTCATCTCAACCTCCGGCCAGATGCTAACCTGCACCTCTCCAATATGCCGTTTCTTGAGCATGAACATGCAAACCCTGGATTGTCCGATTCCTCCTCCTATACTCTCCGGAAGTTCCCCGGCAAGCAGCATGCTGTGAAAAGTAAGTAACGATCTGTCTGTACAACCTCTCTCCTCCAGCTGGCGTATAAGTGCCGCTTTATCTACCCTAACCCCCATTGATGAGATTTCAAATGCACACTGCAAAACAGGGTTCCAAACAATAATATCTCCGTTGATTCCGGAATACCCATCCTCGTTCAAGGTGCTCCAGTCGTCGTAATCCGGAGCACGTCCATCGTGGCGCTCCCCGTTAGATAGTGTCCCCCCTATACCGATAATGAATATTGCACCATACTCCTTAGCTGCAGCTGACTCTCGCTCCCTTGGAGAGAGCCATGGATAGCAGCACAAAAGTTCTTCTGAATGGATAAAGGTGATCTCTGCTGGTAAAACCGGTTCAATTTTAGGATATTGCTCATATACGGCAAGTTCCGTCGCCCTAAGTGCAGAATATATTTTTCTTACTGTATCCTTTAAACGGTCCAGCGTTCTGTCACCGGGCCAGATACGCTGCTCCCAATCCCACTGGTCCACATAAATTGAGTGGAGTGCCGTAAAATCCTCGTCAGGTCTGAGGGCTCTCATGTCGGTGATAATACCACTATTCGGTTCCATTTCGAGTTGTTTAAGTCTGAGACGCTTCCACTTTGCGAGGGAGTGTACAACAACTGCTCTTTTATCTTCCATAGACTTTACGGGAAAAGAGACTGGGCGTTCAATACCGTTGAGGTCGTCATTTATGCCGGTTCCGTCAAGAACGGCTATTGGAGATGATACTTTTACCAGCTTAAGCTGACGCGACAACTCTCCTTCAAATGTCTCCTTGACAAGAGTGATTGCCTTTTCTGTTTTTAAGATTTCCTGTTTCATTTCTGTTGGGTTTTGCACATAAAAAAAGCCCCCCGGGATGCGGGAGGCTTGTCATATATATTGTTAATAATTTACTTGTTTAACAACAATAACCTCCCTGTCCGAATATGATTATTATTCGAATTATTAAAGAGATTATTATTATTCCTTAAAAAGGTCATTCTTCTTTATAGTGTTTTCAGTGTGTAAAAGTATACATTTGTTTTTAATTACCAAAAATTGTTACTATATTTTACTTGTATTTTAACAAAGGAGGATAAATCATGAAAACAGTTTCAGATGTGATTGACAGACAACCCGCAGTATCGGGGAGTTTTTATCCCGCAGACAAACAAAAACTGCATAAGGAGCTCGAAAACATATTTGCTTCTGCAATTCCAAAGCGTTGCAGTAATGTAAGAGCTATCATCTGCCCTCACGCCGGATATATATATTCGGGCGAGGTGGCGGCATCTGCCTTTAATCAGCTTGACTCGGACAAAACGTATAAGAGAGTGTTTGTAATTGCATCATCACACCAGGAGTGGTTCGAAGGGGCCGCGGTGTACTGCGATGGTGATTTTATTATGCCTTATGGTACTGTCAAGGTCGACCGCTCTCTGGGGAAGATGCTTGTCGAAAAATTTCCGGTGTTATTTACGTCTGATCGCGGCCCTCATCAGAAAGAACACAGCCTGGAGGTGCAACTCCCGTTTCTCAACTATGTTCTCAAGACTGACTACCAAATTGTCCCTATAATAATAGGCACCTCAGATAAGAATATATGCAGAGAGATAGCTACGGTATTAAAGCCCTACCTTACGCCGGAGAATCTTTTCATAATAAGTTCCGACTTCTCGCACTATCCCAACTATGCCGATGGCCAGAAGGTCGACGATATTACAAAGGAGGCTATTCTTGCAAATGACCCTGATGTTCTCCTTGCCTCAATAAAAAAGATAGCCGATAAGAAAATCCCGCATCTTGTTACAAGCCTGTGTGGCTGGACATCTGTATTGACACTTCTCTATATGACCGCCAACGAGAAGTCTCTGGAATACAGGGCCATCGATTATAAAAACTCAGGCGACGTTGAATACTATGGCGAAACTAACAGAGTTGTGGGCTACTGGGGTATTGCTGTTTGTGACATATCTCCCACCCATTAAATAAATCTGACAAAACTAACAATAGAAATATTGCATAACCAATGCCGAATAATCAACAAATAATAATCAACGAAAAATAATCAATAAAGACCATAATGCCTGATATAACCACACAATCAACTAACCCATCAAATCCATCCCCCGGTACATTCACGTCTCCTGCAGACGAGCTTCTGCTTTCAGAAACAGATAAGCAGACCCTGTTGGAGATCGCCCGCGAATCGATGCATTCAGCAGTACTTGGAGGAAAAAAATTTAAAGTTACCCCGGAAGAGTACTCCGATATGCTCAAAACTACCTGTGGAGCATTTGTAACGCTGCACAACAAAGGAAAGCTACGCGGGTGCCTCGGCCGTATGACCGGCGATCTTCCTCTTTACAAGATGATTCAGGAGATGACAATATCAGCATCACTGTACGATTATCGTTTCACACCGGTAGGGCCTGATGAACTGTCAAAAATTGACATTGAGATATCGGTACTCTCTCCAATGACGCGAATAGACGATATTTCAGAGATTGAACTGGGGAAGCACGGGATCTATATTCAGAAAGGAGTCGATTCCGGTGTCTTCCTGCCTCAGGTTGCGACTGAAACCGGATGGAGTCGTGAAGATTTTCTTGGGCACTGCTCCCGTGACAAGGCCGGCCTTGGCTGGACAGGTTGGAAGGGTGCAGATGTCTATATCTTTACAGCAACCATATTCCAACACTGCCAGAAATGATTTGCCAGTTGTTTTCACAACTCTCATATTATGTGCGACTTATAAAATATTTCCTAAGGTTTTTTGCGGAGAATCAAAGTTGTAACATCCTAGTAATGAGGCAAATCTTAAAACAACTGGCAGATCCGCCTCACCTCTTCGTAGCATCCATGAGTTAGGGTTGCGATTTGTCTGTAAGTGGCATTCTTTTCTCTTCGCAGCCGTATCATCAACGTTTTCAGCTCTTCTTTTGATAATGTAAACAATTGTCGGCCCGCTAAAATTGTATCCATATGTTTAATTACCTCATAATCCGGAGTCAAGGGCCAGTTATACTTACATTCAGATTTGTTGTCAGGTATGTTGTCAGGTTTGCGTTTTTCTGAAATGTCTGCAATGAAATCAACAATTGCTTTATCTAATGTATTCTTATTTGGGAAAGCAGAATCTACAAAAGAAGTGTCAACATCAATAATTGTCCGCAATGGATTATTTCTGCCGGCATTATGAAAATGGTAGGAGCTCCATTTGTATTCCCATGGATTTGAACAAATTCCGGCATTTATCGGATTACTGAAAATGTACAACAGATTTTCGATTATTAGTGCTTTTGAATAGAACTGGGAACTGCTGAAAGGGGTTCTGAAAATTTTGTCGGACAATCCTTTGCGCTTGTTGTAACTACGGGCAAAACCGATTAGCAAAGCGGTCATGAAAGTAGTCAGATTCTTGGTTTCCAAATGAATGTGAACATGATTGTCCATCAATACAAATGCGATAATCTTTGTGTCATATTTTTGGGCGAAGAAATCGCATTTTTTAAGAAAAAGAATGAAATCCTCGTCGTTGTAAAATATTGTATGCTTGCTGTTCCCGCGAAAAAAGACGTGAAAATTGCCTTCTTGTTTTCTGGATCCACAGACAAGCTTATTTGCAGGTTTTATTGCGGAATGATTGTTTTCGGGTTTTTCCTTTGTGGATTTTTCCTTTGGTTCCGATATGTTTTTGTGGTCGTCCACAAACTGGTCCTTACTAATAGGACAATTGTCGTTGTACATTTTCATTTTTATTTCTCCTCCTCAATTCAAACGCTACTTTAATGAAATTCGATAGTAAAGATAATAACAAAACACGCACACCCCAAACGATTGTCCCGTCCTGAAATAGGTTGACACGATTTTTACAAATATAATAAATTGAGTTCATTCCTTAGTTTGATTTTTGCTCTAAAAATTTGACTTTATATTCTTTCCTTTTTAGG
>Ga0074193_1002953_pt1 | contig 13764 bp, 14 predicted proteins | sample EPASupsiteHSE605_FD_64523 | JGI IMG/M metagenome (GOLD analysis project Ga0074193, IMG submission 64523) | Bioremediated contaminated groundwater from EPA Superfund site, New Mexico - Sample HSE6-05 | ecosystem: Environmental > Aquatic > Deep subsurface > Groundwater > Contaminated ... | reverse complement strand
CTGATTCCGCTGCAGAAAGTCTATAAACGTTATAAAATATCGATTCACTGCAATTATTTTTGTGTCATCCTGAGCGAGAGCGAAGGATCTAGGGACAAAAGATCCTTCGCTTCGCTCAGGATGACAATAAAACTGATACAGTACAAGGGCATTGGGAAAGATTAGCGGTCAAATACTTCATATATAGCAAACTTCAAATAGTCTGTTTCTTCACTGCCGAGGAGCACAGGATGATCTAGACCCGCTCGCCTAAATTCAATAAGTCTTAAGACTTTATGCGCATCTCGAGCAGCCTCTTGAAGCATAGTCAAGAAAAGCGCCGCACTTAAATGATAAGAACATGAGGCAGTAACTAAGATTCCCCCGTTACGAACCAATTTCATGCCCTGTAAATTAATTTCTTTATATCCTCGTATAGCTCCTTGCAAAGCTTGACGATTTTTAGCAAATGCAGGAGGATCTAAGATGACAATATCCCATGTTTTTTTATCCTTAACCTGTTCTCTTAAAAAATCAAAAGCATTGGCAGCAATAAATTCAGTTCGGTGAAGAAACCCATTAAGCAAGGCATTGCCTTTGGCCATCTCAATCGCTTTCTCTGAAACGTCTAGACAAGTCACCTTTTTGGCTCCATAAAGACAGGCATGCAACATAAATGACCCAGTATGTGAAAAACAATCCAAGACCTCAGCGCCGTCCCAAAAAGGATTTCTAATTTCTTTGCCTTTCTTGTCAATAGGCTGTCCATCTGCCTGCACTTGGATACCACGACGAGTCCCCCACCCTGTCATCAGGGGCTTCAACGCGGCCCTATTTTCTCGTTGATCAAAAAAATAACCTGTTTTCTGCCCGTCAGCAACATCTACCAGGATACTTAGTCCATTCTCACGAAGGGTTACGTGAGTATCAAAGGGCTCCTCAACAAAACCCGCTCGTTCTTCCAGCCCTTCTAGTCGTCTGACCGAGACATCGCTGCGCTCATAGATTCCACGCGGGTTAAAAATCCTTTTTAGCGCTTCGAAAATCCAGCGACGGCGCACTTCCATCCCTAAGGAAAGGATTTGAACAACCAGAACATCTTCATATTTATCAACAATTAACCCTGGCAAGAAGTCCGCTTCCCCGTGGACAATCCGGCACGACGTGATTTTTGGCAATAACCACTGCCGACGTTGCCAAGCTTGCTCAATTTTATCAAAAAATAGAGTTTCATCCACTTCAACTTCTGAATAGGTCACAACTCGGATAATCAGCTGAGACCTGGGGTTATAAAACCCTTGAGCTAAAAAATGCCCAGCATGATTGACAATATGAATAATATCCCCACCCTGAGGATCTCCCTCTAACGTCTCGATTTCACTTGGATACACCCAGGGATGCCCTTGCTCAAGCCTTTTTTTACGATTTTGTTTGAGAAACACCTTTGAAACGGCCATTTAATCTTCCTCACTTTCCTGTCTATCTTAATATGAGATAGACATCCTTAAAAATATACCGTGAAAGACAAAGAAAAGAAAGCTTTAGCTTTCTTTTCTTTGTCTTTATTTCATTTGGAAAATAACCTTTTTAATACCATCTCGTGTAAGGATACGGATAGGGTGCATACGGATAGGCTGGATAAGGATAAGGATACGGAGAAGGAACATAGCGAGGTGCCGTTAGAGTGCCTAATCCAAAACCTAAGGCAAAGGGAATAACGCCAAAGAACATAAGAGCAACTCCTTCCTAAATGAGATACTGATATGAAGTACTGATACAATATATTATATGGCAAATTAAGCCATATTGATTATTAGAAAAAATCCACCCCACCTCGATACTCGTAGTTCGAAATTCGTGGTTTGAAGCAAGTAACTCTTTAGGGTTATAAAAACCTTTAAATTACTTGAATCGAACACCGTACCTCGAATCATCGAATATCGAGTTTGGGGCGGAAATAGGCGATTCTTAACAATATGTTCAATTATGTTTAAGAGAGACGATCCCGAAGAACATCTACGACTTCATCTGCACTACGACCTGATGCATTAATAATAGGCATTTTGACAGGCCATTCAGGCGCTAGAATATCTGTTCCGTCTCCTTTGACAACAACGGCACGGACATTCTGCAATTTTTCCCCTTCTAAAGGAGTCGTCTTAAATCCTGCATTATGAAGGGCCTGAATAACATTGGTGAGTCCTTCTTCAACTGCTATCATTTTATACATTAATTTTATTCACCCTCCTTAAACTATTAATATTTTCCCCCAATTTTAACAACGTATGCAGGATCAGATTCCTTTATAAATCATAACTTTGTTTGTATTGAATCTGATAATCGACCGACAGGAGCGCTTGTTGAATTTGTATTCGGGGTGATGGATCCGGAAAAGTCGCCTCTACAGTGCACGTCATAATACTCTGAGCTTCTACAGATAAATGGATAATATTCTTTTGAGGGGGCGTCCTCTGGAGAATAATCGAATATTTCCCAGTGGGCTGTTGTACGCCTTTTAGTTGCAATTTTTTGGGAAGTTTTGACATTGGTAAAAATTCATCGGTTTGAACTTCAAATGGGGAAGCGCTTTCTAGTTTCAGACGAATTAGATAAGGTTCATTCGTATAATTTAACTTAAATATTACATCTAGGCTCCTCTGTGAATTTTTGTCTTTTTCGGCCACAGAGGCATCGATGCTGATTGGTGGTTTTTCATTAAGAATGGGTAAATACTGGCTCTTCCCTTCCTGTCCACCTAGGTCTCTCACTAGTTGGTTTGGCAAACGTTCATCAGAGAAAATATGTACCACTCCGTCACTACTCCCAGCCCACTCTTCTCTAACAACAACGGACTGTGGATAATCTCTTGTGTAAATAGGAACTAATCCCATCAGCAAAAGAAGCAAGCTAGTAATTATTATGGCAGGCTTTCTTGAGTGATAAAGAATTTTTTGGGTCAGCTGTGTTTTTGTAATGGCAACATGTAAGGCAGCTAAAAAGAAAGGGACTAGAAGCATACTATAAATTCCAAGGAAAATAAAAAAGTATTTATGAATTGCTTCGTAGAAGCTAACCCACTGTTGGGAATATAAAAGTTCAAAGTGCATCCGATAGATGAAATAAGGACCTATCAGGACCAGGATAATGTTCGGTAGAAAAAATTGTAAATCTAAGCACAGAAGCCAAAATACGAAGGGGAACGCTAGGTCAATGCGTATGAGCGATAGGACTAAACTAGCCCCTAGAAGCAATACCACACCGACAAGCCAATAGAGCCTGGGATCTCGTGCTAAAGGCAGCTTAGGAAACCAACTCGCTAGGAAAATAAATATTCCTAAGGCAATACCTAAGCGAGCCCCGACAAAGAGTTCGGGATAAGCATAGTACAGTTTTTCGACCTGTTTAATTGAACTCCAAATAGTTTCACCTACACCGCTTAAGCCCATTATAATCAGACTCATCAAGAGCGTAACACCAAGAATTGCTAGAATTTTTTTCCAATGTAATCTCTGTTTTTCCCTACCTTCTCTAAAATGCTTTATTATAATTAAACCCGTAAATATCAAAGTAAAAAAGGTAAAAATACGAATTCCATGACTCGGGATAATAAGGACATTCTTTCCGATTTGAAACGGTACAAATAATTCATCCCATACACTTGGTCCGGTCTTTTCTAATTTTACTTTAGTTAATAGCAGATGGCTATAATCTCCTATTCTCTGCATTTCCTCCAGAGAAACACGGTCTAAGCGATCTTCCGGCCGATGAAAATATCCTGCAGGTCGTCCTGAAATACCTAACCCAAGAGCTGGGATTCCCTGATCCAAGAAAGAGCTAAAGTCACTTGCACCTCCTTGAGAACTTTCACGGGTCATTAAGACAAAATCGCGACTTATGTGAAAGGGTATATGATTCTCACTAGCTAAAGCTGTAACCTGCTTTATTAACTCTGGGGGAGCAGACTTTTTCCCGGCCACATCTCTTTCCAGCGGCGTTCCAACCATATCAATATTAAGCATCCATCGAACGGCTGATAAGTCTGCTCGCGTTGCATAGAATTGTGACCCAAGCAACCCGTATTCCTCTGCTCCAAAGAAAACTAATTGATAAGTTTCTTCGTGAGGCTCTTGACTCAAGACACTAGCCAGTTCTAACAAAACCCCTACACCTGAAGCGTTATCTACCGCTCCTGGCGCATTTAAATTTGCAGTATCGTAATGTGCACCAACAACAATTGTATCGGGGCGTTTTCCTGGCAATTCGGCAATGATGTTCTGGCTATTAATCAGTTCAACCTGTTGTTCTCTCTGCAAAATTGAAGCTTCCCGTACGACAACTTTACTAAACGGTTGTTCACTTACCTTCCAACCATTTTGACTTAACACATAACTTATATACTGCGAGGCCTTCAACTCTGACTTGCTTCCCGCAGGCCGAGGCCCGATTTTCTGGACAAGATATTTGACATGTTCATACGCTGTCGCTGCAGAAAATCCCGAGGTTGAGTCAATAGAAATTGGCGTAATACTAGTTCTTGAATAGAGAAACCAAGGAACTGCAATAAGACTCAAGATAGCCATTAACCAAATGACGCTAGTCTTGGTAATCTTCATAACCTCTATCCTTTCAAAGTGGTAACTCACTTTGCCAATTCTTATGAAAAACTTCTTTAGGTTATGCCTCTCAATCCTTTCAACATTTTGGACACATATGGTATAATATAGACAACATTTTTAACCTTGGGAGAAGTATGTGCATGTCAAAATGTAAATTCGTCTTTTCTAACCTTCTTTTACTATTATTCAGTATTTTGTTGTTAAGCGGTTGTACAATCAAAGTTCCCAAACTCGCACCTAAAGAAGTACCAATTTCCGACTTGTCAGCTGAATCGCTTTTTATTGATAAAGATGCCATCTATAACCAGACGATAGCTCTCATTGAGTCCGCTCACACATCCATTTATGTTGAGCAAGCAGAGTTTGATGACCCTCATCTAATTCAGCTTCTCCTTACTAAATCTCGTTCAGGAATTGACGTCCGTATCCTTCTCGACCAATGGCAGAAAGTAAATCGGGCCACCCTAGATCAGTTGAAGAGCCAAAATGTATCGATTCAGTTTTATCCCGCCCAAAAAGGACAGATCGACCATACAAAATACTTAATTGTTGACCAAAACCGAGCTCTTATCTACGGACCTCCTTGGACAGCCGAAGGGCTATCAGCTCATGATCTTGCCGTAGAATTATCCGGAAGATCCGCTTGGAAAGCTGCCACCTTGTTTTCAAGAGATTGGGAGTTTACTACGACTTTCCCTTTAAACGTTCCCAAAACGTCCTCGCTGCCTGATGATCACATTATTTTGGCCACCAATGTCAATGTTAAACAGCAGCTTGCGGATCAGATATCCACAAGTTCGAAATCCATTTGGATAGAAAACTCAGAGATTACAGAGCCTGATCTGAAACAAGCTCTGATCGATGCTGTGGCGAAAGGGCGTGACGTTCGTCTTATTTTAGATCGGGAAATAGCGAATGCAAATCCGGTTACCATAGAAACATTAAAGGCCGGCGGCGTCCAGATAAGGTATTACCCGAGTCAACCGCCTCTAGGGATGCACTTGGCTGTTTTTGACAATTCGTCCTTTATTTTATCCAGTTCAGGATGGACACGCTATTCGTTTGTTACCAGCCATGAATTTTCGATTACTGTCCCTTCCCCTACCGCATCCGTCAAGTTAGGTCAGATGTTTAGTCAAGACTGGGAAAAAAGCTCGGAGTAACCAGATTATCCTTGGTCATCTCTAATCTTCAGCAAAATAAAAGGACAGATGCCACCCTGGCACCTGTCCTTTTATTTTACTAAGTATTTAGTCTTCTTTTTTAAGATCCTTTTGAGGTGTGACTAACTCTGATTTCAAGTCTGATTCTTCCAGATGCTGACAATCTCCAAGCAGGGTAGGTATCCACTGCTGTTCATGGACCTCGAAAATATTTAAGGCAGTATTATGTTGCCAGGGCGTTTTGGCCCACTCATGAACTTCAAAACCCAAAGCTTTTGTAACCAATAGTTTTAACGTTAACCCATGGGTCACCAGACAAACTGTCTGTCCTAAGTGCTCATTAGCAATTTTTTCCATACATTTCCAAGCTCGTTCCTGAACCATTTGCATGTTTTCTCCGCCGGGTGTGGTAATAAGATGCGGTTCTGAATCCCAGATTTTAAAGATATCAGGATAGGCAACCCGAAGCTCTTGCCAAATACACCCTTCCCACTCACCAAATGCAAACTCTCGCAGCGCAGGATTTGTCGAAATTTTTCCAAGTCCAAGTTCACGACGAATCTCTTCAGCGGTATTAATCGCTCGCAGGGAGTCACTGGAATAGATATGATCAATTCTCTGGTTCTTTAGCCTACAGGCTAAAGAACGGGCTTGAAGTATCCCCTTTTCTGTAAGCGGAGAATCCAGACTTCCCTGAACTCGCCCTTCGATGTTCCATAAGGTCTGACCATGACGAGTTAGTATGATCCGTGTCATTTTTATCCTCCTTTAAAACCAATAAGGGTAAGGAATAATCCTTACCCTTTCCCAACTTGCCGTAAGACTCCAGGTTTCTGACCCTGCTCTCGCAGGTGGGCACTTAGTCCATACTTTCCGACTTCCCTAATCAAAGGGCTTGTTGTACTCGCATAGCATTTAGCTCCCTTGTCACTAATAGGATCAAAACCATGGTAATCCATACGCACAAGGCAGGATGTGGTTTAATTATATCACTCTTGTACAAAAAAATCTCTAGCAAATGCTTGGAAATTATCGTTTCCGAGTTTTGTCCTCAATTTCCGCCAGTCGGTCTTGAAGTAAGGCAATTGCCATTTCTTGATTGCGCACTCGCCGACGAAGATGATCAACAAGTTGTGTAAGTTCACTGAGGTCTTCGTTCACAGATTCGTAAATCCCTTCCGACTGAAGCTTTTTAGCGTCATCTTCCAAATTCCGTGCTTCGTTGGATACGGCTTCTGAAGATTTTTCTTCTGTGTTCTGAGAAGGCAACAGATAACGAAAACGAGCATATCTAGAGTTACGCCCTGGATTAACTTCAATCACTCCGTCTTCAGCTAAAGCCTGAATTGCACGCTTCAAAGTAACACTGGCAGCTCCTGTTTCCCGTTGAATATCTGAATATGCTAATTCGAAATCTTTGCCTTGATACATACAAGAGATCTTTTCGAAAAATTCGACAAACTTCCGATGTGTCTTTTCCTTTAATCTCAATGCTAGTCCATCCTTCCAAATTAATTATTGTATTTCTTAATAATGTTTATATTATATCAAATTTAAAAGAAAAAGCTATACTATCCGCATATTATAATTAAACTTTAATCATACTATCTAGTAGTTTACTTCATTTATTACCATAAAGCTTTTGAATAACCTCGTCTGACAAACCAAAAGTATGTTCCTCGGCAGGAAAATAGCTTGCTTTAACCTCTTCATGAAAAACATGGATAGCCTGAACTGCGTCTTGCCCAAGTTGAGTTGAATCATACCCTAAGACCACCATTCCCAGAGAATCACCCACAAGGATCATATCGACACCTGCTTTTTCGACTAATTGTGCCGATGGATAATCATAGGCTGTTAACATACTGATTTTCTCCCCAACTTGTTTCATTCTCTCAAAATCAGGGATTGTCTTTTTCATTTTAATTCCTCCATTTTTCTATGTATTTTATTGTGTTTATAGTCATACTCCCTTTAATTGAGGCATAGGTGTTATCAATTAAAGGAGGGAAAACTCATGTTAAAATCCTTTCGGTTTGGTTTAATTCTAAAAGGAATTATCCTGGCGGCCATCTTAGCATTGTCTTTTTCTCTTGTCTTCGGCGTCCTGCTGTCCTACACATCACTTCCGGAATCTGAACTATCCATCAACATTATCTTTGGCGCTAGTATCTTTGTCGCTGCCTTTATCACGGCTCACCAAGCGGGTAAAGGCGGATTGTACCATGGATTGGCTGTAGGTCTTGGATTTATCCTTTTGGTATTAATCCTTTCCGCGATCTTCTGGTCAGAAACTCCATCTTGGTTAAGAATGGGAGAAAAAACCATTCTGGCACTTGTTTCAGGTGGAGTAGGCGGAATCATCGGAGTACTTTTTCCAAAATCCTAGTCACAACTTAATTACGAGAATCACATCCTTGAGAAGAGGGAAATCTCACTATGAGATTCCCCTCTCTTCTGTCATTTTTTAATTAATTTTCTATGTTCCGATTGAAAACTCCTGCAATTCAAACATTATTTGTTTTTAAAGTAGCTTATATACTTTATATTTAAGCTCTTCAGTAATACAATACATTTAAAGAGATAAGGAGGAATGATCTATGTGTGTAGAAAAAACGCCTTGGGAACAGGTTATTGATTTTCACGGGCATACTTGTCCGGAAATTTCCTTGGGTTATCGAGTAGCACAAATTGCCATGCGCGAACTGGGAATTCGTCCTACCCCAAGTTCCCAACTGGTAGTTACAGCCTATACCCATTCCTGTGCTCTTGATGCCTTTCAGGTAATTAATCGGGCAACTTACGGACGTGGGAATTTACTTGTCAATGAAAAGAAACAACACGTCTATCACTTTCAATATACCGGTTCCTCTGAAGGCGTGAAGATTACCATACAGGCAGTTATATCAGACCAATTAATTGGGATACATGACCACACAAACACACGTGAGAAGCAAAATAAATATCTCGAAGCCATTCAATTTATTCTTGGTGCCGAAGAAACACAATTTTGTACCATTGAGAAAGTATAGCTTTAAATTACCTCACGTTTCCGTTCTCTCCATATTCTCCAAGCGAGAAGTAATAAGGCAATTAAGACGGCCACTATGCTGCTCCATTGGGCGGCAGTCCAGTTGAATAGAAACCGCGGGCTATCCCCCCGAAGATTTTCCAAGAAAAATCTAGAGAGATTATAAAATACCAAGTATAGCAAGAAAATCGTGCCAGAGGGCCATTTTCTCAATTTCAGAATCACAAGCAGGGCAAAAATAATTATATCCACTTGCCCTTCCCACACTTCCGCAGGCCACAATGGTTGATTTCCAAATGTGTCACGAGCAATCGTACCCTCAGGATAGAGTATCCCAAAATCTCCGCCGGTTGGCCCGCCAAAAGCGTCACCATTCATAAGATTGGCATCTCTTCCGATCGCCTGAGCTAACATGAGCCCTGGGGCCACCAAATCAGCCAGTTCCCAGAAAGGTAACTTTTTTCGCCATACGTAAATTACTCCAGCAAATAATGCCCCGACCACACCCCCTTGAATCGAAAGCCCACCATGCCAGATAGCAATAATTTCGCTTGGGTATTTACTATAATATCCCCAATCGAAAAAAAACACCTGCCAAAAGCGGGCACCCAAAATACCTGAAATTAGCAAAAGGGGCGCTAAGTCCATTATTGTCTCCATGTATTCCGGTCGTCCTTCAGTTTTGGCAAAATAAAGTGTAACACCTACTCCAAGAATGAAGGCCAACGCGAAAAGTGTCCCGTAGGCACGAATAGGAAAATTTCCGATAAAGAACCAATACTGATGCATTATTTCCTCCTTCACTAATAGCTAGTTTCCAAATTTCTACCCAACTCTTCAGAATTCGTTAATGTATTATATCCTGAAAGAGAACGTGTCTCAAGGGCGCAGCTTAGTCAATGTGAACTCGCTTAAACAATAACAGATCCGATGTCAACCATCGAATCTGTTATTGTTTAAAAACTATTAAGTTTGGCAAAAAATCCATCGTGTTCACTGAGATCAGGCATTGTTAACTCACGCACTGTTTTCTTAGTTGGCTTCTGAACTTTTTGGAAATAATTGGAATGTTTCTTTTTAGCTGATCCTGCATCGGCATACAATGTAATTATTAGCGTGGCAATTGCAATTAGGACCATTAATCCTTCTAACATATCTACACCTCCAAATACTATTTTATGGCCTAGAGCGTGATTGTCAAGTGTTTTAATTCCAAACAGCCGTCATGCGGTCACCCGGATGTAAAACCGTTGTAAATTCAGCAATTTGTCCATTGACACTTAGTTTCAATGAGGACCCCAGGGGAACTTCAGCAGGAAACTTAACATAGGGCAATAAATCGGAAAGAATTGGCATTCTCTTAAAACCCTCTACCCTCAGATCCATCCCATCCTTCAGTGGTTCGGTTTCCGCCACGGGCTGTCCCCGAAACAAAATGATTGTTTCTTGAGGAGGATATTCTATTTCTAGCCCATTGACACTAAAAATGAGAGGCTTAGGCTGAAGGCCTAGCTCAGCAATCTTAATCTGCCTTGTGCGAACCTCTATGGAATCTCCTTCATGAATCAGGCAAGTGCCTTCTACATTACAGCCATTGACCAAAATCTCTCGATCTAATTGAATTTTGCGGGTTTCGGCATTAACTTGGAATTGTATCTCTTCTTTTTGTTGTAAATTACAACCCTTTTGCTTAAGAAGATTGTATAAGTCATCATTGGGGATATACGTTATTTTATATCCATCAAGAATTCTATCTGTTTCACAGACCGGCTGACTATTTACCAATGCCTGTGAAGCATAAGCTTCCCTCTGGCCATTCCATATAATCTGTTTGACCTCCAAGGGAGGCAAAACATCTTTAAAACAAACCAGCGCATCTTTTCCAGGCTCTCCGGGAATGAAAGTAATTTGATCACCAGCAATAAGGGGCTGATCCAACTTACCTGGTTTACCGTTAACTGATAATTGGGCTGGGCTTCCCAGCGTCCCTTTAATAACCTGCATTTCACCATTGCATTCAAACGTCAAAGCGGCCCCTGGCTTACCAAAAAACGATCGCGGTTGTATTCCTGCAGCGAGTAAAGCATCAGCTACCGTCACTAATTGTAATTCAAAAATCGATACAATCGTATCATTCACCGATACTGTGTAATACTGAAGTCCCTTGCCTTCGAGCGCAGCGATTCCAATCCCAATTGGGGTAATACATTCCGGCCCTTTTAAGCTCTTTTCCCCCAAAATCTCTCCTAACCGTTCTCTCACTTGAATCCCAACTCTATTATGAGGAATTCCTACGGTTTCGGCCACTGCTTCGGAAAGCATAGGAGTTAAACTTCCTCCGCCAATAAGAATTATGGCTTGAGGCGCGTCATTATTGAGCGCTATAATCTCCCTGGCAATACTTTCCGCCAATTTCGCGACTACAGTTTTAATTACATTTAACACATCTTCTTTTGAGGCGACGACTTTGGCTCCTAGAAAATCCTTAAAGCTTAACTTTGCTTTCGTATTTATTTCTCGTTTAACTTTTTCTCCAATCTTAAAATCCAATAAATAATGCGCACAGATTGCTTCCGTGACCTCATCCCCGGCCATAGGAACCATCCCATAGGCGAAAAATGAACCATTGCGCGTCAAGGCTATATCAGCAGTTCCAGCTCCGATATCAACCAAAGCCAAATTAAGGCGCCTCATATTGTTGGGAATGGCCGCTTGACCTGCCGCAATGGGTTCGAGCGTTAAACTTGTCATTTCCAATCCTACCCGACTTAATACTGCTACTAAGCCATCAACTACAGTCCGGGGTAAGAAGGTCGCAATCACCGAAACCTTGGCGACTTTCCCCCGTTGCCCAATCAAATTGGAGATTTCCTCTCCCTCATTCCACCAGGAGATAGAACTATATCCAACACAATGGTAGCTTTGAGAATCGTAATCTGTTAATGATTGTAGTTGACGAAGTGCCGAGTGCACTGCTTCCATTTCTAAAGCTAAGGCATGCTCTCGTTCCCAGCGCACTGGAAGAGGTTCCTTATGTACAGCAAAAGCAACTTCCGTTCGGAGCGCCCGACCTGCTGCCGCCACGGCTACTTGTTTTAAGGGTACATCAAGTTTTTTTTCGAGGGCCTCTTTGACCTTGATAACAGCCCTAGCAACTTCATCAACATCGTGTACTTGTCCATCATACATGGCACGCTGCTTATGTTCTGTTTGGGCGCTGGCCAGAATTTCGTAACCTTGCTCTTCGTTTTTATTCATTACAAGTCCCATTACCATACGGGTTCCGATATCTAACGCAAAAATAGGTTCCACTCGTTTCACCTCTCTAGAAGAGAATTCGACTCATTTCAGCTAAATTCCTTCTCGTTCCCGTAACCTCTACGTACAGAAAATTAATTTATGATTCTGCTGCAAAAACGCCTTGTTATGCTATTAATATCACGTTTTATTGTCATCCTGAGCGAAGCGAAGGATCTTATGTCCCTAGATCCTTCGCTCTCGCTCAGGATGACACAAAAATAATTGCAGTGACTTGATGTTTAGTCAAGCAGTAAAACGCTTCTAAGCCATCCCCCAATATCAATCGAAGTAGTATATGTTCCCGCTTAACTCAAAAGAACACCCACTTTAAGAATGTGGGTGTCGCAGAATAGATTAAGTCTTTGGATTTGAACTCTGCAAAAGTAATTTCACTTCCACAGAATCCACGATGCCAAGGATGCCTAGTTATAAAACATTCTCCGCCAAAATATGCTGCGTCTTGCCATATTCCTCAATGTCGCGTTTCTTGGCTTCATATCCCTTGCGACCCATTAGGGCATAGGTCCCGTTCTTTCCTTCCTCAACCCCCGGTTGATCGAAAGCATTGATGTTCAATAACTCACCCATGTAGGCAGTCTCCCACTCCAGTAAAAGCAGTAATTGACCTACGGTATACGCATCTAGGGTGGGCAGGATAATCTTCTGATGTTGTCGTCCGGCAAGGGTTAGAGCGTATTCCGTGGCTCTTTGCTCGGCAAATAACAACTCTTCTAAGGTCCTTCCTCCTAAAAATTGAATATCTTCAGGCAACTCCAGGTCTAGCGGGACTTCTTGAGTTTCCTTAAATTTCTCGACAGTAACAAAGGTTATAACCTTATCATCGGGTCCCTCCGCATATAACTGAACTTGGGAATGTTGATCCGTTACTCCTAAAGCTTTGACCGGTGTCTGTCCCACGTGCACAACACGTCCCTGGCGATCGTGCGCTTTCCCTAAACTTTCTGCCCATAATTGAGCATACCAGTCGGCCATTGTTTTTAAGCCGTCAGCATAGGGCATAAACACGGAGATGTTTTTTCCTCTTTGCCAAGACAATAGAGCGAGTGCCGCTCGCAGCTGTCCGGGATTGGAGAATACCCCTTTAGCTTCCCTAATCCACCGATCCATATCTAGAGCACCTTCAAGAAGCTGACTTATGTCAATCCCACAGATTGCTGCAGCAAGCAATCCAACGGGTGTCAGCTCTGAGAAGCGACCTCCGATGGTAGCTGGTATTATAAACCGCTTGTATCCTTCTTTGAGGGCGATTGGCAATAGATTTCCTTTTTCTTTGTCTGTTGTAATGACAATATGTTCAGCATAACGATCCCCACAAACCTGACGTAAAATATCGCGAACAATGAGAAACTGCGCCATAGTTTCTGATGTGTTGCCTGATTTCGAAATGACATTAAAAAGAGTTTTCCTCGGATCAAGCATCTGCAATAGTTCTTTGATCCGAACCGGGTCGATGTTGTCCACGACATAAAAGCGGGGGCGGTTACCGCGCTTCGCTGACGGAAGTTCATTGTAATAGTAATGATTGAGCGCTTGGTGCACAGCTAATGGTCCAAGCGCAGACCCACCAATTCCCAAAACAACAAAATTATCAAATTTAGGGGCGACATCATTAGCATACTCAATTATCTCAGGAAGCCCAATTTTCATAGAGGCC
>Ga0074193_1002952_pt1 | contig 13768 bp, 6 predicted proteins | sample EPASupsiteHSE605_FD_64523 | JGI IMG/M metagenome (GOLD analysis project Ga0074193, IMG submission 64523) | Bioremediated contaminated groundwater from EPA Superfund site, New Mexico - Sample HSE6-05 | ecosystem: Environmental > Aquatic > Deep subsurface > Groundwater > Contaminated ... | reverse complement strand
TGCGCAGAATATGTAGAGAAAGTGAGATCTCGTGCCCGTAACTTCGCTTTAGCAAACCGTACCAAATTCGTTCCATCGGGATTATCTGACGATCAGGTCCTCCCAGCCTTCAAAATTTCCTCTAAAGAAGATGCCATGAAAGCGATTGATTATGAATCAAGGGTCGAATTTTTTACAGAAGACTGCATTCGTTATTTTGATTTAAAACGTTGGAACACGCTGAAAGTGGAATGGCCCAGAGTTGGAGGTTTCACATGGGATGACAAATTGCACAATTTACCAATTCCGGCTGACGAATTGAATGCAAACGATCAATTACGTCAAAATCATACCGGATGGGGTAGTTAAACATCCTGCGGAAAAAGGGATCCAGCACAGGCAGAAAGCACAGTTTTCTTGTGCCTTATTTAAAAAGGTCTCAAATTAAAGTTATTATCTATCCAAGGGAATTCCCTATTCTGGGAATTCCCTTCTGATTAATTTATTAAATAATGATTATGAAACGCAATATATATAGTTCGGAAGAAGTCAAGTTTATTTATAAAGGCTTTTTCTTATTCATCTTTTCTCTGATATATCTCACTGGACTGGCTCAGTCAACAGGAGGTAAGCCCCAACTGAGTGATGCAGGGTCTTTCTCTATGATCCTTTTGCCGGATCTTCAGAATTACAGTAAATTTGATATCAACCAACCCATTGCAGATCTGATGACCACCTGGATTTCCGCCAATATTGAACCACTTTCTATCAAAGCCGTGCTTTGCACTGGCGATCTGGTTGAACAGAACGAACACATTGTACCCGATGGAAAGAATGGAAATCAAACCAGTCGCCAGCAATGGGAAGCCGTTTCCAACTCCTTTCGTCGGCTCGATCATAAGGTACCCTATATAGTCTGTACAGGAAATCACGATTATGGATACGCCAAATCCGAAAACCGGATGAGTAATTTCCCTCAATACTTTACGCCAGATAGAAATTCTGCCATAAGCAAAAAACTAGTCGGCGTTAGTAATAACGCTTTTGGAACGCCAACACTCGAAAATGCAGCATTTGAATTCGAAGAACCTAAGTGGGGAAAGCTGTTGATTGTTAGCCTCGAGTTTGCACCACGTGATGAGGCTCTGCTATGGGCCAAAAATTTAGTATCACAGCCAAAGTATGCTCAGCATAAAGTCATTATCTTAACCCATTCCTACTTAAAATGGGATGGATCGATTATCGAAAAAGAGGATTACAAGATAGGTCCAGCCAATTATGGGAAAGCCATCTGGGAGAAGCTTTTATATCCTTGTGCCAATATTCGTATGCTTGTTTGCGGCCATTATTGCCTGGTGGACGATTTTCAACACAACGTGGGAATGCGGGTAGACAAGAATGTGTCCGAAAAGGATCTTTATCAAATGATGTTCAACGCCCAGACAGCCGGGGGAGGCTGGCATGGAAACGGAGGAGACGGTTGGTTACGAATTTTAGAATTTATGCCCGACGGCAAAACAATTAAGGTGAAAACCTATTCCCCCTTCTTTGGTATTTCTCCAACAACCGAAAAATATGCCTGGAGAAAAGAGGCTTTTGATGAATTCGAAATTGTAATTGACTAAATATATGAAACACTTACTTGTGGGCTTTTATCCCTTTGCTCGGTTGCCTTGAAGAGCTGCACGTTGGATAATTTGCATTCCGTAAACTATGCTAAGCACATCTGCGTTATTCTGAATTACCTGTTTTATCCATTTCAAATGATTTTCAATATTTCTCTCTATTTCCCTTTATTATCAGTATCTGGGCTATTGCTCTTTTAAAAATTGAGGAAATGCGTATTTTATAATGCTTACTTTACTGGACGTTTACCTTGAGTTAGATTCGGATACATTAATTATACTAACAGACTTACTAACTTTCATTTCTATTAGCAACTTTGATAGTAATTTATTAGACCAAAATGGATGTGTCAATAAATATATTTCGCTTTGATCATCTTCAACCAGATAATTGTTATTACGAGAGATCAGTTTAAAATGATTCTTTTCTATCATTCCTTTAAAGCTTGTCTCAATATATTGTCTCCAGTAATTAATATTAAAATCAATTGTCGATTCACCATTATTAGCAAGACGGGCAACATCTAGACCTAGCCTCCAATTTAATAGCCCATGTTCCATTTGATTTGAATAATCTCTTATACAGTCGTAACAAGATGAAGTACATTCTTTTGCATGGGCATCCGAAATATAATACTGATACAGTTCACTACCTTCAGACAATGGTTTTATTATAAATTCGAGAGGTACTGTATCAAGAATTCTACCACTTAGATAATTGCAATAACCTGCTCCATTTTCAAGGCGCTCTACAAAGTATATTTCCGGCCAAAGTCTACCATCTCTTATAATGTTTTGAACTCCTAAATTCAACTCACTAACTTCTATATCTAAATTGCTCGCAATTGCTTTTCTTACTAGATATCCCCATGAGTAATAAGCCGCAATTATAGATGCTCTATTTGGATTATTTAAATCGGTGGACAAGCATATGTTTTCTCCTGTTTTTGAAATAGAAAGAGTCAATACTCCTGTGTTTTTTGATGAAATAAACGCATACTGAGATTGATCTACTAGATTTTCATTTGTGTAATCTTTCGAAAGCCATAAATTTGATTTTTTACGTAATCCTAGCGTGAAAAGAAATCCCTTATTATCATTGATCTGATGCACTAGACCTTTTGAAGGAATAATATTATTTCTAATAGTAAGATTCTTTACTTTTGGACACTCTTCCAGCGATTCTTCACAATCCAAGCTTGTAGAGCTGAATGATTGATAATCTTCAAATGTTCCATCAAAATCTATTGCTGATTTTTCGTCTGCGTAATATCCCATTGGGGAACATAACATGATTTCTACCATCGTTGAATTGCAATGTGGACAATTAGCAGTTGTTTTTGATTGATTAACAGTTGAATATCCGCAATGAATACATTTTTTGAGCGGTGTCGTTAAAACATTAAGAGAATTTTGTTTTTCTGTAACTGAATTGCCATTTTGTTTATAATCAACAATCCCAATAGATTTATATATCTGTTTATCCTTTACAACTTCACAACCTGGTACAAATGAAGACAATGCAAGATCAATATCTCTTGAAACAATATTTTCTGTACCAAACTCATCAGGTTTAGGCTTTCCCAAGTATAAATTACGGACTCTTGTTGGAAAACCAAACATTGGAAGTAACCCTGCATTAGCTAGACGTTCGCTTATAGAATCTTGAGTGAACATATTACTATTGGCAACTTCTGTAATTCTCCTTACGAGATTTGATTTAATATTCTTATTGATATTATTCTTATCATCCTCAGAAATGTTTGATCCCCGAGTTACAACAGAGATGATCCTTTTGATTTCTTCTTTATTATCAGTAATCCATTTTTCTAATACTACTTTATTATTGCTCCATGAATTTACATCGCCAAAGTTTCCGTGTACATTGTCCGTTTGTCCAATTAATTTAACACAGCGCATTGCATAGTAAAGGACTTCTTTTATGATTATTCGTTCTGCAATTTCGCATGTATTCATTTCTAAATAAGGCGATTTTGGTGTTGCAGAAACCATTCTCCCTGTTTCAAAATAATGAGTTTGATCATGACTACTGTTTTTTGCAATTGTTAATGCAATGGATAAAGGATTGCCTCTTCGTCCAGCTCTACCTACTCGTTGTTGGTAATTAAAACGTTGGGGTGGTACATTTCCCATCATGACAGCAGTTAAACTGCCTATGTCTACACCAGCCTCCATTGTTGTTGTAACACTTAGTAAATCAATTTCTTCAACCTGTTTAACTTCATCACTTATACATTGCCCTTGAAATAGTCTTTGTCTTTTACGAGAATCAGCTTTAGTTGTTTGTCCTGTTAATTCTTCACAATGAAGTCTGTAAATTGATTCCGAAGCATTAATAAGAAATAAGTAATAATCTTCACAGTCTACTATATCCATTTCAGTTAAGAATTGTACATTGTCTAATTTATTAAAACAATTTATACAATACCCGCCAGAAGCTTGTAGATGAATTGTTTTACATCGCGAGCATGTCCAATAAGGGTCTCCAATATTTGATTTTTTAAATAACAAATTATCACCAGTTAATTCTGTGTATGTTTTGTCTATAATTCCTTTTGTTGTAAGATAACTTTTTAATTTGGATTTTTGGAATTTAATTATTTCTTTATTATTTGTATATATATGTTTGATAAGCCATTCTACTTGTCTTGGAAATGATTCAGAAGCCCAAAATTTATTAATCAGACCACTTATTCTCCTGTTTTCGCCCAGAATTCGAATAGTGCTATCAACTAGCTGTGTAAATGTTTCATCATTTTCATTATCTGCATAATGTGTTATATACCCTAATTTTAATGATTCAAAGGATCTTTTATTATTGGAAAAAATTGAATAAAGTTGCTCTACTTTGCAGGCTCTTATTATATCTCCCAAATAATTTCGCTTAAACTGACCCAAGTCCAATTTAGGCTTAGAGTTTTCAAAATTAAATAAAGTGAACCATGGTTTATTATCATTTCGATCAAAAGATAAAGATGGTTTTGGACCTGCAGGATTAATCCCTTCTTTTAGTAATTGAGTGAATACATTATCTTCTATTTGATCGAGACTAATAATATTATCACCCTTTAAGAATGAATCGAGTTCTTGCTTTTCTTTTTTAGAAATCAGTCCATAAATTTCTTCATCAATCAATAAAATGATTCTACTAAGAGGATTGTCTCTGTCTTTCTTTAAATTAAAGATAGTCTTTAACATATCGTGAGGAAGATTGCCTTCTTCCTTTCGATATTGTTTTATTATATCAATTGCAGGCTCTTTAATTGTTAATGATTTAACAAGACACCATCTAAGAGTATCTCTGTAATGATCTAATTCAATTCCAGCTGAAAGTTTTGCTGCTGCTTGACGACTATCAGAGAAAAGAATAACTTTTGCTGTTTTATCATTATCCTTTTTTAATTCCCTCATTAGGGCATCAGCCATAATTTGATTTATTTTTTGAAGACCTGTTGTATGTGTTCTAAGGGGTGATAAGTAATCTTTTGAATATTTAAACTTACAATTTGGACATTCACACGGAGAAATATTCGGTGTATCATTAATATAAAATAAACCATCTCGATTATTTTCTAAACTGCCATTTTGGGGATTATATACAATTTTACTCCAATTTTCAATTTTATCTGGAACAGATTGCGGTTTCCAAAGAATATACGACCCATTGACATCTCCAATTAATGGCTTTTCTGATGTTAAGTATATACTATTATTCTTAGAAACCTTGAATCCTTTCAAAAAAACTTCACCGCAATTTTCACATACTACTACTTCCAAGCATCTACTTCCGCATTCACAAAATTCTCTGGGTCGTTTATACAACTTGCCTATTATTCTTTCTTGAAAACTATAGTCATTTTTTAACGCAGAACATTTTGGGTCAGTACACGCCCAAAGTCCATTTAGGTTCCTAAAAAAGAAATGAGAACGTATAGGCATTAAATAGTTATCATTTTTTTTTGATTCACATATAATATTTAATATGGATTCAATTATACGCCATCCCATGGATTGTGGAAGATTCAATCGTCGAGATAATGTGTCTAAATCTGTAGCAGATAATGTTGTTCCATCGAATAATCCAAATTCTAGCCACTTATCTAACTGATATTTTTGAGATATTTCCAAATATGAGTTGCATTTCAATTCATTAAACAAATTGGATTTTTTTTCATTTATAATCCCGTGCTCACTAAAATGATACAAAGGTGCAATTGGAAGATCAATATTGGGCTTTTCAGTTTTACTACATTGAGGATTGCTTAGTATTTTAAAAGATTGATTAAATTCTTCAATAGTAAGTCCAAAAAACTCACTTATATAATTGTATGTATTGATTCCATTTTCCATTGATGCACTAGAAGCCAGAAACTGTACTTGAGGTGAGTTTGGTTTTAATCCCAACCTATCTAATAGTATTCGAATTAAGTAGGCAACTTCTGTTCCAGCAGTACCCCTATATGAGTGTAATTCGTCAATTACCAAATGGAATACATTATCTTTGCTTTCTTGAAGCCACTGTTTGGTTTGTTCAAATATGGATGCTTCTACATTACGCATTAACATCACATTAAGCATACTATAATTTGTAATTAATATATCAGGTGGACTTACCTGCATTGACGCACGATCCCACATCTCTGCTGAATCATTATCCATGCAGGGTAATGAATAAATTAGATCATTTTTATCTTTATTAGATTCTAATGCATCTACTAAAGATATCCACTCATCAATATGCTCTTTCTTTTCTTTACTATCTTTCCCCTTTGGAGTATTACCCGTATATCTGCCAAAATAAAATCGTTGTCCTGTCCTATTTTTATCTAGCCAATCCCTAGCACCTGAAATGCCATTCCTGCTATTTAATGCTTTTCGTAATCTAATCATCTGATCTTCCGCTAACGCATTAAGAGGATAGAGTATCATTGTTCTCATAGCTCTTGTTCGATTTGAGGTATTCCAGTTTTTCGATTCTTTCAATAAGTCAGCAATAATAGGGAGTAAAAAACATTCGGTTTTTCCAGATCCAGTTCCGGTAGTAACAACAATATTTTTGCGTTCAATGTGTGCAGTTTTTATTGCATCATACTGATGTTGATATAACTTTCGTTCTATTATATTACCATTATCAAATAGTCCACAGTTGATGAAGTCGTTAAATTCAAGTGAGACACTTTCTTTTTCGCAGAATTCTTTTAAACCGCAGATTTCTTTATATTTTGGAGTTTTTTCAATTATTGGAGGCTGACAAATAGTGCCAGGTTCATTTATTAGCTCATTACGTTCTTCGTTGTATTGATTGTAAAAAAATGGGAGACCACTGTTTATATATTTCAGATAAGCTGACTTTAGCTCATAGAAAACATTAATTGGATTATTCATATTGTATTGATTTACATAATATTCTATTAATTTCCTTAACTAATTTAGGTGAAATTGTAGGAAAGATGATATACTCATTTTCTACGAATGGTTCATTTCTATTTAGTAAAACTTCTATTAAGAGGACTCTGTATAAAAGAATTGATATTCCTTTTTTTAATAATTTTAGTTCTCTAGTCTGTTTATTATAAATACCATTGCGCTTATCGTTTATAATGCGTTCATAATAAATTGAAATATTTAGTGCATCTGGGTTCTCTCTTTGGGGAGGAACTTTTTTGGTAACAGAAGATTCTTGTATCTTGAAATAGTATTGTAATTTGTTGCCATTTTCTGAAGCTAATCCCCCTTTTTTAGATCGGGAATCTACTTGAATCAATTTATTATTCATATTAGTGACAGAAACAAAACATTCAAATATTTGACTAATAGTTGGAAAATTAGAAAGAATATTCGTCCCGTTAAATAGGTATGTTTGTATATCAACAGGGCTTTGTTTGGTTAAGTAAATTGATGGAAATGAAGTTTCAATATAATCTGATTTGTTTTGTGTAGCATTAGATAAAACATAAATTCCTTTTCCTTTACAGCAAGCTATTGGAGGTGTTATTGCATATCTGTTTTGACCTATACAATCAATTAATCCACAGTTAAGTAGAGGATAAAATATGTCTTGATACGTAAAGTTTGTTTCCTGATTGCATAATGCAATACAAGCTTGTTTTATGGATTCGAAACTTTTACTTTCAACCTTTCCATAACTTAACCAAGTTAATACTAATTCTTGTTTTTGTTTTAGGTTAGTCATTTTAATCGATTATGTATGATTTATAATCAGATTGAATAGATAGTCCTTCCATTCTATTCAATGATTCTAAGAACGAAGGTGTAAAATATCCTGGTGAAACTTCTGTATCATATAATTTATCTTCTGTTTCATAATTTGCTTTTGTTAGACATCCGTAATCTCTTATTGATTGTAACGACAAAGGCATTCCTTCCTCTGTAGTAATTATTCCCAGAATTCTTAAATTTGAGGGAAATTCAATATCACCATTGGTGAAAGGAAAACTTTTTCTGAGCCCGATAATAATGTCGTTGATTGGTTGCATGAAGCATGGTAAATAGGAAAGATTAATATTTTGCAGAATAAAGTAGTGCATAATCTGAGAATTTTTTATACATGAATCAAGTATGTAACTTAATCCATTATCCCATAAATCACTAAAAGAATTCCAGTTAACTTGACAACATTGAACTATATAATTGCATTTTCCTGTCGACTTGATTATAGCATGAGCTATTCTTACATCAGGAAGTATTAATACACGATATGAAATTAGTAATTTTATAATATTACTTTTAATATCTATTGACATATTGCATGACTTAAGGCTATTGCTAACTTTTTCTGCCATCAAATTTAAATTATTAATCTCAAGAGTGTCAGAAGAGTCATATGATATTAATTCATTATGTGACACTGAATTATAATTTCCTTGACTATTAGTGCTTAAAACTTCTTTTATTAAATGAAAATCTTCGAGTATTCGCTGCTTATTCTTTTCAATGGATTTAATCCATTCACATTGTTCTTCAATTATATGTTTATTGCTACTTATTAAATCTTCATATTGCTTAATTTGGAATAATAGGGATTCAATTTCTTTTCTTTTTACTGCTTTTTCAGCTTCTAATTTATTAATTTCATTTTCTTTTTTGGAATTCTCTGCTATAATCAATTCATCGTATTGCTTTTTAATTATCTCAAAATTATTTTTGTATTTTTGTTCAATCCTATTAATGTATTCTGATTCAAAAGCTGAAACAGTTTTTTTAATTAATGAAGCAAAAAGAGGATTTTTAGCTAAAAGATCCAGATGATGTTGAGTTAAAATGAGATTATCGATTAGATTATTAATTTTTAAAAGCCTATTTTCTAATATTTCTATAGGCAAATTTGATATTTCAGTGTGTTTGAAAATATCTCCATTCTCTATCCCAGCTAATTGCAAGCGATTCTTAATCTCTGGGTATTGATTACTCAATAAATTATTTTCAACAAAAGAAGACAATTCTTGATCAAGCATTATATCAATGTATCCATCAGGATTCTCCAAATCATTGGTTAAAACAAAATACTTATTATTCCAAGAATACAACCTATCTGAGATTTTTTCGTTATTACATTCCCAGAAAGGTGTATATTTCAAAGACTTACCTTTAATATCTGGTTTAACGTGATATATTCTATCCATATATCTGTAATAATGAGGAGCTTTTATTTCGTGACTATATTTGTTAAGAATTTCCTCAATACTTAGCTCATTATTTTCAATATTTATAATGGTATCACCAAATTGATCAGGAATTCCTTCACTATAATTACAAATGTATTGGTCTTGATTTTCATTTTCATTTATATTTTCTTTTACAGATATCATTATAAAGTTTTCATCAAGATGTCTGTTTTTAGAAGAAAACTTGTGCGCAAATACTTTTCCTTTTGGTGGAAAAATCTCGCAAGCATTTTCTTTAGATATTGGATGAAACTTCCAACTTCCATATGTCTCAGTATAACCAATTACTAATATGTCAGTATGACCCGTTGGCCTTGGCTCTGCATATCCTATCACTTTACAATTTCTACAATCAAATGAATTCATGGTTTCAATAAGTTATTTAGTTGTTTTATTGCTATATTTTTTTCTTCTAGATTTCCTATACCTTTGTAAGTATCTACCCACCTTCTTAATGTCGTTTTAAGTGAAGTGGAATTGTCTAAACTAGAATATTCAACAAAGTTTAGCCCAACTATCCCTTTTTCAGAGTCAGAAGCAGTAATCCAAAGAGGTGTATTCGTTTTTTTAATAACCCATTTATTGAATGAATTGCTCCAGATTTTTTCATCTCTAATTATTCTTTTTACTGTCAATGATATTTTTTCTCTACCGCAATTTTTTTTTTGTAAATGGATAATATTATCTCCTTCATCTATATATTCTTTCAGATTAATACTTACAGGGCAAGGAGTTTCAAAATATCTGTTATTTATCCAATATTTGCATGGATTATCTAAATTTAAATATGGAAGAGCATCATTTAAATAAGTATTAGTATCAATCTTAAGTCCTCCTTCAAGTCTGTAAAACGTTGGAGTAGTATAGAATTTATTATCTATTTTTGTTATCTTTATTATTGAGTGTTTGGGAAATATTTTAATCTTATCCCTTTTGTTAAGATCTTCGTATTCAAAGGATAAGGGATAAAAAAGTATTGCTATGCCATCCTCATCTTGTTGCAGAAAGCGCGTTTCATCCCAGCTATTGTCATATACTTCATTTCTCTTAAATAAAATTATATTCTCACGTTTAAACTTGTAATATTGTTTTATAAAACTAGCTAAATTATTGCAAAGGTTTAATTCGTCTATTTTTGTATCATATTCATCTCTTACCTCAATAGCAACAAATGGATTTGTCTCATTACCAGCAAGATGCAAGCTATATCTAGGTCTTTTAGAAGAAGTCTTTTTATTTTTATTTTCGTTTTCAGTGAATACACTACCATCCCAATCAAGATAATAATTATAAATTTGAGAATAAGCTACAACAACATTTGAATCCTCACTTTCTAGAATTTTTTTTGTTCTATTCAGTAGAACCTCTTTTTTAAATAAGTCTTTCTTTGGTATTATTTTCCAGAAATCATCTTCAGATATATCTTCTCCTACAGATAAATTGTATTCTACAAAAATATTACCAAATCGCTTCAATCCTTCCCGATTCAAGGTAAATTGAGCTAGCTTTTTAGGATATTGAACGTTTCTATCTTTACCTGTCTTTGCAGATACTCTGGGGATATAGTAATTATTTCTGTCACACCAATCAAATAAAAATTGCCAAAATTTATCTTGCCAATTTTTCAACCAGTTATTTAATTCAGCTTTTTCTAAAGAAATAATTTCTTGTAATATGGGTATGAATGCCCTTTCTGTATGATTATTTTTACGTTCTCTTTTAGACGCTGCGTACAATTGTATTGCAATTACACCAAGAATTGATTCGATAGATAAACTATTGTAAGAATCTTTTTCCATAAATATTTTTATATTTATGAAAATCTCTTTATTATCTTCAAGTCCCATTTCTTTACAAGCTGATGATATTATATTTTCATCAACAATAAAATATATTTGAGACCCTTTTTTATCTTCTGGAAAGAAAAGTGATTTAATGAATTGGCTAAATCTAAGATATGTGTTCATCATTTTTATTTTGTAAGCTTTCAATATTAGGCTCCCCTCTGATTTAAGAGCAAATAAGCCATATTATTTAAAAGCACGTTCTTTATAATAGCGACAGGAGAGTAAGCATTCAATATTACTTTTCATAATATCATATTATTAAATAATTATCAAACCTCAAAAATCTTCGTCAGTCCCAAAGTTGAGCTTAGCTTTTCTTTGATGTCTGACAAATTGATGAGTTTTAAAACTCATATTGCAAATATTAATTTGAGGAAAATCAAACAAGGTTTGTATTGATCGAATACAAAATGAGGCAAGTTTTAACCGGGTGGAAGATGTGGTTTTCCTTTAATTCATGGTTAACTAATAGTGCTCAAAGTGGTATTTTTCAACTATGCAAACATTGATTAATCCGCTAACAAATCACCACAAATATAATGAATATTTTAATATCGTAACATAAGTCATCTAATTAATTCGCAAATTTTGGATTTATTTCTGCAATCTATAAGTTATTTGCCATTACTATACCATAAAGTAAGGTTTTCCCGGTTGGGTTTAGTATCTTTGCTTACGAACTGCTATTCAGTATGCAGCTGCATACTGGAAGTTTTACAGCTGGGTAACTTGCAGTAGGCAGCTGCATACTGCAAGGATATCAAGTGGCTACCGGATAGTGGTTCGTTGTTTCGGAATTAGATTGTTACATTGTTTCTAATACTTTATAATTGAATGAGTGCTAAATATCGGTTGGTTGAGAATCCTCCTGCGTCGAGGAAAGAGGGTGTTACTGAATTGCATGCGCGTATTGTTGCTTCGCGTACGGCTACGATGGATGATCTGGCAGAAGAGATTTCAACGATCTCGTCTTTTTCGCCAGGGGACATCAAAGGGTTGCTGACTAGTTTTAGTGAAGTGATTATACGCCGCCTTAAAAATGGTGAGAATGTGAATCTGGAAGATCTGGGGTACTACTCGGTCTCGCTGGAGTGCCCCAAAGGGGTTACCAGTGATAAACAGATACGGTCGGCTTCGGTCCGTTTCAAAAACGTGAATTTCCGTTGCTCGGCTAAAATGAAGGATAGTCTGAAGTCAATGACCCTGGAACGTGAAACGTCAAAGAAAAAACAACGTTTCTCGGCCGAACAACGGATGAAGCATATACAGAACTACCTTCAATCCAATCGTACAGTCACCGCCTCGCAATGCTGCGCCTTCAATCAGTGTTCGCATTTTAGTACCATGAGCGATTTACGTGCACTTATAAATGCTGAAAAAGTAGAGAAACTAGGCTATGGGAAGAATGTTTTGTATATGCTGCGCCAGAATACCAATGACAGATGACAGATGAAAAGGATCTGTCACAGGGCATCTGTCAGCTTCAAAACGTAGGCCTGTAAAGGGTTTGGGGGCAAAAAATGATAGATGACAGATGGTTTTCGTATAAATCGGTTTCAATGGGTTGGTTGCAGCTGGGTGCGGTATTGTTCCACCGTTTCTAGCAGAGCTTCGATGGTGGCAACGGGTATGCGGACTCCCGTGGGGGTGCAGAACACATAGCCGGGGGTTTGCAGGTTGGCGGTTTCGATGTAGTAGTCAGATTCGAGGGTTCGTCCGGCTAATATTCCGTTACGCTGCAGGGCTTTGCGGGCCATGGCGAATTTCTGTCCGTGACCGGTTAACCGGATCTGTGCGTCGTATTGGTTGTCTATACGGAACAGGCCTATCTCGGTATCGAATACAATGCCTTTGCGGGCAAAGAATCCGCTCAGGCTGCCGTCCAGCGACAGGTCTTCGGGGGTGCCGGTGGCAATACCTCCCTCCTTGTCCATCAGCCAGATCTTGTCCGCCAACTGCAAGGCCAGCTCCATATCGTGGGTGGACAGGAAAATGGTTTTGCCTGTCTGACGCGTAAGGCGGTGCAGCAGCTGCATGATCTCCACCTTACTGGGAAAATCAAGGAAAGCGGTGGGTTCGTCCAGGAAGATCACCGGTGTTTCCTGTGCCAGCACTTTGGCAATCATCACCTTCTGTCTTTCGCCGTCGCTCAGGGTATGTACCATCCGGTGGGTAAGGTTCTCGATCTTGACCAGCGAGATGGACTCTTTCACGATCTCGCGGTCGCGGCCCCGCAACCTGCCCCAGAAGCCGGTATAGGGACTACGCCCCATGCCCACCAACTCCTCAACGGTCATATTGCGTACATCGCATTTATCGGTCAGCACCACCCCTATTATAGTGGCCAGCTCCTTATCGGTATACAGTCCTATCTCCTTCCCCATCACCCGGGTCTGCCCGTTCAGCTTGGGCTGGAAGGCAGAAAGTGTGCGCAGCAGGGTGGATTTGCCCGCTCCGTTGGCTCCCAGCAGGCAGGTAAGTTCGCCTCCGTGGATGGACGCGTTTATATCTTGTGCCACAACTTTGGTATGCTTCTTTCCGGCATAGCCTATGGAAAGGGAACAGAGTTGGATGGTATGTAAATTTGCATGCTTACTCATTGAGGTCGTCT
>Ga0074193_1002951_pt1 | contig 13772 bp, 13 predicted proteins | sample EPASupsiteHSE605_FD_64523 | JGI IMG/M metagenome (GOLD analysis project Ga0074193, IMG submission 64523) | Bioremediated contaminated groundwater from EPA Superfund site, New Mexico - Sample HSE6-05 | ecosystem: Environmental > Aquatic > Deep subsurface > Groundwater > Contaminated ... | reverse complement strand
AGTAGGTGTGCTCGGCGGCCTCGACTGTCGTGATCACCATGGCCCGTTTTCCCTTCAGGAACGGCCTCGACGAGAGCGCCTCGACATCGGCCGCCTGCGCGAACGAGAGCACCCGGTCGATCCACCCCTTCAGGATCGCCGGGACGGAGGCCCACCAGAGGGGGAACTGGAAGATCACCAGGTCGGCATCCCGCAGTTTCTCGAGCTCGTTCGCGATATCGGCGGGGACGGTACCTCCCGTGAGCGCCCGCCGGATCTCGATGCTCGGCACGAAACGGTCCGAAACCGCCCGGTCGGAAAAGTCCCGCTCGCGCATCACGGGCTCGAAATCGAGCGCATACAGGTCCGAGTCCGTCACCGTGTGCCCCATCGATTCGAGCATCTCCCGCGACTGTGCGTGGATGGCCGCATTGACCGACCTCGGGTCGTCGTGGTGCGCATAGACAGTAAGTACGTTCATCTGTGCTCCTCCAGGAACCCCTAAAGGGTAGACGGGGATATAATGATATCCGGCGTGTGCTCCGGACCTCGCCCGGGCACACCTTTTTCATCACCTGCGCCATAACCGCGGGGTAATGACCGGCCTCAGGTTCTTCTACGGCGATCGGCCCCACTTCCGGCACGAGTTCGAGCAGCTCCGCGAGCTCACGGAACTGGTTGCGGCCGCAGACCTCGGAGGGCCGGTATATGTGGTCACGAACTTCCTGATCGCGAACGGCGAGGTCGACTGCCTGCTCCTGCTACCTCACGGCCTCGTGGTGATCGAGTTGAAGGCCTACCTCGGGACGGTCCACGGGGTCGAGGAGGGCGACTGGCGGGTGGTCGGACCCGACGGAGCCGAAGAGACGCTCAGAGTCAACCTCTTCCACCAGCTTCGGACCCTCCGGTTCGACGTCATCCGGCGCCTCCTGCGAATCCGCGACGAGGCCTTTCCGCAGCTGGACGAGCGGGACCTGAAGAAGGTCGCGGCCTGGGGATACTTTCAGGCCGGGTCGACCTATCCTCCGGGCCAGATCGAGCTCGAACGGGTCAAATGGTTTGATATTGTGGCCGCGGAGACCCTGGTCGAGCGGCTGATGCTCGTACAGGCAGGCTTCACGCTCTCCGAGCGCGAGATGGACGCGATCGTCGGGGAACTCCGGGTGACCCCGGCAGAGGGCTTGGCGCCGGCCTCCGCGGAGGAGAGGGCCGACCCGGTCCGGAGCACCCTTCCCCCAAAGGAGCCGGCCCCCCTGGAGCAGGCGCTGGTCGAACGGATGGACGCTCTCGTCACGAGGATGGAGGCGATCCCGCAGGCGATAGCCGGGCTCGCCCGGCCCGAGGAGGTCTGCACGAACCCGCCGTCCGGAGCCGGAGGGGCATCGACGGTCCCCGGGGGTTGCTCGGATGCGGTAGGCCCCGACGAGACGGAGACGCCGCTTGCCGAGCAGATCCGTAGTTTCGTCTGCGCCGAGTACGCGGCTCCGGCCCGTCGGGAGGGGCGAACCGAGTTCACGATCAGTTCGGGTGAGATACACCGGGCAATGGGCCTCTCGAACCGGATGCCAGCAGTCTGCGGCGCCCTCCGGAGCCGGCGCCTCGAGGTCCTCTGCCGGATCGAGCTCGTCGAGGAGGTGCGGTCGGTGCGCGTCCGCGAGAACAGCTCCACCAACCGGTTTGTCTATCTCATAAAATAGGTGGTGCGGGATTCCGGGTCTACTTGCCCGCGGAGCTGCTCTGTGAGGCGATCATCTCCCTCATCATCTTGAGGGTCTCGAGTTTCTGGGTCCCGAGCTTCATCTTCAGTTCGATGTAGAGAATCTTCTTGTCGATCATCCGGAGGATCATCTGGCGCGTCTGGTCCTCGTCGAGGTATCCCCAGGCCTTCATCAGGAGCAGCTCGCGGTACCCTCCGCCCATGCCTCCTCCCATCTGGTGGCCGCCCATGCCTCCCTGGCCACCCATCATCTCGCCGTGCATAGGGATGTCGGATCGTCGGCCCTCTATGAATACCTTGCGGTGTTATGGTCCTTATACGTCTTCATGCGAGACGCACGGCTGGTCCTCGATCCCTTCCACAAGCCCATCCCTCAGGTTGACCACGCGGCAGAAGTACCGGCGGTGCCAGTCCTCGTGGCTGACCATCACGATCGTCTGCCCGAGCTCGCGGTTGAGCCGGGCGAAGAGGTCCAGGATCGTCCTCGAGGTGGCCGTGTCGAGGTTGGCGCAGGGCTCGTCCGCGAAGACGATCGCGGGTCGGTTCACGAGCGCCCTCGCGATCGCGACCCGCTGCTGCTCGCCTCCCGATAGCTCGTACTGTTGATGATCCGCGCGATCTCCGAGGCCGACCTCCTCCAGGATCTCGCGGGCGGTGCGGAGGTACTCGTCGCGCGCGGCGCCCCGGACCAGCGAGGAGAGAAAGACGTTCTCGAGGGCGGTCAGCTCGCTGATCAGGGCATAGTCCTGGAAGACGTACCCGAGCCGCCGGAGCCTGAACCGGGTCTGTTCGCGGTCCGAGAGCCCGAGCACGTCCACGCCGTCGACCTCGAGCCTCCCTGCGGTGGGTCGGTCCAGGAGCCCGAGGATGTGGAGCAGGGTCGACTTGCCCGAGCCCGACGATCCCATGATCCCGACGAACTCGCCGCGCTCGATCTCGAACGAGACACCGCCTAGAGCGTGGACGTCGACCGCTCCCATGTGATAGACCCGTGTGAGCCCTTCCGCCGTGATCATCTCCTACCCCCGTATGGCCTCGAGGATCTCCTCGCCGGCGACCTTCCAGGCGGGGACATATCCTGCGATTGTCGAGACCACGAAGAGGCTCGCGACCGACTGGGCCACCTGGAGGAGTTCGACGACCGGCAGCACCGGCCCGCCCGGGAAGCGGAGGGGATAGAGGGTCAGGTACTGGACCACACCGGCGAGGAGCACCAGTCCGGCGGCGGCCCCGGCCCCGCAGATCACGAGGACCTGAATCACGTACGAGCCGACTATGAGGCGGGGCTCTATCCCGATCGCTTTCAGGATGCCAATCTGTCGGCGGCGGTTCACGGTGTTGATGAAGACCACGATGAAGATCACGACGATGGCGATCACGAGCGAGACCGCGGTCGAGATCAGGTTGATGATCGCGAACGAGTTCGTGACGTCGCCGATGATCCCCCGCGACTTCTCCTGCCATGTCCGGACCGTCTCCTGCACCCCGTAACTGTAGAGGCGGAGCCTGAACGCCTCCTCGTCTCCGTCGACCCCTGTGCGGACCAGGAGCTGCGATGCCTGGTTGCTCCGCCCGGTCACCCCTTCGAGCTCTCGCCGTGTCACAAAGACTGAGGCGTCGGTCGAATACGAGTCGGTCTGGAAGATCCCCTTCACCAGGTACCGGCGGATCGCACCGTTCGTGTACGTGACCGTGATTGAGTCGCCGACACGGACGCCGCCGAGGGAGTCCTGCGTGTCGAGGCGCGGGTCCTCGTTGCCGGCGATCGTCCTGCCGATCACGGCCGCCTCCATATCGCCGTCCGAGAGGTAGTCTCCCTCGATCATGCGGGTCGAGGTCCTGGTGACCCGGCGTTCCTCCGTGGGATCGATCCCGATCACCGAGCGGGCGAGCGAGGTGCCATGGAACGTGACCGTGCCTCCCGCGGTGAGGCGGGGCGAGACCGCGAGCACCCCCGGGATCCGCTCGATCCTTCGCACGAGCACACTCGCGTCCTCGATCGCCTGTTCGTTCTCCCTCGGCTCGACGACCAGGTTGCCGTAGTTGTAGTCGACCGACTGCTGGTTGAACATCACGACCACACCCGCGACGATCGAGGGGAGAAAGACGAGGTTCACGAAGACGAGCGCGATGATCATCACGGTCAGGACGAGTGTGCCCTTGTTGCCGCGCTGCAGCGCCTTTCCCGCGAGGAAGGTGGAGACGCGGAGGCCGTCGAGCATCGCTTCACGCGCTCCGACGCCGCCAGAGCCAGATCCCTGCTCCCGCTACCACCACCAGCACCAGTGCGCCGGCGAGGAGGGGGGTGACGTTCGAGCCCTCGTCCACCTCGAGGATCAGCGGCTCGATGAGCGACCTCTGTCCCTCATCGTCCTCCCAGGTCGCGGTCAGGGTGTAGGCCAGGACTCCGACCTGGTCGGATCGGAGGTTGAAGACGGCCGGCGCGTCGTTGCCGGGTTCGATCGTTCCCACGAAGGACTCGTTGTTACCCTGAACCGCGAGGTCGATCCTGGCCCGGACCGAGTTGGCATCGTCCGTGCCCGTATTCTCGAGCCGGACCAGGAGCGAGAACGGCTCGCCCCGGATCGGCCGGACCGGGTCGACGGAGAGCGCGGCCAGTCCGAGCTCGGCCCGGCCGCGTATGAGCACGGCAAACGACTCGTTCTGCCGCTGCGGGGTGCCGTCCGGGAGGACGGAGTCGAGGGTGGCACCGATCGTCCTGAGGCCGAGTGTGACCCGGCGGTCGGTCGAAAACTCGAGCGGGATCGGCCGCGACTCGCCCGGGCCAAGCCGGTCGATGTAGTGGGTCGCAGGGCTGTCGAGCCCGAGCGACTGGGCCGAGGCGTTGACCGTCAGGATCACGTCGGTCGCGGTGGCGCTGCCCCTGTTGGCGACCGTGAGGTTCACCCTGAAGGTATCGCCGGGTTCGACCGGGCCCGGCAACCCCTTCTCGACGACGAGGGCAGGGCGGGTCAGCTGTCCTACCCGGGTTCCGACGCTCACCACGACCGGATAGCGCACGACCTGACCCTGCGCGGTCCGTATCCAGACCTCGGGAAAGTAGATTCCCGGAGAAGCGGGGGCGGTGAAGTGAAACGTGATCGGGAGCGACTGGCCAGCTCCGAGAAGTCCCAGATCCTCGTACGAACCCGAGAGGAGACGGAGATCGGTCGAGTGGAGCCGGACCGACTCGATCATGGGGCTGTCCGAGGTGGCTGCCGAGCCGTCTCCGTTCGTGATGGTGACGGTCAGAAGCCCGTCGCCGCCCGGGCTGAGCACGTCGGGCGCGATCCGGTAGTCGGAGACGATCACCCCCGCACCGGCGGTCCCGATGAGGGCAGCGAGCAGAAGCAGAGTGAGGAAGGCCGGAACGGCCCGGTTCATGCCCCCTCCGCAACGGGATAGCCGGCCGCCTTCCAGGCTGCGAACCCGCCGATGAGGTTCGCGACGCACCGGACCCCACGGGCGGCGAGCAGGCTGGCGGCCAGGCTCCCCTTGTACCCGATGTCGCAGTGCGTCACGATCGGCCGGTCGACCGGGACCTCGGCGATCCGGGAGGAGAGTTCGCCCGCGTAGATGTGCATCGATCCCGGGATCGCCCCCTGCTCGCCCCGGTTGTTGCCGTCGCGCACGTCCAGGACCAGGACGTCCCCCAGGCGTTCCCGGAGATCCTGCACGGCCCAGGTCGCGACCTGCCCGACCGGCCGGGCGGCTCTGAGCCAGGAGGTGAAGCCCCCGCCCAGGTATCCGGCAAGATTGTCGTACCCGAGTCGGACGAAGTGGGCTTCGACAGAGGAAAGGTCGAGGTTGAAGTCGTCGACGAGAGCGATCGGCCGTTTGTAATCGAGCACCCAGCCCATGAAGAGGGGGAGTCCGTCGCGCCAGATGCTGAAGCTCCCCGGGACGTGACCCGCGCCGTACCCGGTCGGGGAGCGTATGTCCACGACCTGCATCCCGGCCAGCTCGGCGGGCGCGAGCGGACGAAGGGTGCGGACGTCGGGCGGCGCGGGCGGCCCGGCCCGGTTCAGCCGTTCCATCTGTTCGAAGTACGGCGGCCGGTAGGTCAGCTCGCCCGCCTTCCGTGCGATGAAGCCCTCCCGGTCGAGCTGCAGATAGGGGTTTGCGTCCCGCTCGAACCCTATGGTGGTGAAGGGCAGATCGCTGATTGAAGGGCCGCAGACCGAGCCGGCCCCGTGGGCCGGGAAGACGACAGTCCCGTCCCCCAGAGGCAGGAGCCGTTCGTGGATCGAGTCGAAGAGGCGGGCGGCGTTCTCCGACCGGTCGCCGTCGGCAAGATCGACCCGGCCGACCGATCCGGCGAAGAGGGCGTCGCCCGTAAAGACGGCATAGGGGCGGTCCGAGAGTGCGGGATCGTGCAGGACGAACGAGAGGGACTCGTTCGTATGCCCGGGTGTCTCGAGCACCTCGATCTCGAGCGTACCGATCCGGATGCGGTCGCCGTGGCGGGCGGGCGAGCCGTACGCGAAGTCCATGGCCGCGCCGTGACGGACGACCGCCCCAGTTCTCCGGGCCAGCTCGGGCGAGCCGACCAGGTAGTCCTCGTTCCGGTGCGTCTCCAGGATCTGCGTGATCGCCGCCCCGTGCGCGGCAACCCGTTCGAGATAAACGCTACAGTCCCGGCGGGGGTCGATCACGACGGCCGCACTGTCGTCGCCGACGAGATAGGACTGGTGGGCGAGGCCCTCCGATCGAATCGTTTCAAGGAACATCTTCACCCTCCCGTCCCGCGACGGCGGGATCGGAAATAATACGATGCATCCCGTCCCATACTAATAAAACCATCCGGTACCGGGATTCGTCATGCGCTCCGTCTTCTGCATCCTCGCTCTCGCTCTCCTCCTCGTCGCCGGAGCGCCGGCGGTCGACGGTATGAGCAGGCTCCTCCTCGGTTCGGTCCCGTCGGGCGCCGAGACGACAATCGACGGAGTCCCTGCCGGGGTCACGCCCCTCGACCTGGCGCGCCCCCCGGGGGCCTATGCCCTCGTCTTCACCATGGACGGATACGAGCCGTACACGACCACCGTGGTCCTCGCCGGGGACGAGAGCCGCTCGGTCGAAGCCCGTCTCTCGGTCACGCCAGGGACGGGGACCCTCCGGGTCTCGAGCACGCCCGAGGGCGCCTCGGTCTACCTGGACGGGATGCTGCTCGGCCGAACCCCGTACGCATCGGGCAGGATGGATGCAGGGACTCATGCACTCGATCTCCAGCTCGATGGCTTCGAGCCGTATGCCGAGGAGATCGCCATCCTGAACGGCCGGCTCAGGAGGATCGATGCCACCCTGATCCGTACGCCGACCTCGGGCACACTCGCAGTCCTCTCGTCACCGTCGGGCGCCGAGGTCCGGATCGACCGGGTTTTTCAGGGGCAGACTCCCTACGAGGGGCGCGGGTTCGTTCCCGGAACCCACCTGGTCGAGCTCCGGCTCGACGGATACCGGGCCTACCAGGTCCAGGCGATCGTCGATGCGAACCGGCGAACCGAGGTCTCCATGACCCTCGAACCTGCTCCCCATCGTGGCCGGCTGGTCCTCTCCTCCAGCCCTGCCGGAGCCCGCGTCTTCCTGGACGGAGCCGAGAGGGGCGTGACGCCCCTCGTGCTGGAAGCGGACCCGGGGCTGCACGAACTGCGCGTGGAGGCGGACGGGTATGCGGCAGAGACGGTCAGCGCCGAGGTCCGCGACGGTACCGAGACTCCGCTCGAGCTGACCCTGCTGCCGGTTCCCACCGCCAGTGTGGCGGCGACCTCGACCTCCACGGGTGCGACCGGGGCGATCCGTGTCGCCTCCGAGCCCGTGGGAGCCGTGCTCTCGATCGACGGGGCGCAGCACGGAGTCTCTCCGCGTACGATCCGCGACCTCGCCCCGGGTTCGCACCGGCTCGCCCTAACCGCTGTGGGATACGCGACGCTGGAGGAGACGGTCGAGGTCCGGGCCGGTGAGACCGTCTTCGTCAACCGGACCCTGGTCCGCCTTCCCCGCACCACATCGAACACCACGACGTCGACCACGACCAGAGCGGCGGGCACCCTCCCCGTTGTCCCGGGAGCCGTCGCCCTCGCTATCGTCGCCGTCCTCGCAGGGAGGTCTCGTCCCTGACCCGATATGATCCGCAACGCTGATGTCGCGCGAATGTAAAGGATGTATTACATCACGGAGGTAGATCCCAACATATGACCCCTCAACCAATCCAGGGCAGAGGCACCCGGTGCGTGCTGCTGCTGATTCTGGTCGCCGGCGCGTTCCTGGTCGGGCCGGCCTGCGCGTCGTCCCCGGACGACGGCGACTCTCCCCGGGCGATCACAGACTCGGTCCTCGCCAGCGCTGCGACCGGGAACGGGTCCGGCTCCCATCTCTCGACCGCCCTGATCGACTGGCTCGATAAGCACGAAGCGCCGGCCCTGCTGGCCACGACCGGGCCTGAGGCGCGGACGTATGTCTACGTCGCTCTGGTCCCCGGAACCTCGACCTCGGTCCTCGACCCGATCCTCTCCGGAATCGTCGACCGTGACGAGCCATCCTGCCTCGCCACGGCACGGGTGACTGCCGGGGAGCTCGCGGCCCTCTCCGGGATGCCGGCGGTCCGCCAGGTGCGCGAGGTGGACAGGCCGATCGTCTCGTCCGGCACGACCACGACCACGGGAGACATGGTGCTCAGGACTAACCTGCTCCGCACCCAGCACGGCCTTACGGGGAGCGGCGTCCGGGTCGGAGTGATCTCGGACGGCGTCGAGAGCCTCGCCCAGGCCCGGGCGACGGGCGACGTCCCGTCGACGGTTCATGTCCTCTCGAACGAGCAGGGAGGGGACGAAGGGACCGCGATGCTCGAGATCGTGTACGACATCGCGCCCGGGGCTGAGCTCTACTTCCACGACCACGGGGACAGCATGCTCGAGTTCAACCAGGCGGTCGACCGCCTCGTCGCAGCGGGCTGCACCGTGATCGTGGATGACGTGGCCTGGCCGCGCGAGCCCTTCTTCGAGGACGGGTTGATCGCCACCCACCTCGCAGAGCTCCTGGCCTCCGATAATATCGTGTACGTGACCGCCGCCGGAAACTACGCGCGACAGCACTACCAGGGCCTGTACCGGGACGGCGGAGAGGGGTTCCACGACTTCTCGAATACCGGATCGGAGACACCCTACCTCTATGCGGACCTCCCCGCCGGTTCGAGCATCCAGATCGTGCTCCAGTGGGACGAGGCGTTCGGCAGTGCGGCCGACGACTTCGACCTCTTCCTGGTCGACGCCCGGACCGGCACAGTGCTCGATCGATCTACGGACCAGCAGAACGGTCGGGGCGATCCGCTCGAGGCGCTGGTCTGGACAAACCGGAACCAGGACGTCGATGCCGCGATCGTGGTCCTCGATGCCGGCGGCACCGGGTCCGGGCGGACTCTCGAGCTCTACGCATATCCGTCCTCCACGGCGGAACTGAGCGATAGGAACCTCGTTGCGGCAGACGGCATATACGGGCACCAGGCTGTCGAGGACGTGGTCTCGGTGGGCGCGATCGGTGCCACGCTCCCCGATCAGATCGAGCCGTTCTCCTCGAACGGGCCGGTGACCCACGTCTCGCCCGTCCGGACGATCCGGCAGAAACCGGACATCTGCGGGACCGACCGCGTCCAGGTCTCGGGTGCGGGCGGCTTCAGGTCGACGTTTGTCGGGACCTCTGCCGCATCCCCCCATATCGGCGCCCTCTGCGCCCTGGTCTGGTCGGCGCGTCCCGGGCTGACTGCGGATGAGATCCGCAGCGCGCTCTACCGGTCCGCGACGGACCTGGGCACGGTCGGCCGGGACGCCGTCTTCGGATGGGGTCGCGCCGATGGAGCGGGCATGTTCGCCCTCACCGCCGGCACGCCGACTCCCACCCCGACGCCGTCGCCGACACCCGTGACGATCGTCACCCCGACCGTGACCGCCCCCACGCCCGTCCCGACCGATTCCGGCTTCGGGCGCTCGGCCTTCGGACGGCGCTCCACCGGGTTCGGTGCGACCGTCTCCCCGACCTACGTGTCGCCGACCGTCACGACATCTCCCTCCGGATCGGGAGGGAGCTCTTCGAGTCCCTCGTCAAGGCCGTTCCAGCGCTGGTACCCGGCGGACCGATGGACCTCGCGTTGACTGGCGTACCTGAGCGGGGTCGGGTTAATGCCCTCTCCGCACTCACCATTTGTGTATGACCGCGGACCGTGACCAGGCGATCTTCGAGGCCGGAATCAAGCTCGGAGCGCTCTATCACCAGTGGGTGGGAACTCCTATCTCACCCCAGACCGCCGAGGTGATCGAGGAGGCGATCGAGCAGGCCGTCGGGCTCCAGCCGTTCGTGGAGGAGATCACGGTTCGGCTCGATACGCGCCGAATGCGCCCGAACGAGTTCGGCTACAGCGAGCTCTCCGGGCTGATGTTCGAGGTCGAGATCGTGACGCGGTGCAATGGTGCATCCTGCCGCGCCCGTCTCGCGCCCCACGACGACTACCCCATGATGTCGATCCTCTCCTGCCATGATGCCGCACCGGTTTCCGATCACCGATGATCATATCCACATCGACCCTCTGAACGGCCGCGGTGTCGAGGCGGCAAAGGAGTTCTATCGGGCCGGCGGCACCCATCTCTTTCTCGTGGCCAAGCCCTCCTGGTCGCTCGGCCCGATGCCGACGTGCGGCGAGGACTACCGGAGGGTCTTCGATGCGACCCTCGCGATAGCGGAGGAGGTGCGACAGGCGGGCCCCGTGGTCTTCCCCGTGCTCGGCGTTCATCCGGCCGAGATCACGGTCTTTGCCGACCGACGCACCCCGGCCGAATCGGCCCGCGTCATGGAAGAGGGGCTCGTCCTCGCGGCCGAGTACGTGCGCGAGGGACGGGCCGTCGCCCTCAAGAGCGGCCGGCCCCATTACGATGCGGGCGAGGAGGTGACCCGGCTCTCGAACCGTGTCCTGGCCCGGGCCCTGGAGCTCGCGGCCGATCTCGGCTGCGCCCTCCAGCTCCACGCCGAGAGCGGCCCCTGCGGGGACGTTGTCGCCATGGCGCATGAGGCCGGCATGGACCTCGCCCGCGTGGTCAAGCACTTCGCCGACCCCACGACACCGCTGGTGCCGTCTCTGATCGCCCGACACGAGGCGGTCCCCGAGGTGGCGCGCTCGGGGCGCGGCTTCATGCTTGAGAGCGATTACATGGACGAGCGCGATCGGCCCGGGGCCGTGATCGGCCCGAAGTCGGTCCCCCGGTTCAGCATCCGCCTTCTCGAGTCGGGTGCGATCGACGAGGAGGCTCTTGCTCGCTGCCACGTCGATACTCCGTCCCGGACCTACGGCGTCGAGATCGATCTCTGAGAAAAGCGCCCCCACGGGCACATTTTTAATCGCGGGCGGCAATTAGGTGAGCAGCATGTATCTGAAGGTGCACCGGGTCCGCGGTCAGGGCGAGGTGCTGGCGGTCTGCGATCCGGAGCTCATCGACCGGACCCTCAGGCATGGAGATGTCGATGTCCCGATCTCCAAGGGATTCTACGGAGACCGGCTGGTGACCGAGGACGAGGTCCGCGAGGCCCTTAAAGAGGCCAGTAATATCAACCTCTTCGGCCGGCGAGCGGTCGAACTGGCCTGCGAGCTGGGACTTATCGGCGAGGGGGACTGCCTCCTGATCGACGAGGTGCCCCACGCCCAGATCTATCTTCTCTGATATGGACATACGCGAAGCATTCTGCCCCCGCTGCGGGGCCCCGACGACGGACGAAGGGCTCTGCGGCAGGTGTCGCCTATCCGGCACACAGTGGCTCGAGTGCGAGCCACGCGCGACCCACACCTACTGCCCGAGCTGCGGAGCACAGAAGCGGGGCCAGGTCTGGTCCGACTCGGAACAGGAACGCGATGAGATCGGCCCGGCTCTGGCCCTCTCGGCGGTCCGGCTCCATCCCGAGGTCGGCCTGCCGCAGTTCCAGGTCTCGATCCGCGAGATCTCGAGCAATCGCTCGACGGCCGAGGTCGAGGTCTCGGGGAAGCTCTTCGGGGAGCCCGTCCGGGACCGGTGCACGATCGAGCTCGTCTGGCACAAAGAGCAGTGCGATCGGTGCAACCGGATCGCGGGGTCGTACTACGAGGGGATCGTCCAGGTCAGGGCGACCGATCGCAAGCTCACGGACCGTGAGCTCAACGAGGCGACCCGGATTGCCCACGAGACCGAGGCCGCTCACCAGGCCGAGGGAGACCGGCTCTCGTACATATCGGACCTGAAGGTGACGCGGGACGGCCTCGATATCGTGGTCGGGTCGCAGTCGATCGGCCTCGGGATCACCCAGGCGATCGCCAACCGCCTCGGCGGGCGGTACACGACCCACCCGAAGCTCGTGGGGGAGAAGGCCGGCAGGCCGATCTATCGGGTCACCTACCTCGTCCGACTCCACCCGTACCTGCGCGGCGACGTGATCGATGTACGGGGCACGGACCTGGAGGTGGTCTCGGTCGAGGGCCATCATGTCCGGGCCGTCGACCTGATGACGGGGCGCACACGGACGGTCCGGGAGACCGAGGAGAAGCGGCTGATCGGGCACGGTTCGGAGGGGATCGAGGCCCTCGTGGCCTATATCGACGACGGGATGCTCGGGCTGCTCGACCCGCTCTCGGGAAAGACGGTCGAGGTCGCCCGCCCCGAATGGCTCACGGTCGAGGCCGGGGGGCACGTCCGGGTCCTGCGGGACCGGGACCGATTCGTCGTGCTCGGGTGATCTGAATGCGGGTGCGGCGGTGTCCGACAGGAGTCCTTCGGGAGTGCAGTCAAGCACCGTGGGCCGACCCGGCCCGACGGCCGTACGTCGCGGAGGGCACGGCCTACGTCCCGGTTCGCGAGGGATATCCGTGGGACGAGGAACTCCCCGAGAGGACCGCCCGGGCAGTCCGGGGGTACCAGCGGCTCGGCGACCTCGTTCTCTTCCACGGCTCCCGGCCCGACGAACCGGCTGTCAGGGATGCGCTCGTCCGCTGCCGCCCCCGCGGGGTGCTCTGGCTCAGGGGCCACGGAGGGATCGAACGCGTCCCCGAGGTCGAGGTGCTCGCAGGAGAAGCCGGCGAGGTCCGGCACGTAGAGAGCGGCATCCGCTACCGGCTCGATCCGACACGCGTCATGTTCTCGCAGGGAAACCGCGAGGAGAAGGCCCGGCTCGGCCGGCTCGTCCGCCCGGGCGAACGTACGGCCGATCTCTTTGCCGGCATCGGGTATTTCACCCTCACCCTCGCCAGGGCCGGAGCCCGGGTCCACGCGATGGAGATCAACCCGGTGGCCCACGGCTACCTCTGCCGGAACCTCGGCGAGAACGGTCTCTCGGACCGCGTCGAGACGGCCTGCGGTGACTGCCGCGACCTCCTCTCCGGCGTGTACGACCGCCTCGTGCTCGGCCACTTCGATGCCGCAGGATTCCTGGAGGACGCCCTCGCCCACGTCCGGAGAGGGAGCGTGCTCCACCTCCATGCGATCGAGGAACGGCCGGGTGCCCTGTCTCCCGCCCTCGCCCGGCGGGCGGCGGACTGCGGCCACACGCTCGCCGCCTCGGTCCGCACGGTCAAGAAGTACGCCCCGGGCCGCCTCCATACGGTCCATGACCTGGTGATCCAGTGATGTATCAGACACTCGAGGGAAGAACGGTGGTGCTCGCCGTGACCGGCTCGATCGCGGCGGTCGAGACCATCCGGCTCGCGCACGAGCTGCGCCGCCGGGGAGCGACGGTCCAGGCCGTGCTCTCGCCGGCGGCGACCAGGATCGTCCACCCCGATGCGCTCACTTATGCAACCGGCCGACCCGCGATCACCTCCCTCTCGGGCCTTGTCGAGCACGTGGCCTGGTGCGGTGCCGGGGGCCTCGCGGACCTCCTCCTGGTCGCGCCCTGCACGGCGAACACGATCGGCAAGATCGCGCACGGCATCGATGATACGACCGTCACGACCTTTGCCACGACCGCGCTCGGCAGCGGCATACCGGTCACGATCGTACCGGCCATGCACGAGACGATGTACCACCACCGTGCGGTCGCGGAGAACCTCGAACGGCTCCGCCGAACCCGTGTG
>Ga0074193_1002529_pt2 | contig 13791 bp, 7 predicted proteins | sample EPASupsiteHSE605_FD_64523 | JGI IMG/M metagenome (GOLD analysis project Ga0074193, IMG submission 64523) | Bioremediated contaminated groundwater from EPA Superfund site, New Mexico - Sample HSE6-05 | ecosystem: Environmental > Aquatic > Deep subsurface > Groundwater > Contaminated ... | reverse complement strand
TCAGGATACAATATCAATCATTGAAATTGATCCAAGTCCATCCCTAGAAAGATTTTCTCATAATTACGAAGTTAATAATGTCATGACAAAAGAAAATAATTCTCAGCCAAAGACCAGAAAAAGACCAAGTTTTGGGTTTCTTAACTTACACTGTTACCAAGAATCTCTGAGGGGATTATGCCCATATTGTTTTTCAAATTTATTGGATGATGATGATGAATATGTTTTCATTGAAGAAGAATCCGAATTTGAAGAGGATTTGGAGATAATTGATGAATAATAAAAAAAATTTTGATAAAAATTTTTTTTTGGATTACATCATAATATTGAAATTACATCGTAAAATTGGTCACTATATTGGAAATCATATTTCCTTGAACACATTCAAAATTCTCCCTATTCTCAAACTCGTTTATTCTCTTAAATTGGCAATATTATAAATTTTGACTTTGAATAATGTCTTGAGACCTAGTTTGATGAATATTAATGATTACAAAAAGAACGAAGGAGGTGAATTTTTTTACAATATCCCAAATTAAAGATATTTTGCATTATTTAGAGCATGATAAGTTTTTGTTGACAAAACAATTTTTTGTTGGAAGAATGAAATGAATATAAAATGGTTGTAGATGAAAATAAGTGGTTTCCTAGGTTTTTATTAATACTATTGAATCCAGAATAATATAAATGCTATCTCCGAATGTAATTTTGAATAAGAAGTAAAAAATGTTTTTTCTTTGCACAATGGGATTACACAATATATTGTACAAGACTTCACTTTTATTTTGCACAAATCACAAGGATCAAGAAATGAGGTTGATTTGAAGTAACAGTTTTTAAATACGAATGTATTAATCATTCTATACGAGAATAAAGTATTACCAACTATACCAAAATAACATTCTTGAATAATCCCCCCTCCTCCCATCAGGTCAAAGAATTCAATATATTCGGTAACATTAACAAAATTACACCTGAGCGAAATTGAGTTATCATCAAGGATATTATAATGATGAGACCACTTCCCACCAGAATGCTCATAATGATAGTGCAATAGTTTCGAATATGGGTTATCATATGACAAGGCATATCCACTGTGTTCACCTTCTTGAGTTCTAGAACAATTAAGGTTTGATGTCTCAACCCTGGCAATTGTTATTGCAATATCGCAATAAGACCCATATGATTGAAGACAACATACATGTGAGATATTCCAAATGTTTGAATACCCTCCAAAACTTCTTCCAGCTCCAATACCGATACCTGATCTATCAAAAAACAAGTTTCTCATGATAATAGTATTTCCTGCATATGCAATTGAGCCTCCTGAATAATCATCTCTTGAAGGATTTACCAAATTAGCTCCACAGAAACATTTAATAAATACTGAACATGTTATAGTAGCAAAATTATCCAAATTATAACACATTAGTGCTCCTCCAGCATATTCTTGAGTCTGACACTCTTCAAATTTTGTACTATGAATAATAATACTATTTTGAGAAGAAAAATCTCTATTATATTGCATTATCTTAATGCTTGAATCAAGAAACTTGAAAAAATTTGATCCACTCACCTCAATCTTTGTGTTACTCGATAATGAGTAAAAAAATGTTGAAAAACTCCTTTGGACATTAATATTACTAAATAAATTTGCCGAAATACAACTTCTCACAGGATTTATTACATGAGTATCAATGCTAAACAACAACACTAAGCAATTCAAAGAAACATTCATTCAAAAATAATTTCTTATAAAAAGTGCCGTATTGTCAAAGTTGTTCTCCGATTTCACCAAAATCATAGAACAGCAAAGACAGTATTAGCGAATAATAGAGTTTCATTTCTTTTTAGATTTTTCATTATTTTAATCGTTGCAGTTTTGACACTTTTAATGAGTTTTCAGGATTTAACTAGGATTCGATCTGTCATATTTTATTCGAATACGGGGACAAGAGTTACTGCCCAGTATTATGATTCTTCCATTCCTGAAGAAAAGCGCAAAACTTTTGAAGATGATATATATAAAAGGGCCAGTGAAGATTATGGTGCATATATAATGCAACAAGATGAGTTTATTGTTGTTTTCCGAAAATTTGAGGATATATTAATATTTGTTATAGGAGATTTAAAGTCGAATGAGCTTCTTCTTGATGAAGTTTTGGATACTATTATAAATGCTCTCCAACTTGTTTTCAAAAAGGTTAACTCTGATTCTTTAATCCAACAAATTGATTTACTCTATTTGCTTCTTGATGAAACAATTGAGCAAGGATTTATATTCGAGGGTGATTCTGAAGTTGTTGCAGCAAGAGTCCTTCTTAAGGATGACAAAGCTTTTGCTGGTAAAAACCCATCAAAAGCAGGGTTTTAATGGTTCAATCAATAAAAATTTCTCATTATTTTGATAAAAGTTCTGATAATGGATGGTGGGCAATTAACATACGTACAGAATGACCTTCATTGTTCTTTATATCAATGGAAATATTTTCGCATCTGCTAAATATTTCGATTGCTTCTCTGTTATAATGTTTGAATGCATAATGCAACGGGGTGTTCATAAATGCATCTTGAGAATTTATATCAATCCCTAATGAGAGAACCTTAGAAATAATATATGAATCACATCGAGATGCTGCAATGTGTAGTGCATTTTGGCTGTTCGTGTTTGTCAAATATTTATTACATTGTGAGTCAAAAAGAGCATTAAAATGATCACTTTCATTCGAGCTGGCTTTCGAAACTGCGAATAAGAAAGGTGTGTTTCCATTATTATCCTTGTGATCAAGGTTAATCCCTGATAGATTTATCAAAAAGTTTATAAATTGATCAGTATCCCTTTTTTTTGTTATCAAACAGCTACATCTCATTAAAGAATGATAAATTGGGGTTTTTCCTTCAAAATCGACATCATTAATATCCATTCCAAGGCCGAGACAAAGTTCAATTAATTGTATACTATTATGCCTGGCAGCAATGTGTATAGGAGAAGCACCCGATATATCCCGAAGAGAAAAATCTAGAGATTTTTGCATTGACAATATTTGGGCAATTGCAAAATTATCATTCTTAATTGCAATCAAAAACGGGGTATCACCAATTGAATTTTGGATATTGGGCTGAATACTTGGATTACTTAATAGCTCGTGTATAGAAAAAATCTGATTATTCTGCTCCTTTGTATTCCCAAATATGAAGGGTTGTTGTGATGCATAATGAAGGGCAGAATTGCCTTCAGAATCAGTTGAGTTAATATCAACTTTTTTTGAATTCAAAATAATTCTAATTATTTCATGATGCAAAAACATCGATGCAATATGAAGGATTGTTTTTCCATTTGATAAAACAAGTGGAACAGTATCTGGGATATTTAAAACAAATTCAACTATAGTTGATGATCCATATGAAGAAGCTATCATCAGTAAAGACTCCTCACCTTCCAAATCTGAGAGATTGACATGAGCTTCATTCACTAAAAGCTGAAGGATTTCAATATATCCATATTTACATGTCTCCACAAGTGAATTTTTAATCTTTCGAATATCTATTGGGAATCGATTATTAACAAAAATACGGAAAACATTCAATGAATTATACCTAATGGCTAAGTTTAGAACCTTATATGATACTTCTTGATCCAATAGGAAATCATTCAAACCAATCTTAGAAAAAACAAGAGAAACAATACTCAAATTATCTGATATTACAGTTGTAGTAATAAGATCAATATTATTGTCCGTCACATTCACTGATAGATGCGGAAAGAGCATCTGCAATATTGTAATTTTTTCATGTTGAATTGCATATTTAATGATTGTACGAAGAGCCTCATTAGTAAATGGACGCCTCTGCATCATCAGATCAAAAAGTGGAAGGAATACCTCCCAATTGTTGTTTTTGGCTGCTCGAATAACTGGATTCTTCTTTTTATAAATAATAGAAAAGGGATCAAAGCTATTATTTCGCAAAAATGCATATAATGCTTCAAGACCACCATATTTGCATATATAATAAATTGGATTGTACGCAATATCGCTTTCACAATTTATATCCACACATTGAAATTCTGAGAGATAACAAACAATATTCCATAGTCTTTTTTTTGCAGCAATAACAATGGGTTTATATCCATCTTTGGATATGATATTAAAATCAAGTTTAGGGCTGTGTGACAAAATTTTAACAGTATCTATCAGATTATTCATACATGCATAATGGAGGGAAGTATAATGATTACTAGAAATGATATTCACATCCGTTCTTTCGTCAGATAATAATAATGAAACGATTCTATCATGTCCAGAGACTGATGCTAAGTGAATTGCGGACATTCCTTTATTATTCAAAACGTTAATTTTGGTCTTTGGGTATTGTAATAAGAGCTTCACAATATCAAAAAGGTTGTTCTGAGCTGCAATGACAATAGGTGGATCATAAGCACCAAAAAAACATATTTCTCGTTGACATCAACTTTCTCTGTACGCAAAAGAAGTCTAACAGCTTCGATATTATTGTTTTCAATTGCATAACTCAAGGGTGTTCTCATGAATTTATCAAAAAGGTTCAACTTCACAAGTTGTGAATTGATCAGTTTTGTAACACAACCCAAGTAGTTATTCTCGCAAGCGATATGTAAAGGAGTCTTTTGAGTATTATTTTCTCTATTCATTACGATTGATGGATCTATTTGTAACATAATATCTAATAAATATAAATGGTTACCCTTTACAATGCTGATTGAAGAAAAGCTTGAAATATGCTCATTCATTTTTATAATGTATGACAATCCCGACCACAAACCTTTATAACAAATTGAATCAATTGCAAAAATGAAGTCATCATTAGAAGGAACTCCAAAAATAGAAACTAACCAATCATAGAGATGGAAAACACGATATGAAAACATCGATTCGAATATTTCTTTCCAAGAAGAAAAGAATCGAGTACACTTTTGTATTATTCTATGATTTTGTCCGGCAATAGCATAATACAATAAACTATGCCCCTCAATGTCTGTGAAATTGGAAATGTTAAATGTATCAACCATATATGAAAAGCATGCCTCTGATCCAAACAAGGCCGAAACCATAAAAAGTGAAGGATAGTATCTAAAAGCATCATTTGGGGTACAAAAGCAAAGATATTGGGCATTGGCCAAATCAGAATTAATTGTACTCCTAATATCATCAATTTTGTCATTAATAATCATAGATATAAGATGATCGTTTCTATTAAGATTCTTAATAAATATCTCTTTTTCACTTGAGACACTATGATCAAAATGCTTCTCACCAAAATTCATATTAAAATACAAAAAAACTTCACTACCCTTGTTGAAGTCATGAAACAACTCTTCGATTTTCTGAGTAGAAATATATCCATTCATGTTCAAATCACATAATATAACAAAAAGAGATAGTTTGGATATAAATATATCATGGGATCTTATATAATTACATACCATTTTAATAAACAATCCCAAAAAACACTCAAATTTTTCTAAATCAATCCTTTTCCAATTCCAAAACAATTTTAAGTATTCTTTACCCCTAAATTTTGCAAAAATAATCCCTGACAATAATTCATGCGCTAATAATTCATGATCCAACAAAAAACTTGATTCAAGAATAGACTGACAACACCCATCATCTTCAATATTAGCAATCCAATAATTAAGTCTCTCAAATCTATGTATATCGTCTGCAAAATCACCTAGTTTTTTCATCCCTGTTGTTGTGCCTGTTTTTGGACACATTTACGATATGGATGGTGTCTCTTTCAGTGCTTATTTCTCGAGTTTTTTCGACGATTTTGTTAACCAAGTGATTAAAAATGAGGAAAGACATTCTGATACAAAATTTTTGAAGAAAATGTGGTTAGATTTCCCTACTTTTGTTAAACCAATTGATCCATGTATTATTGTGACAAATCCTGGGGAAATACTGTGTGTAATTCAAAAAAAGTTCCAAGAATTACTGTTTTATTTGAGCAATGACGAGTTTCGTGTTAAGAATTGTATTGTTGTTATTAAGTGCATCAAGCATTTCGTTATGCAATTTTCAGAGCAGAACAAATTCGATTTACTATTTGGATCTCAATTTGAATTTTCGAAATATATGATATTAGTGAGGTCAAAGAAATGTGATGAATTAACCCGCGTTTTTTCCAATTTTCTACAAACAATGTTTAAAGATTGTAATATTAGACTCTCTGACGCGCTTTTATTTAGCGAAACTTATAGTATTGGGAATGCTAAGTCTTTTTTTGAAGATGCAATGATTTGGTGTCATTCTGTTCTTTCATTCAACATATTCCTCGAAAAATGTTTAATAATCATTCGATCTTTAATTTATGAAGATCAGGTTTTATTTATTCCCCAAATGCATATGTGTCTAGTATCCAAGTTTACTCATGATATTCAGCTTTATCACAATTTGTATGTTGAGAATCAAGGAGTGAAACAATTTTTTGGCAATGTTGTTGAGATGAAGTCTTTCAAAGCAGGAAATAACATGAGAACCCTTGTATTACTATCATCACTCATTACCAAAGGAATAGATAATGACACACTATTTAAAAATTCTGGTAAAGTTGGACAAATTATAAGGGATTCATTGGATTTATCCAGCCATAAAAAAGGATCAAAGGATACTTTAGCTCTTTGTTATCTGGAGTTGTATCAATCTGCAATAATTATTGGACAGAAGAACTCATACTTTCGTGATGCTGTTATTGGATCTCATGCAAATTTCTTGTCAATATTCTTCACGAAGAAAGAAACATTTACCGATATTTTTATTAATGAAATTTTAACAAGGTTTGTTTCTCTTGATTTGTTATCATCGCAAGGGAAACTCCCAATGAGTTTATTGTTTTGTTTAAATCATGAAAGGACATCAGAAATCAAAAAATCTGCATATAATGGAATTCTTACATATTTTAAATATTATAATGGTATTAACAGACATCAAATTACCTCAAAAGAGGCCTGCGCTTTATCTATTTCTGTATTTGAATCGGGATTAGCATTCCAGGTATCAACCATTCATTTTTGTCAGGTTTTCTCAAGTATTGATGAGAAAAGATTTAATCCCCTTAGCATTATCTCATCTGATATTTTTTTGGTCAGAAGATTTTTCCAAATGCTTCCAATTATGTTTTCTAATGCTGAAAAGGATTTGTTATCATCATCATATTTGATTATGAGTATCATTTTATCTATATTTGGTTCTTTTATGAAATGGAAAACAGCTTTTGAAACATTTGATGGTCCATATATAATTAATTTAATTCAGGCTATTATGGATTCAATTAACAAACTACTTTATGTTTCGATTATCAATTGTGTCCCAATTGTCAAGTATACACCACAAGTCATTTACACACTGATAAACTGGATATCCTCACTAAGATTCTCGAAGCCAGATATAAGCGATGACTTTTATTCCAGTATTATTAATAGATTTGCCCATAATTTATATTTATACCAAATTTTGTTTGATGACTCTTCTACTTTCCAAATTTTGGAATTAATGAACACAATTTGCAAATCAGATTTATATCAATGGCCAATCAAAGAGTCTATAACCAACAAAAAATTCTATCAAGACTTTTTATCCACAGTTTATTTGGTTACAGTTACATTTTTAAAACTCTTATATCCTAATTCTGGCAGTTTCAACTATATTGAGGATCATACAAACCTTTGTTCAAGTTTATCATATGAGTACCCATATATTGTTAGGATTTTCATGTTTAGTTTCTATTACATTGGTTTTAATAGTGCAAAAAATTGCATTGATACTTTTTCATTTTATATTGCCAATTTATTAAGTTTTTCTCAAGAGATTTTCTCCATTAAAGAATTTGCATCAAGCATTCACAACAAAATTTTTGCCAAAATGTGTAATGTAATCGAAAAGAAAATGGATCAACAACTAAAGAAATGGGAATTCGAAGAAAATTTTTGGTCAAATACATTGTCTTTCATTTCCAGAGCCTCACAAAGTTCTCAAATTATTGGTGAATCCTTTCATAGTATTGATAGTTTGCTTTTTTTTTACATAAATAGGTATTCTATTGACAAAGATATTTTTAATTGTCAGTGTGCCATAAAAGATCTTGCCATATTGATCAAATCGATATTCTCACAGAAAGTTGTCGTTAGTTTTTTAAACAAGATTCGTTATAGTGATGCATTATTTGGTATTTTGGCATCCAACAAAGACCCTATTTGTATTGAAATGGTATTATCTTCTTTGGTAGCATTTTTTGAAGGGTATTCGTTTCAATTGAATCAGGAGTTTCCAATAATATCTGACTTCGAAAGGAAGAGGTTTTCTTCCAATAAAATCAAAAAATACATAGATATTCTTCATATAATTTCTTATAGTTTTTATTCCGAATCAGTTCAAAATAGTATTGTTCTTATTCTTAGTTTGGTTTTAACCAATAATTTCATTGATGTGTACCCAATATTGATTTCACTGCTTCATTCAAGTTTCGATTCTTTCACTCCACTTCTGTTTTTATCTTTATCTAAGGTTTTTACCAATAATCCAGAATTTGTTAATACCAAGTTTTATTCATTTTTATTCGAAAATCATTATAGTCTATTCTATAGTACAAATATCGAATCCCATTATTATTATGATAGCTTGATTCAAGCATCTCATTATTTTGGCGAATTAGATTCTGTGTTTAATCACATATCTCTGGTTTTTTCCAAATCTGATATTAGACTTGATTACCAATCTCGTTTTCTATTGTTTTATCAAGCTTTTTTTAGATATATTTTGCCAAATGGTTTTATTAATGATTTCATTAATAATTTTTACGAAAGTGATGAAAATTCGTTTTTTGATTGGTTTTCTCTTGATCATAGAGTAGCGTATTATTTGAAAATTTTTACTCTTACTACAAAGATTCCTTTCTCCAAAGTATTTGAATTGTTTATTATTGAACCAGTAATTAAATTCCCATTATTATATAATGTTTATTCACTTAGTGGCCAAAGTGCTTTTAGAAAGTTTCTCGATAATTATCTGAATAGTCCAAAAATGAGCTTGTTTTTTGATTCTATCACCGAAAGTGATTTAATCTGGCTACCAATTAAAAGGAAAGCAGATCATGATTTTGTACATTCATTGGCACATTTTCTCGATAGATATCCTTATCCCATTTCTCCAATAGTTCCCTCATCGTTATTGGAACATGATCTCTTAGAAATTCAAGGAGATTTTTTGAAATCTTCATCATTCTTTGTCAATATTGATATAGACAAATTAAAAGACACTAATTGGCTTTTTCGACCATTTGAATTACCATATGGGACAATTTCCGAGTCTTTTGTTTTAGAATATATGAATGATGTGATTCCAAAAAGCACAAATGTTGTTTTATATATTGACTTTCTAAATACTGATGACAGAATAGTTACAAATCTTTCAAGAATCGTATCTGCTGGGTATGATTTTTTTAAGTCTTTCAAAGTTATTAAGTTTTTTAATTTATCAATCGGAATGAATGATTCTGTTGATAAACTATTTGGGAATATCGAAATTAGTTTTATTGATATGATTCCTACTGATGTTGTTCTTCCATTTACATTTATTAATATTCCACCATCTTTGACTGTAACTTATGATGGATCAAATGCCAATTTAATTGTGTTTAATGATTGGATCGAACTATTGACTCAATCCGTTTTCCGTGGTTCTTCCATTATCAATCATGATAGGATTCCGTTTTCTTCAATTACTGAAACCTTTTTGATTAATGATTTTGTTTATATTAGGTATTCTATATCGGATTCATCTATTTCAAAGCAGTTTTCTCATCAAAATCCTATAAAATTGCATAAAATGCTTTGCGACTACCAAAATACCAAAATTATTGAACAAAACAATTTCCATTTTATGACTGAAGCAAAATACACCATCCTGTCTTCAGTGATTATCGGTCTTTCAATGAATATTAAACATTCAAACACATGCTTCTTATCACTAACATCTAAAAGTGGTGTTTTTGATGTTTTGGGTTTATATTCACTAAATCCTGTATTCAGCTATATTTTAGCTAACAACATTTTATCATACCTAATTCCATCACTTGTGTCAATAGAACCTGCGTTATTCAACTTAATTGTTGGGAGTATTGAGTGTATTGTTACTGAACATTTAAATTGTAGTTTTTCTGATCCTTCATCATTGATGAAAACAATTGATTCATTGTTGCAACAATACATACAAAATCCGAATGATAGGAGCTATTATATTATCCATATTTGGACAAAAATCATTAATACAAAAGTTGTTCAGACTGCTATTTGCATGATATTAGATAAAATTCCAGAAAATGAATCATTAATGCATATTTTAATAAGTTTTCATTCACTATATCCTGCATATGTTTTTTCAATTATTGCACAAAGAATGATGATAAATGACTTATGTTGCTTAGCAACAACAAAATTTCTGAGCTCTCCTCCAGTTTTTTTGTTTTTAAACTCATTGGTTGTTGGTGATTTATCTTATTTTTTACAATATATTCCAATTCTTTTATTCATATGTCAAGCTTCTATATGTGCTTTACCTGAATCATTTTATAGTTTTGGTGTCAAAATTTTGGGACAGATTATATACAAACTTGGATTCTCCTCTTTGCACGACCAGATTGACTCCATGGGTACTGAAAAGAGTTCATTTAGATTATATAAACTATGTTTGTCTGTCATTAGTTTATTGCCAAAGTCTTTGTTTGATAATTATTGTTCATCTATATCATATTTATCTCCAGAGAAGCATACAAATGTATGGATTCTTCAACCATCTCTATCACTAAATGACCTTTTAATAGCCGCAAGAAAATCTGTTGCTCGAAGAGATTTACACCAACTTATTTTTATAATTGATCGGATTATTGTTGAGATATCAATTTGCGAAAAACCTCTTGTGGATATTGTGTTTCTATTTTGGCTCACTATTCCGATGTTTAAATTGAACAAAGAATGCTCAAAAATAGCAGCTATTAGATTGGCTAAAGCAGTATTTGAGTATTCCCAAAAGAAATTGAGGTATAGATCGATTTTTGACATTGGAAATTCGATAGTTCATAGTGATGTTCTATTTAACGCAGTATCTGAATACAGTCATTATTATGATGTTGATTTTGATATCAATTTTGGTCATGCTTTATCTGTAACCCTTTTGCCATGTCTCCAATGCGCCAGTGCTCAAAAACTGGTTTTAGAGTTTTTGGAGTGCTCTTTGAGAACTGCTACATTTGCCCCTCTTCATTCTCTCTATTTCTTGATGATTTTGGTTGCCAACAATAGTTTTGATTATCGGGAAATTATTGGCAGTTTTGAAGTTCCGGATCCATCATTTCGTTCCATTGTGTGTTATATGCTTGAACACAGAGCACTCGAAGATGCAACATGGATTTCATCTTTTCTCTATCAATCAATGGTTACAACACCAAATTATTCACTATTTGGTGAAACTTTGATTAATGCTTTAACAATACGTAATGATGTAGCAAGTGTTATTCAATCAGAGGTTGTCAAGTCTTTACTGCCTCTCTTAATAGAAACATCTCAGATTGAAAAATCGGAATTGTTCTCAAGGGTTATTGCTCTTGTTTCATCTGCTCAACAAGTATCCTCTGGATCCAAAGTCACTGATTGTCTCTCAAAATCTATTGATGAAAATACCATATGGAAATCAATGTTAAGAATTGTGAAAGGAATTGAACATTCTATTCAAACATTGTTTAGATAGAATGAATCAATAGCTAAGACCAAATTTGAATTCAAATAAATGATAAAGCAATTACCATACTGCAAATTTGTTCATTAATATGATGTCATTCCAAAGAGCCTCCGAGATTATTGAATCATGAAAAAACCTAAAAAAATTGGAATTTTATTGCTTATTTGGTATTGTTGTGTGTACTACAGATATAATCTTTTCTTGAAGAATGTTCTTTGTCTTTTCAACCGAATCTTGTGGATCAAATTCTATATAATCAGCTTTTAAAAAAATTGGAATTTTATTGCTTATTTGGTATTGTTGTGTGTACTACAGATATAATCTTTTCTTGAAGAATGTTCTTTGTCTTTTCAACCGAATCTTGTGGATCAAATTCTATATAATCAGCTTTGGGTCTATCTTTTCCTTTTGAAGAATTGAAAATCCCACATAGTTTGTCAAAGGATACCTTTGGATCAAGAATAGCATTTTTCCGTTTCAAACAAAAACCATAAAAATTAATCTTGTTTTCGATCATTTTCTCGATTTCTTGGATACATATAGGCTCACGTTCATGATGGGTATCATTTACTATACCTTCTAAAGAAGCATATACTTCACCAAATGAAGCACCATGAGATGGTGCATCAGTTGCAAAAATGACAAGACGAATTGAATCCTTTGAGAAATTCATATTTTGCAAAGAGTTAACAATATTAAAAGCTCCTGCCCAGTCTTCTGGAATATCACCACCGCCCTCAGGTTCGATACTTGCCAAGGTTAGCAGAACTGAGTTGATATCACTGCTTAGTGGTGTGAAAGCATGTTTATCCCGGCCATTTGTTCCAATAGGATCTTTAAAACAAACAATACCAAAGTTGAATCTGGTTGTTCTAGACAGGTTTCTAGCTTTCTCCGCTATTTGAACGCATGAGTTTTTCACTGATTCAATTAAGAAACCCATCGAGTCAGTAGTATCTATTACAAAAACGATATCCATTGTTGCCAAGCAAGGATATTTAATTTCTTCAGGATTAACAATGGGTTTAATTTCATATTTGAATGGATTTACAATCTTTCCTTTCGAGAAAGATTCTGATTTCAAAAACTTGAACTGGAGCCTTGTTGTGAAAAACGCAATATTATATATATATCTTAATGTACCATCTGTTTTCAATTCATGGAAGAGTTTAGAAAATCCTCCATCTATAATTATATCACCATGTTTTGCATTTTTTGGAGATGGATAATACAGTGAGGTAACTTTCCCAGATGAATCAAGACAAAACTGTTTAAATGGACCCATTTTTTTAATATCATCAACATATGAAATGGTAAGTCCTTCATAAATTCGAACAAGATTATAACCTAGACCATATCTATCCACATTTCCAACTTTAATGGTTTGATTTGAGTCGAATACAGAATTAGATTGTGTTTTTAGATCACCTGTTATTAAGTATTGGCCTCCAGGAGAATCACCTTTCATCTGGAATTCAAAATCAGGTATCTCTCCTTTTGGAACAGCATCTTGTTTGAGAAGATCCAAAAAGTAATTCACTTCATAAACAAATGGATAATTATCTGCAAACCAAACCAATGACCCTCCATTTCTCCAGAACTCAATACATGACTTAATGAACTCTACAACATATAATGGATCTCCTTTATCAGGCAAAACTCTATTTCCCATTCCACAAATCACCCAAACTGCATAATAATCTCCAGTTACCATCTTTTCAATACCAGATTTATAATTCATAACAACTTCAACCTCAATATCATACTTCGCTAAATGAGTCTTAATACAAACATCAGAACCAGGAACAGGTTCAAGTAAATACTTAGGATTGATAAATTGTGCTTCATGTTTTTCACTTAAAGTATTTGACCAAAAAGCACAAATAAGAATCTTTCCTTTGAAATTCCCTCTTTTCAACATTTCTGTACTTTCATCTGATTCAGGATTGAGATTCGAGTTACTAAGACCAGAAACAGAATCATTAAATAGACACTCAAAAGATTCCTTATACATATGAAT
>Ga0074193_1002949_pt1 | contig 13795 bp, 10 predicted proteins | sample EPASupsiteHSE605_FD_64523 | JGI IMG/M metagenome (GOLD analysis project Ga0074193, IMG submission 64523) | Bioremediated contaminated groundwater from EPA Superfund site, New Mexico - Sample HSE6-05 | ecosystem: Environmental > Aquatic > Deep subsurface > Groundwater > Contaminated ... | reverse complement strand
GACTCAAATTGCATTTGCAGAGGAAACAAATAATACAGTTCAATTTTCAGACTTAGATGAAACATATTGGGCATACGAAAGCGTGCAAAAATTAGTTGAGGCCGGTATTATAGAAGGTTATACAGATGGAACATTTAAGCCAGATGGAGATATAACTAGAGCCGAACTAGTTAAAATTACAAATTTAGTATTTGCATATACGAAAAAACTGGACAGCTCTCTCTTTACAGATGTAAATTCAGATGATTGGTTTTATAATGATGTATTAATAGCACAAAATACAGGCTATATAGTCGGTTATACAGATGGAACATTTAAACCAAATGATTTAATAACTAGACAAGAACTTTGTAAAATATTAGATTCTATAAATAGTTTTGTTGATTTACCTTACGATAATACTATAGCTGACGAAGTATCACCATGGGCAGTAGAGTATGTTAATAAAGTTGTTTCTAATAGAATTATGACACTAGATGAAAATAACAACTTTAGAGCTACTGAAAAGGTAACGAGAGCTGAAGCATGTGATGCACTAGCAAAGTTTTTAATTTCTGAAGAACCTGTAATAGAAACACCAACACCAATTGGTGGTGGGTCAACTGGCACTGCAGATGAAGAATTATATAAAACTATGGATACAGTTATAAGAAGGCTTGAAAAGGGTGTAATACCTAACCTTACGACAGATGCACAAAAAGAAATAGTGGAAGATATCATAAGCAATATGAATGAATACAAAGCTGATGATAGTCATGATTATGAAGATGCAGCAGATGATGTATATGAAAAATACAAGGACTTATCAGAAGAAGAGCAAGATAATTTGAAATATCAAATTCAAATACAAAATTCTACTAAGGATTTGTTGAAATTAAAGGATTTCTTTTTTCCAGATGTAGATTTGTAAGTAAGACTATTGAAAATTATAAAGGGTGATGATTTTGAAAAAAATTATTAAAGTATTACTTAAAATTTTATGTGTAGTTTTTATTTTGTTAGGTGTTGTAGTATATTGGCAGTACGATAATATATCTTCAGTTATTAATGGAATGAAATATTCATCAGAAGATTTAGCATCTCAACTTGATTCTAACAGGAATGATTTGAAAGCTAAAGTGGATGAATATACATCGAAGCATATTAATGATTTATCTGCTGAAGATGAAGAAAAACTTTTAAATGGGGAAATAACTATAGAGGAAATATCTGAGAAATATGATTTGCCGCTAGATGTTATGACAGACGATAATAGTCAAAACAACACTGAAACACCTAGTATAGAGGATCAAAATGCACAGAGCACTAGTGATGATAATAAAAAGGCTATAGATGATGCTATAAGTACAGGTGTAAGTAGAATGTATGCTTTAAAAGCTAAATATGTTTCAAAACTCGGTGAAATTGAAAGAAGTGTGCATGATGAGTATACCAATTTACCTAAAGAAAAACAAAATGAGAGCAGTAAAAAAAACATAATAATGAAAAGTTTAAATTCTGTAGCAGAGATGGAAGAAAAATGTGATAATGAAGTTGCTGTTACACTTTCAGTATTAGAAACTGAATTAAAAAAATTGAATGGTGATACAGAGATAGTTGATATTCTTAAAGAAGCTTATGAAAATGAAAAAGAAATCAAAAAATCATATTATTTAAGTTTATATAATAATTAGTTATGACTTAAATTTCATAGCTTCATATGATTCTAAAAATATCAAAATTTAACAATAATTTCTTGCAAATAATTTTATGAGTGATATAATAATTGTAAGATATGTTTTCAAAAAAATATTAGATTGAATTTAATATATGGATATAATTGAAAAAAGGCAAACTATTTGAAAAAGTAGTACGCAAAGCTTGGAGTCTAAAGTGTGGGCAAGAGCTCAAACTATGATTGTTCAGCCGCTAAAAATTATTTATTGTTTTTTGCGGCTTTTTTTATACAAAAAAATAATTGTTAAATGACATATTTGCTTTTCAATAAAGGGGCAATTAAATAAAAAGGAGGGACACAATATATAAGAATGTTATATAATATTAAATTTGATGTTATGCACATATTATTTTTTGAGGGGGAAAGATATGGAAAGGTATATGGTAAATGACCATCATGGCTCATCGATAGCAGAATCCTATAGAAAGATTGCTGCTAATATAGAGTTTGCAAATATTGACAATAATATTAAAACAATTATGGTAACAAGTTCTTTAGCAAGTGAAGGAAAAACAACAACAATAGCAAATCTAGCTAGTGTGATGACAGACTCTAAGGAGAAAATACTTTTGATTGATTTAGACCTGCGTAAACCCGCTGTACATAAACAATTTAAACTATCTAATAAAATTGGATTAACAGATTTATTGATGAATAAAGATAGCTATAAGAATTATATCAATAGTGTATATGATGGTTTAGATGTGATTACTTCAGGAAAAGTTCCTGCAAATCCAGCTGAAATTGTAAATTCAAAAGCAATTAAAGAACTGTTAAAAGAATTATCAAATAATTATGACTATATTTTCATAGATACACCACCAATTGTATTAGTTAGTGATCCAATAACAATATCAACATTCACTGATGCTGTAATACTAATAATAGCTTATTCTGAAACTGAAAAGGAAATTGCTAAAAAATCAGTGGAAAGTTTAAAACATGTTAATGCGAATATCATAGGTACTATATTAAATAAAGCACCAGTTACAAAGCATAACAAATATTATTACAACTATTCTTAGGAACATATTAAATATTAACAAAATATGCTTATAAAATAAAACTGTGAAAACGTTGTAATTAATTATTGACAAATACTGCCAGTAATGTTACGATAATAACAATCGAATAGGCAAAATTTTCTAAAGAAAATGACGCAAAGCTATAGGGTCTAAGCCATTTATTAAAATGGTATGACAGCCAGTTGCTGTACTATATATTTATGTACATATTAACATATATATCTATAGCTTTGCTGTTTTACAGCGAAGTTTTTTGTTTTAAAAAATCTATTTAAGGAGCCACAAATTATGCTAATTAAAACATTTAAAAATATATCTACTCCTAATAAGCGCGATTTAAAAAACAGTATATTTAGGATACTAATAATTTTACTATTAATATTTATTAGTAGGACTATTATATATATTTTTGGTGGATCAAGTAGTGCTTTAGTACATTTGCTATATATTCCAATTTTAGTAACTGTATTTAATTTTGGAACTAAAGAAGGTATATTAATTGCAATTATTGCAGGAATTTCTGTTGGCCCTTTTATGCCTTTAAATGCAGCAGACGGAACAATGCAGCCTACATTCTCCTGGATATTTCGAACTGTCATGTTTGTTATAATTGTTTTAATCGTTGGTTTTTTAGTAGATCACATTAGAAAAATTAACGATCTTGAGAAAAAGGAAGCTTATGAAGATATAATTACAGGTTATCCAAATTTAAATAAGTTAAAAAATGATTTAAACAACATAATCCATGAACACATTTATAAAAGTTTTTCTTTAATTATCTTTAAATATGAAAATTTAGATATGATTAACAGACATGTAGATCATGAAACAGGTCAAAAATCTTTAATAGAACTATTGCACATGGCAGATAAATTTTTTAGTGAAGAAAATATATATTCTATCAATCCAAATAAGTTTGTAGTTATATGCCCTAATAATGATTGTGAAGAAGCATATGATATATCAAACAAGTTCTTGCATATAACTAAAAAACCAGTTTATATTAATGATTTGCCCATTTCATTTATTGTAAAAGGTGGTATTGTGTATTATCCATATCATAGCGATGAATCAGCTGATATTATTATGAAACTGGACAAGGCATTAGATCAAGCAAGTAGAACACAAAAAAATATTGCAATTTATGATAATAATATAGAGGATGAAAGTGGAGTATATTACAATATTCTAGTTTCACTATATGAAGCATTGCAAAATGATGTATTTAATTTAGTATATCAACCTAAAATTAATTTACAGGATAAATTTGTAGGAGCAGAGGTGCTTTTAAGGTGGAATAATAGTACCTATAATGATTTTCCAATATCTCGTTTGATTAAAATAGCAGAAGATGCAGGATTTATTAGTGAAGTAACAAAATGGGTAATAAAGAAAGTTGTAATTCAGCAAAAAAGCTGGCAAAAAGAAGGCTTGAATATAAAAGTTGCTATTAATCTTTCGTCAATGGATTTGATTGATGATTCAATCATTAAATACACAATTGAAACATTGAAGATAAATGATATTGATCCATCTTTAATTGAATTCGAATTAACAGAAAGAACCGTAATTGAAGATGAAATGAGAGTTTTCAATTTATTAAAAAAAATTAAAGATTATGGTATAAAAATTTCATTAGATGATTATGGATCTGGATATAACTCATTAAAATATCTCATAAACAATACATGTGCATTTAATTGCATTAAAATAGATAAAATACTTATTGATAATATTGCAAGCAAACACAATATGATAATGATTGAAGCTATAATTAAAGCGGTACATGAAATAGGTTTAGATGTAGTTGCAGAAGGCGTTGAAACAGAAGCTCAAGTTAATGTGTTAAAAAGCATTGGATGTGATACTATTCAGGGATTTTATTATAGTAAACCATTACCACCTGAAGAATTGAAAGCATTCGTTTTAAAATGGAGTGATTAATATAATAATAGTATTAAAATAATTAGTTAACCACTTATTCGCTTAAATTTTTTTGTTGTTTTTAGTTAGCTTTACTTTGAAATTTTCTATTGACTTTATTTTAACAAAACAATATAGTTAAAATTACAGAATATCAATATTTATTATAGAATAATTAATTAATCCGAAGGGGAGAAAAAATGGGAAATGCAGTTGTTATTTACAAATCAAAGTATGGAAGTACTAAAAAATATGCTGAATGGATTACTAAAGCATTGAATTGTGAAATGTTAGAAGGTTCAAATATAACTATCGATAAAGTTTTAGAATATGATATCATTATATATTTAGGTGGTCTTTACGCAAGCGGAATTAATGGTGTAAGTTTCATTACCAAGAATTTTGAAAAGTTAAAACAAAAAGAATTGATTGTATGCACTGTAGGATTAGCTGACCCAAATATTAAATCTCAATTCAAACCTATTATTGATAAAAATTTTACTGAAGATATGAAAAATTCAATTCGTATTTATCATTTGCGTGGTGGAATTAACTATAAGGAATTAGGGATCATTCATAAATCTATGATGGCAATGCTAAAAAAAACAGTGAAAAATAAGAAAGAAGAAGAACTAACAGATGAAGACCGAATGATGCTTGATACATATGGTGATGTAGTGGACTTTACAGATGAAAACACAATAGAACCAATCATATCCTATGTTAGAGAATGCGCAAAATAGTAAATAGTTTATTTATGTATAATGTTGTTATGCCTAAGTTTTAATTATAATATTGATTTGCTTTATAGATAGAATATGTAGCTTTGCTGAATTCAGTGAAGCTTTTTTATTGTGAATACAACAATGTTCTCGGGACAATCAGCAATCTTTGATTGCGTTGATTGGTGGGGGTTCTTATTTAAAAATATCAGTAAAAATTAAGTTTCAATAGTCACGACGAAAGTAACACCGAAAAATTTACTTTGACAAATAATTTTTCATGTGTTATAATAATTATACGGTTGAAAAGGAAAAAACTTCCAAAGAAAATTCGAAATATATTACAAAATCATTTTATGCTTAAGATAGCATGTCAGCCAATTTCAGTAAATTTTAATTGCTTTTAAAAAAATAATTATTGTTTTACTGCTTTTATTAACTTTTTTGAGTGTGCATCATTTTTTATAAAAATAAATTATCACATATCATATACTCTAACAATTCTCACATCAATTAAAACATACAATATTATGTTGCATATCAAAAATGAATCCTTAAATTTTTACTTTAAACATTAATCATTAATTTTAAGCATATACCCTATTTTTTATACCCATTTTTAAAATTTATAGCATTGAAATAAATAATATACCGTATTATTCTATTTCCTATATTTAAATATATGAATTATTTTAAATACGCTATATTCAATTAATATTTGTTTATAGCTGTTTATATAAATTTTTTCAAAGTGGACAAGTATTTAAAGTCTACTCTACAATATCAAAAAAATTTGAAGGAGTACAATAAAATGAAAGAAACAGGAATTATAAAAATTGAAAAAAGAGATGTTGTTAACAGCAGAACTAGCAAGAAATTAAGGCAAAAAGGATATTTGCCAGGAAATGTTTATGGCAAAGGTATTGAATCTATGTCCATAATTGTCAAAGAAGATGAATTGAAAAAAAGTTTAGTTGAATTTGGAAAAAACAATCTATTTAATCTTGTTCTAGAAGGTAAGGAATTTAGCACTGTAATAATAAAAGATATACAAAATTCACCTGTTAAAGGTGTACCAATACATGTGGATTTTCAACAAATATCGCTTACAGAGGAAATTAATGCTGAAGTAAATATAAAGATAATTGGTAAAGAATTAATAGAATTAAAGAAATTACTTTTAATAAGACAAATAGATACTATTCCAGTTAGAGGGTTACCACAAAATATTCCAGATGAAATTGAAATTGATGTATCAAATTTAAATGCAGGAGATAGTATAAACGTTGGAAGTATCAAATTCCCTAAAGGAATAGTTCCAGAAATAGAATTAGACCATAATGTAATAACCATAAATGAATCGATTGCATTTGAAGATGATGAAGTAAGTCAAAGTTAAAAAATATAAATATTTAGTTTATTCGGTTAATTTTACCAACCGACCCCGGTTTTTAGAGCTGAATTTTCGAACATATTAATATGTGCAAAAAAACGATAAAAATACTATTATACTTTTTTGCGAATTTCAGATTAATTACGATATATACAATACATAATTGTTTATATAAATTTTTAAAATTTAAAGGAGGAAGAATTATGTTTAAAAGAAAAATATCATTAATAATAGTATTAATGATGGTACTATCATTAATGATACCAAATTTTGCTTTTGGAGCTACAAATGATTATTCAAATCATTGGGCAGAGGAAAGTATTCAAAAATGGTTTGATAATGGACAACTATCTGGATACGAAGATGGTTCATTTAAACCAGATCAGACTATAACAAGAGCAGAATTTATGACAATGGTAAATAATGCATTTGAATTTACAGCTAAAGATGATATAAGTTTTAAAGACGTAAAATCAAGTGACTGGTATTACCAAGAAGTACAAAAAGCAGTAGCTGAAGGTTACATAATCGGTTATGAAGATAATACTGCAAGACCAGGTAACAAAATTTCAAGACAAGAAGCAGCACTAATTATTTCAAGAATAAAAGAGTTGACTGAAAGTCCTTCATCTGCAAAAGTGTTTAATGATTACAGCACAATAGCAACTTGGTCAGTAGGTGGAGTAGGAGCAGTAGCTAAAGAGAAAATAATGATTGGCTACGAAGATGATACATTCAGACCAGACAGATTTATCAGTAGAGCAGAAGCTTTAGTAACAATTGATAGATCATTGGAAGTAGTCCCTGTTGTTGAAACACCAGGCACTGGTGGAAGCACTGGCGGCGGTGGCGGCGGTGGCATTACTACAAGCGCTGCAATTCTATCTACTTTAACAATAGCTGACTCAACTACAGAAAGTGCTATTATTAACATAACAACACCTTCAGCAATTGATGGCTTTGCTACAACTTCATCTGCTATTACTATAACTGCAATAACTGCAAATGGAGCGACTATGATTATTACAGTAACTACACCTTCGGGTATAGCTACAACAGTAACAGCTATAAATGGCGTAGCAAATGTTTCATTGGATACAGTAGGCGATTACATAATCAATATAATTGTATCTAAAACGGATACTTCAAAAATAGATTATATCGATACTAAATATACATTTGTTATTACAAAAAACTAATAATCTATAATTTATAATAAACAAAATCCCTCAATAGCACTTCAAGCCATTGGGGGTAATGTTTTATATAGACATTTACATCGGGTGGATGGTGTTGCACCAGTTTTTAGACAATATGCATCAAATCTATTATTTTTGTTTGCAAATAACTTCTGGCATGTTATAATATAAAGCGTAAATTAAATACGAATACGACAAGATATTACAAAACATTTATAAATAGTATGGAGGACTTTAAGTGAAAGACAAAAAAGATAACAAATTAAAACAACCTGTTACGATAAATTACGAAAATAAAAAACTTTCAATATCATACTTTTTGCCACTTCTGTTAATTGCAGGATTTGTACCACTTATAACATATGCCAAATATGTAGACCTAACAGGAACTGCGCAGTCTTTATATTGGACAGGCCAACAAACATATTTAGATTTTTTCAGTTATTGGAAATCTAAGTGGGTGATGATACTAACCGCCTTAGCACTTGTTTCTTATATTGAATTATATATCAGAAAGAAACTACCTTTAAAAGACTTAAAGCAATACTATATTCCACTTGGGATTTATGCATTATTTGTAATTATATCAACTATATTTGCCAAAGATTCGCCTACAGCTCTATGGGGCTTTGTAGATATGTATCAAGGCATGTTTGTATTATTAAGTTATGTTGTAATAACATTTTTAACAATTAACTTTATAAATAATGAAAAAGATATGTCTTTGTTTTTAAACGCATTTATATTTTTAATTATAGTTGAAGGAATCCTCGGTGTTGGTCAATATTTTGGATTTGACTTCTTTCAAACTGGATTAGGTAAAAGTTTAATTGTTCCGAGTAATATAAAGGTTGATGGTCTTTCATTCTCATTTGGGCCAAAGACAATATATGGAACACTATTTAATACTAACTTCGTAGGAAGTTTTGCAACACTGATGTTACCATTGTCTGTTGCGTTTCTATTGACATCTAAGACTAAAAAACAAAGAATAGTTGCAGGAATAGCTGTTTTACTTGTTATATTCACATGGATAGGATGTAACTCAAGAGCAGGATATTTTGGAGTAGCTGTATCAGCTATATTTGGAATGTGGCTCTTTAGAAAAGTCATTATAAAGTATTGGAAAGGTTCTGCTGCACTAGTAGCTGTTTTAATAGCAGTATTAATAGGACTTAACAGTGTGTCAGACGGAATGATATTCAATAGAATTAAAACATTTAATATTACTAAAGAAATTGAAAATATAAAAAGTACAGATGAAAATGCTTTTAAATTTAAAGATATTATACTAGGAAAAAATTCTTTTTCTATTGTTACAAACAAAGAAACATTGAATTTTAAAGTAGATGTAGATAAATTGTATTTCCTGGATGAAAATAACACTGAATTAGCAATTACAACAAAGAGAAATGTAATTACAATAAATGATTCTAGATACGGTGGCTATAGTATTTCTATACCAGAGAATTATTCTGGAGTTACAGTAAATATTTATGGTAAAATAATAAACTTTTATATATCACAAGATGGAATTAAAATATTAGGAACTGGCGGAAGAATTACAGAACCGAAATCATCTCCTTTCTTTGAACCATTAAAAGGGTTAGAAACAATGGGCTCTAACAGAGGATATGAATGGGGAGCAACTATACCAATGCTTAAGGATTACATTGTAAAAGGTTCAGGACCGGATAATTTCCCTATAGCATTCAATCAAGATGATTTTATTGCAAAGTTGAATGTAGGTGGATGGAGTGCCAATATGGTGATTGATAAACCACATAATATGTATCTGCAAATTGCCATAAACACAGGAGTAATTTCCCTATTAGCATTGTTAGCGCTATGGGGTATTTATATTGTATCAAGCTTAATATTATATAGCAAAGTAAGCTTTGCTAAAAAAGAAGAAATAATAGGTGGAGCTTGTATGATATCTGTTGTAGGTTATCTAATGGCTGCCTTATTTAATGATAGCGTAGTTTCAGTAGCGCCATTGTTCTGGTTGATACTCGGATTGGGGATAAATATAAATATTAGACTTAAGGGTAAATTGAACTTAAATAAATAGTAAGGGTGAATTGTAATGAATGGCATTGTGAAATATAAAGGAATAGTAAATATTATTATAACATCTACAATTATATTGATTCAATCATCTGTTTTCTTTATTACTTGGGTTATTTTTTATAATAATCATTTATTATACAGCCCTTTCTACAATAGAGGATTTATACTTTTGGTGTTGGTTTACATTATTCTTTTAATCACGTTTTCAAGTATTTATGGTGGTTACAAAATTGGATATTTTCGTGTTTCTGACGTTATATATTCGCAAATAATATCTCTGATATTTGTAAATGCGATAACATATATGCAAACAAGTCTAATGGATAGAAGACTATTAAATCCAATTTGGTTAATTGCTATGACAATTGTACAGATTTTTTTCGCAATATTATGGGCATACATTACAAATAAAATATATTTTAAAGTTTTCCCACCCATGAAAGTTATAGTGGTCTATGGAAATAGTTCAGTTGAGAATTTTATTAAAAAATTAAATTTACGAAATGATAAGTATAATGTAAGTTCAGTTGTAAACATAAATGAAGGTATAGATAATATAATGTCGCAAATTGCATGTTATGATGCTGCAGTAATATATGATGTAGAATCATCAATAAGAAATAAAATTTTAAAATATTGTTTTCAATTATCAATTAATACTTATATTACCCCTAAAGTATCTGACATAATTTTAGGTAGCTCAGATAAAATTCATTTATTTGACACACCTTTATTGCTTTGTAAAAACAAGGGTATATCATATGAACAAAAAATTATTAAACGAATAATAGATATTTTTATATCAATATTTGCAATAATACTTTTACTGCCATTCATGTTGTTAGTGGCAGTATTGATAAAAATGTGCGATGGAGGGCCGATTCTTTTTAAACAGAAAAGATTGACTATAAATGATAAAGTTTTTAATGTTTTTAAATTTAGAAGTATGGTAATTAATGCAGAAAGTGATGGAGTAGCAAGACTCGCATCAAAGAATGATAATAGGATAACTAAGGTTGGTAAGATTATTAGAAAAATAAGATTCGATGAATTGCCACAATTATTTAATGTACTAATGGGAGACATGTCAATAGTTGGACCGAGACCAGAAAGACCAGAAATAGCCGAACAATATATAGAAATAATGTCAGAATTCAAATTTAGAACTAAAGTAAAAGCAGGTATTACAGGATATGCACAAATAATGGGTAAATATAATACTACTCCGTATGATAAACTTAAGCTTGACATGATGTATATTGAGGGATTTTCGCTATTTATGGATTTGAAAATAATGTTAATGACTATAAAATATCTATTTACTCCAAATAATTTAGATAGCACAGAAGGTGTAAATGATGGTGAATCTTTACCATGTTATGTAGCTTATACAAAGGACAAGGAATAATTATGGAAGTATCAATTATTATTGTAAATCATAATACAAAAAAATTAACAAGGCAAACAATTGAAACAGTAATAGATAATACAGAAAACATTGATTACGAAATTATTGTTGTTGATAATTCTACAGATTCATCACAGAAATTTGAGTTTTTTCATGAAAAAGTAAATATTTTATTAGATATAAATAATTTTGGATTTGGAAATGCTTGTAATATTGGTGCTAGATTAGCTAAGGGTGATTTTTTACTTTTTTTAAATTCGGACACTATTATACATGAAAATACAATAGGTAAATGTATTGAATATTTAAAAAAAGAAAATAATATTGGATCACTAGGAGTAAGAGTTATTCTTGAAAATGGTATGCTTGATCATGGATGTAAAAGGGGTTTCCCTACACCACAATCAGCATTGTATTATTACCTTGGATTAGATAAAAAGTATCCAGAATCAAAAAAATATGGAGCTTATAGACAAACCTTTATTAGTGAATATGAAACAAAAGAAGTTGACAGCGTATCTGGTTCATTTATGATTGTTCCTAAAACTGTTTTTGAAGAATTAAATGGATTTGATGAAACCTTTTTTATGTATGGTGAAGATTTAGATTTATGTTTTCGCATTAAGGAGAAGAAATATAGAATAATATACTTTGCTGATACTTATATTATACATCTTAAAGGTCAAAGTGGACTCCATACAAAATCAAAGTTTGTAATTTATCATTTTTATAATGCTATGTTATTATTTTATAAAAAGCATTATAAAAAAAAATACAATACTATGGTAACAATTGCAGTTTATAGTGGTATAAAATTTAAGTATTTTCTTACTATTTTGAAAATGAAAACAAGGGGAATTTTATGAAAAAAGTGCTGATTACAGGAAGTAATGGTCAACTTGGAATTGAGCTTGGGAATAAACTAGAAGATAAATATGAATTGATATTAACTAATAGATTAAATTTAAATATTACAAATGAAAAAGAAACTGTTGAATTCATAAAAGAAAAAATGCCGGATATTATAATTAATTGTGCTGCATTTACAGCAGTTGATTTGTGTGAAGAACATGAAGATGATGCATATAAAACAAATGCCATAGGACCTAAGAATCTAGCTATAGCAGCAAATGAAATTAATGCAAAATTAGTTCATATTTCAACTGACTATGTATTTGATGGTGAAGGCATAAAGGATGAAGATGCAAACTTAAGACCATATTATGAATCAGATAAAACAAATCCCCAAAGTGCATATGGCAGAACAAAGCTCGCAGGTGAAAAATTTGTTATTGAAAACACAAATAAATTTTTTATTATTAGAACGGCGTGGCTATATGGAGAAGGTAAGAATTTTGTAAGAACAATGATTAACCTGTCAAAAACAAAGGATGAAGTTAGAGTAGTTAATGATCAAATTGGTAGTCCTACCAGTACAGCAGAATTAGCAAATATGATAGGAAAACTTATTGAAACAGAAGAATATGGTATATATCACGGTACTTGTGAAGGTTACTGCAGCTGGTATGATTTAACTTGTGAAATATATAGATTAATGAATATAAAATCAAATGTAATTCCAGTAAAAACAGAAGAGTTTCCACGACCAGCCAAAAGACCAAAATATTCAGTTTTAGAAAATAAGAAATTGAATGATTTATGTATATATAGATTTAAATCATGGCAAAATGCATTGAAAACTTATTTAGAAAATAATATATAAATTAAAACGAAGGAGCATTTATATGAAGGGAATTATTTTAGCAGGGGGGTCTGGCACTCGACTTTATCCTATTACAAAACCAATATGCAAGCAATTATTACCTATATATGATAAACCTATGATTTATTACCCATTGTCAACACTTATGTTGGCTGGAATAAAAGATATTCTAATTATTTCAACAGAAACAGATACTCCAAGTTTTCAAAAACTATTTGGGGATGGTAGTGATTTAGGACTGAATATATCATATGAAGTTCAAAAAGCACCAAATGGACTTGCAGAAGCATTTATAATAGGTGAGAATTTTGTAGGTAATGATAAAGTAGCATTAGTATTGGGAGATAATATATTCTATGGTCGAGGGTTTACTAAAACATTAGAATCTGCTGCAGCTAATGAAAATGGAGCAGTAATATTTGGATATTATGTAAAAGATCCTACTTCTTATGGAGTTGTAGAGTTTGATAAAGATGGTCAAGCAGTCTCAATAGAAGAAAAACCAAAACAACCTAAATCAAATTATGCAGTGCCAGGACTTTATTTTTATGACAATGATGTAATCAAAATTGCAAAAAATATAAAACCATCATCAAGAGGTGAATTAGAAAT
>Ga0074193_1002948_pt1 | contig 13797 bp, 13 predicted proteins | sample EPASupsiteHSE605_FD_64523 | JGI IMG/M metagenome (GOLD analysis project Ga0074193, IMG submission 64523) | Bioremediated contaminated groundwater from EPA Superfund site, New Mexico - Sample HSE6-05 | ecosystem: Environmental > Aquatic > Deep subsurface > Groundwater > Contaminated ... | reverse complement strand
GTATGGCGACACACCCCCTTAGGGGGAATGTCCCCGTATGAAGTACGTTGATTGAACGGGCTTTTATTAATAACGCAGCTATTGGGCTTTTTGACGGTCTGGGGACAGGGCTTAAATTCCTGTCCCTTTGGTTTTCTGTTTGTTCAGCCAAATAGGTTATAATAAAACCTATAAAATCAAATACAAGGAGCTATATACCGTGAACATTGGAATTGATATTGATAATACCATTACTAATACTCGAGAGTTAATTCTGGAGTATGTCCGTGCTTTTGATAGAGAAAATGACCTCAGAACAGAGGTCGATTTAACCCAATATAGCCTGGAGGAATCCCTAATGTGGGATACAGAGCTTCTTAATCGATTTCTAACTGCTTACCTGGCAGATATCTACAAGTTTGTATCGCCTAAGCCCTACGCTTTAGAGGTAATAAGAGATTTGCACCGTAATCACTCCATTATTTTAATAACCGGTCGCAATCAGCGTGATAAATCAATAACAGCAGCTACCCTGGAATGGTTATCCCGATACCAGATTAAATATGACAAACTAGTCATGAATAATACAGAAAATATGCATCATTTCAGCAAGCTGGAGGCCTGTATTAAAAATAATATTGATTTGATGATCGAAGACCATCACGACCTATCTTTGGAATTAAGTGAGAAAATACCTGTTTTAATGTTTGATTACCCCTATAACGCACACCTTGACGTAAGTAATATTGCCCGTGTAAAGGATTGGTTAGAGGTGAAGACTATCATTGCAGGCTTTTCGCCTAAATAATCTTATTTTGGGTTGTAAGCTTTTTGGGCTGAATCCCCTCCCAACGCACCTTAAAGCATAATTCGGAGCACTATGAAAGGTGCTTATTTTTAATTTAATAGGTGGAAATCCGATCCTCTTTTTAAAGCTAACCGTAGATTCTTTTCTTTTAATCCTCATTTTTTGTCCATTATTTACCACACACCATTTTCCTGCTGATACAAACATAGGGCAATCCGACCTTTACTCCCTTTCTTAAACCAATCACGATGCGATTGTCCATATTTACCAAAAGGTAGAAGCCTACCGGAGTAGAATTTTAAATTATAAGGAGGCGTGAATCAAAATTTAGGAGGTTTATATGAAAGCTAAAACTATACATAATAATAGAATAATTGCACTCTTCTTATCAATAACTCTTATTGTAGGTTTAGTGATGATCTGGTCCCCCCAGACATCAGCCGCCACTGTACCCACTGCAGCCAGTATTAGTCATTATAATATCCATGAAAAACCGGTAGTTGATACCTTCCGGGCAAACTTTAACGGCAGTCTTGCTCAAACTCTGGTCGGGCGTGCCATATGGTATATGGAATATGGTTTCATGAAGTATGGGCATACGAAATATGCTACTACCGGATATATTGACTGCTCTAATTTTGTTTCCCTGGTATACAAAGACTTCGGATATTCTATTACCTCTGCATCCAGAAATTATGGCTCAGTAGGGGTAAAGGTTCAGGGTGTTTATTCTAAAAAAATACCCGGAACGTCAAGATACACCCTGGTGGGCGTAGAAAAGCTTAAACCCGGTGATATATTTACCTTCTGGAGCTCTGATAGAACTCATATCGGTCATGTAGCCATATATATGGGAGTCATAAATGGCAAACCGACTATCATTAATACTTGCAAAGGCAACCCTACTGCGATAGGGATTGTAAATAGCTTTTCTTACTGGTATGGGTCAAGTCTAAAGGACGTACGCCGGGTCCTTCCGAGCAGCGCCTTTGTGCCAGGTGGTGTCATAAATGACCGGGGTCCGGTTATACCAGCAATTTATCAAATAAAACCTTATAAACCCATTATAATGCCTAACAATCTTCGGACTGGCTTCTAATGCTTTTGTTTTATTGATTTACGTCTTCCACAATGAACCCTTCCTCTTCGGGAAGGGTTCATTTTTGTCAGCCTCAAAAGTCTTGGTGTCCGTCCTTTGGGCCTTTCATCTTTGAATAAAATTCTTCCATCTATACATTCTTCCTCAAAAATTTAACCGTTGTACCCATCCTCATGTTGTGTGATCCTTTTACCAGGATCGTTGATGCAGGACTTATAATACCCTTCAATCGTTTGTGCAGGAGTCTCCTATTTTCGGCATGTATTACCCGGCCGGAACGAAACCCTTGCGCAATGGCTTCAATACCTATTTTTCGAGCCATACTACCATAAGTCACCAGATAAGTCAGTTTCTTTTTAGCTACATGTTTTCCTACAGCCCTGTGCCCACTTTGGGAATAACGTCCCAGTTCTGACATATTGCCCAGAACCGCAATGTTCACTGCTTTTCCAATACTGCTTAGGACGTCGACCGCCGCTTTCACGGAATTAGGATTTGCATTGAAAGTATCATCAATTAACCTGACATTTTTTTTTAGATGATAGACTGTCAGCCTCCTGCCCGGCTTCTTATAGGTTCTGAGCCCCGCCTTAATTTCATGGGCAGAAAAGCCTAAAGAATGGGCGACAGCAATTGCAAAAAGGGCGTTATATACATTATGAATACCATAGATAGGAATATAAATATCATGATAAGAATTATCCAACTTAATCCTGAAGCTCATTCCATTTTTAGTGTATTTCACATCAGCAGCCTTATAAAATGCCTTATTCTTAATGCCGACTGTTACTATTTTTCCCCTGAACTTCGCAGTAATTAAACGCTTGGAGTTCGAATCATCTGCATTTATGAACAGCATCCCGTTCTGTTTCATATATAATATAAGTTCAGATTTAGCACGAATAAGACCCCCAATGGTACCGCCAAAATTGCCAATATGGGCGGTTCCGACCATAGTGATTATTCCAATATTGGGCCTAAGTATTTGGCAGCTCCGGCGGAGATTTCCCCTTCTTGACATTCCATATTCAAGAACCAGAGCTTTATGATCAGGACGAATCTGTTTAACATTCTTAAACATATCTGCTCGGTCATTTTTGTTGGCTTTGGATTTAAATACCTTCCACCGTTTCTGTAAAATCGAAGCAAGCATTTCTTTAGTTGTAGTTTTACCCGAGCTCCCTGCAACTGCTATAACCGGCCTTTTAAGACCAAGCCTCTTCAACTTTATTCCTCCTTATTGTCCATCTATTAATAATTCCTGAACTATTCTATGTTTATTCATTGCCAATTGCCATTCCCTGCCATTGATAGCCTGAATAATAAAAAAAATACCAGCATTTACATGCTGATTAAATGGGTTATTATTTCTGTTAATAATTCCAGTTTGATTGACTTAGGGCTGGTAGCAATAGGCGAAAATGGGAACTCACTGATTGTAACCCTGAATGGCATGCACTTGATTTGGATCCTCGAAAGATAGGCGGATTGATAGAAACAATATACGCAGTGTTTGCAGCGTTCATTGCTTTTATTATAAGAAGAACAGTATGGCTAGAACCAGGAAAGAATGTGTAAAGAAGATGACTGCGCTGGCTCTTTCCATTCGCCAGTTAAATATCTGGCTGAGAAGATACCTGCCAGAAAAGAAACGATTCAGGCTCACAGCTACCCGGGACATGTGATAGATTTCTTGAGGAATGAAGATCAATGTTAAGCTCATCATAACCGGATTTTGTATTAGCACCACGGTAAGGTAAAAGTATAGTGCCTCTACCACCAATGATGCAAAGAAAACTCCCCAGATATAGGATTTACTTGGTGATCCTTTGCTGATAATCCAGTCGGCCAGGGATCTTAATACCTCTAATTCCAAAGCCTGAGGATTACCTTTGATTATTTTAATAAAATAGACAAGATAAAGCAGGAATATAGTGGCTGCCATAATCCCTAGTACTACGCTCATAGGTTCACCGCCTAGCAACTGAAATCACAACCCTAAAAGGCTGCTGCCGATGTGGACCCTGTATCTATCGCTTTCCTTATTTCATCCATGATAAATTTACGGTCATCTGGTTTATGCACATAATCCAGATGATCTACCCTTACAACCAGAATCTGGCCCAGATCAAATTCCCGATAGTTTTTTTCGTAAAACTGATTTAACATATCCCAGTATTCCCGTTCTACTTCGATCTCATCCGGACGACCCCGCCGATGAATCCTTCGGATGGCTTCGTCAGTACTCACTTGCAGATAAACTAATAGTTTGGGAGGAGTAACGTGTTCCAGCAGGGTATGCAAAAGGTTGTTATATACTGCATATTCCTCCGGAATTAAGTAACCCTGCTTCAGGTACATAAGGGCAAATATCCGGTCTGAATATATGGAACGGTCCATGACAGCTTTCCCAACCTTCATAGCCTGCTGATACTGTTTAAAGCGATTGGTTAAGAAATTCGTTTGCATGGGGAAAGCCCATTTTTCGCGATCATGGAAAAATTTATGGAGAAGGCGGTTTTCATCTTCAAACATCTCGCTGAATGGTTTCAATCCCATCTCCTCACAAATTATTTTTACCAGACTTGATTTCCCAACTCCGGTTACTCCATCCACCACAATTTGTACCTGCTTATTTTTGTGCAACTTTATTCCCCTTTCCTGCCACTGAGCGGCTTTTCAGCTTGCCAATGGCCCGTTCAAGACCCTCCACCGTCAATTCATCCATAGGAAATACCTGCCCAATAGTTTTAATAGTAAAGGTACCGTCCATCCAATCCCAGTATTTCGCAGGTACTGGGTTGAGCCATACCGAATATTCAAAATGCTGGCGTAAACGCTTCAGCCACTCGATACCTGGCTGCTCGTTATGTAAATCCCAATCTATAATTCCCCCTGATCGCATCAACTCAGAGGGAGCCATACTGCCATCGCCAACAATAATTACCCGGTAATCGGAATCACATGTGCGCAGAATGTGGTCAGTATTGGTATAATCGCGAAAACTGCAGCTAGGATCATGATAAAGCCAGTCATAAATACAATTATGAAAATAAAATATTTTTAAGTCCTTAAAATGGTTGGATTTGTTAACTGCAGTAAACAACTGATTACAGAGGCGGCTATAAGAGATCATAGATCCTCCGGCATCCATGAGCAAGAGTACCTTCATACTATTTACCCGTGGCCTTGCCCAAATTAATTCCAGTCTTCCTGCATTCTGACAGGTTTTATCAACCGTACCGTCTAAATCCAGTTCTTCTCTGGCTCCTTCTGCCCGGGTGGTAAACTGCCTGAGTTTGCGCAGAGCCAGTTGAAACTGTCGGACCCCCAGAGTCTCATCGGTTCGAAACTCCTGAAAGCGCCTCATTCCAGCTACCTTTACTGCTGATAGGTTTCTAGTGTTACCCCCAATACGAATGCCTCCCGGATGATAGCCCGAATGACCAAAAGGAGAAGTTCCACCAGTACCTACCCAACGATTACCACCGTGATGCTCCTCGTTCTGTTCACCCAATCTCTCGGCCAGCATGCGCTTCATCTCTTCGATATCAAGCTGATGATGGTTTTGCCTCATTTCATCAGTTATCTCCGATGGGGGCAGTTCTCGGTTCAGCCATTCCCAAATCTTATCGGGGAGCCCCTCCGGACTTTCCAGATCACCAAGGTAACTGGCAAAGGCCAGGTCGAATCTATCATAATGAGCTTCAGTCTTAACCAGAAGCGCACGGCAAAGATGGTAGAAGCCAGTTAAACTGGACCCTGCCATACCCCGGCCGAGGGCTTCCATTAAGTCCTGCCATTCATTCATGGAGACCGGAACACCAAAATTCCTCAAGTAATAAAAGAAATCGGTAAACAAACTCTTCTCCCCTAACGATTCCAGTAGTTGCTTCGAGACTGAGTCCTGGTTTGGGTTTTATTTTGGAGCTGGTTCAACAGGTTATCTAAATCTTCGTTCTTCTTTAATAATACGCCTAAAAAAGGTATATCCTGCTTAATTTTGTTGGGGCTGATGCCCCCTACTACCAGTGCCTGCAGCCAATCTATTAATTCACTGGTACTGGGCTTTTTTTGTATATTGGGGATATTTCTGAGCATATAAAAAGTTTCCATCGCCTGTTCCAGTAACCGCTTTTCCAGGTCAGGGTGATGGACCTTAATTATTTGTTCCATTTCCTCGGGTGCGGGAAAAGATATATAGTGAAAGATACACCTTCTCAGGAAAGCATCGGGCAGCTCTTTCTCCGCATTGCTGGTTATAATTACTATTGGCCTGGTTTGGGCTATTACCGTTTCTTTGGTTTCTGGTATGTAATAGCTCATCTGATCAATTTCCCATAGGAGGTCATTGGGAAATTCAAGGTCAGCTTTGTCTATCTCATCAATTAACAGCACTACCTGCTCACTGCTTTGGAAGGCTTCACCTAGCTTCCCTGCTTTAATATATTGTTTAATATTGGCTACATCATGGTCCTTAAATTGACTGTCATAAAGCCTTTGCACTGTGTCATAAACATATAATCCCTCCTGGGCCTTGGTAGTAGATTTAATGTTCCAAATAAACAGCTCTTTGCCAAGGGCCCTAGCTATACTTTGAGCCAACATAGTTTTGCCTGTTCCTGGTTCCCCTTTAATCAGCAAGGGCTTTCCCAGAGCCATTGCTATGTTTACGCTGTTCCTTAACTCATCACTTACAATATAATCGGATGAACCCTGATATCGGGCCATATTCAATGTCATTTTAACGATTCCTCCTGTTCTATACGCTAATAATTTCCATAATCAAGTTGAATGGTATCAGATATGGGGTAGGCAGTCAACGGGTTCAAGTTCCTGCACTTTTACCGGCTACATAGCCGGTAGAGAATGCCGCCTGCAGGTTATAACCGCCCGTATATCCATCGATATCAAGTACTTCACCTGCGAAGAAGAGCCCTTTTACCAGTTTGGACTGCATGGTTCTAGGATCAACTTCTTTTATATTTACCCCCCCGGCGGTGACTATTGCCTCGGCAATCGGCCTGGTACCATAGATAGTCAACGGCAGGTGCTTTAACAAATTAACTAACCCCAGCCTTTCAGCTCGGCTTATCTGGTGACAAGCTTTATTGGCCTCAATCCCGCTTAACCGTATGATCACCGTTATCATTTTCTGGGGTAAGAGGTCATCCAAGGCATTCTTAAAAATCTTACGGGAGTACTTATCTAAGTCTCTCTGCAATCGTTCATCAAGCTTCTCTTCATTAAGAGCTGGCTTAAGATCCAGTTCGATAATAACCGGCTTTTTCTTACGATACAGACACTCTCCTATATCACGGCTCATTGAGAGTATGATGGGCCCAGAGAGGCCAAAATGAGTAAAGAGAAGTTCTCCGCAATCCTCGTTTATTTTTCTGCCCTCGCCATCATAAGCTGTTACCCGGGTATTTTTAAGGCTGAGCCCCTGCAACTCTTTGGCCCAATCCTCGCGGGCCAGTAAAGGAACCAGTCCCGGACGAGGCTCTACTATGCTATGTCCTGCTGCACGCGCCCAATGGTACCCGTCACCGGTCGAACCTGTACCCGGATAGGACATCCCCCCGGTGGCAATAATTACCGCATCAGCAGGCAGCTTTATTGGCTGGCAGTCCACACTTATAACTCGGTCGCCTTTGATGTCAATCTTCTTTACTTCAGATGTAGTGAGGATTTTAACTCCGGATTCTTTTAGAACTTTATAAAGAACCGCCACAACTTCTTCTGCTTTATCCGATTCCGGGAATACCCGATTTCCCCTTTCTACTTTGGTCTTTAACCCATGTTGTTGAAAAAAATCAATGAGATCCAAATTAGAAAACTCATTGAATGAACTGTAGAGGAAACGTCCATTACCGGGAAACCCTTTTATTAATCCGTCTTTATCCACAGATGAAGTGATATTGCATCTGCCTTTCCCCGTAATACTCAACTTCCTGCCTACTCTATCCTTTTTCTCTACAATTGTTACTGCTGCTCCTTGAGCAGCAGCAGTTATAGCTGCCATCATCCCCGCTGGGCCAGCGCCGATTACTACCACTTTGTTCATCAATCGTCCTCCTAAGCAGGCCGGAGGGCCTCCTCCGACTTTGGTGTGTTTTGTATTTTATCCTAGTATATTGCTAGTATCCATTTTCCATTTGATTGTTTATAGTAATTAAATGGAGTACAATATGTTTTATACTAATTGTATTGTAAAGGAAATGGAGGTATATGAGAATTGGATAAGTCTTCTCATGAAAGTGTCCCCCAATTGATTGGGGATAAATCTGCTAAACGAAGGGTTCCTCGCTCTATCTTTGTAATAATTATACTTTCGTTTGCTGCACTGTACTGGTATTCGGCTTATGGAGCTACGCCTGCACCGGAAAAAACCGTGAAAACTTTTTATCAGGCCTACTTCAATCGTGATTACAATACAGTCGCCAAGAACTTAAGTGTTTTTTGGTCGGTACGTTTTTTGCCCCAGTATGCTAGTATGTCTGCTCCAGAGCTCTTGGAAAACAGGACTAAAATAGAAGGCGAAATATCTAAAATTATTGCCGATATAGAAAAAGAAAATGCGGTTCCAGAGGGCGTATCTATCGATATAATGAAGGAATACACCAAAATAGGTAAGGAAAGTGCGATCGTCGTTTATGGATTTAAAGAAAAGGGCACAGTCACCAGTATGGAAACCGCCATTCTAATTCTGGAAAAAGGACAGTTTAGAATATTTAATATGTCTCCGGTTGATACCACAGTCCTTGAGCAGATTAAAGCATTAGATATAAACATTCTAGATGAGAACTTCGCCGACTTGTTAGCAACTCCAAAAGCAGAATAGTCTCGTTTTACTTAAATATAAAAAGGAGTAGAAATGCGGTTGATACCCAATTCTGCTCCTTTTTTATCTGCATAATATTGTCCTCACCAACTACTGCCGCTGGCAATAACAGCCCCCGCCCCAATGCATATCCCTGGACTAATCTTGCAGTTAGAGCCAATAACTGATTCCTGGATGCTGGCCTTGTTGCCAATTACAGTGTCATTCCATATCACTGAATCGCTGATACTGACATTGTCCCCTATCCGGCATCCCAAACCAATGACTACGCTGCCTTTAAAAGTAACATTTTCACCTACCTGGGCTCCATTCCCGAGAAGAACCCTGCCTCCGTTTTCCAGTGATATTATATTACCTTCTGTGTTTATACCAACCTTGCCGCTCAGGACATCTATATGAGCCTGCCGGTAGGTTTGGATATTACCCACATCACACCAATAGTCCTGTACTGTAACACCATAAAAAGGACAAGCGATCTTCACCAGCTGCGGGAACAACTGTTTACCAAAATCGTAAAATTGGCCATTAGGTATGCATTGAAAAATCTCCGGCTCGAAGACATAAATACCTGTATTGGCCACTCTGCTTAATGCTTCATCGGCTCGGGGCTTTTCTTGAAAGCTCTTTATAAGACCATTTTCATCGGTTATCACTACTCCAAAATTCTCTACATCCTGCACTTCTTTTAAGGCAATTGTAGCCAGAGCCCCTTTCTGCTTATGAGCCTGAACCAGCCCAGAGAGGTTTATATCGGTCAAAGCATCCCCGCTAACGATAACAAAGGTTTCGTCCAGGAACCACTCGCAGCGCTTTACCCCTCCGGCAGTCCCCATCAGCTCTTCCTCACGGGAATAATCCAGGGATACCTTAAAGGCTCTCCCATCACCAAAATAATTGCTTATACAATCAGCATGGTAATGCAGGTTGGCTATAATGCTGGCAAAACCATGGTCCTGTAAAAGCTGAATGGTATTTGCCATTAATGGCTGGTTTACCATAGGAATCATGGGCTTTGGTATATCTATCGTCATTGGCATAAGTCTTGAGCCTACCCCAGCCGCCATTATCATTGCTTTCATTTTCTTCCTCCATATAAATTTATCAGATAACTATTCCAATAATTTTATTATACCATGAAAGACTTTTTCTATATTTATCCATATACAGAAATAACTAAATGATTTTTTTATTGTTAATGTAACCAAAATATAGGCTCTTGAATAATCTAAATTAGGATTAAGCAAGGAAAGTATACCCAATAACCAACCTGGCTTGTCTATAATTTTGAAGGAGGTTTATGAAATGAAATGTAATATGAATCATAGGGATTCATACAAACCCGAACACATGCCGGAGAGAGAAGAAGAATATAAATACTATCCTCATCCTAAGCCGCGTCCTAAGCATCAGACCGAAACCATTTTAAAATGCGGTACTAGTGTGGGTTCTGGGCCACTATCCTGTAACAGCGGGCTTTCTGTTGACGGCGGGTATGGATCACCACACACTGTAGAGGCAACTGTAGCCCTGGATACTAGTGAGTTAATTAATCCTACTGTCAAAATCGACTTTTCGTCCCTCATCTCATTTAAAACCATAGGCGACGACAACTATTTTTTACGCCTTGTGTTTAAACTGAGCAAGGTATGTGGTGGAAGCCCTATACCCCTTGGAACATGGGCATTTGAACAGATCCATCAGGAACGTGACGGAAAGGCAGCTCAAGTTGATGGTTGTGAATTTGTACAGGAAACTGATGCATTCTCCTTCAGTTGGTGTGAATGTGATGACTGCCCGGATTGTTGCCGTTATATCGTAGAAATCGTCGACCAGCAATGTTACAATATCGATTTTGTGACGGTAAGCAATATCTCCTTGACAGCTCTGGCAGTAGGTAAAAAGAAAATCTACTAAAATATAAGATTTAATTAACAAAAAGTCCCTGGTCTTCAAGTGAGACCAGGGACTTCTTCGCTTAATGGATCCGATATACCACCCAAAATAATTATTAGAATGACTACAAATGCTTTACTTAAACTAGCTGAGTCGTTTTTTCATTAAAATATAATTTACACTGTCTACAAGAGCCTGCCACGATGCTTCAATAATATTCTCAGAGACACCTACCGTGCTCCATTTTTCGGTTTCATTAGATGACTCCACCAATACTCTAACCCGGGCAGCGGTTCCCTGATTACCGTCTAAGACGCGGACCTTGTAATCTGATAAGTGCATCTCATTAATTTCAGGATATACTTCGGTCAAGGCCTTACGCAGCGAGTTATCCAGAGCGTTAACCGGGCCGTCCCCTTCAGCAGCGGTGTGGAAGGTTTCATTACCCACTGTAACTTTTATGACCGCTTCAGAAATAATATCAGTATCTTCACGCTTTTCCAGAATGATTTTTAAATTGTTAAGTTGGAAAAAGTCTTCACACTGACCAAAAGCCTTACGCAACAGCAATTCCAGTGAAGCATCCGCACCTTCAAATTGAAAGCCTTCATTTTCCAGTTCCTTAATCTGCTTTATAACTTTTCTGGTTTCTGCATCATCACTGTTTACGTCCAGGTTTAGTTCTTTGGCTTTATAAAGCAGGTTGGAAATTCCTGATAACTCTGAGACTAGAACCCGGCGATGGTTGCCGACTATTTCAGGATTGATATGTTCATAGGTCAGCGAGTCTTTTAAAAGTGCGCTTACATGAATGCCCCCTTTGTGGGCAAAAGCCCCGTAGCCAACAAATGGCTGATTATTAGGACTTGGCATGTTGGCAATTTCGTTAACAAAGTGCGAAACTTCAGTAAGACGCTTGATATTCCCAGGAGGAAGGCACCTCTTATTCATTTTTAGTTCCAAGTTAGGAATAATGGAACAAAGGTCTGCATTTCCGCACCGTTCTCCATAATTGTTGATTGTTCCCTGCACTTGGGTAAAACCCTTCTGTAAGGCCAGTAATGAATTGCTGACCGCACAGCCTGAATCATTATGAGCATGAATACCTAACGGGATCTTTATATCTTGTTGAACCTTCTTTATAACTTCCTCAAGCTCCCACGGCAGAGTTCCGCCGTTAGTATCACATAGAACCAAGCAATCTGCTCCCGCTCCTGCAGCAGCAGCGAGAACTTGCAGGGCATAATCTGCATTATTTTTAAAACCATCAAAAAAATGTTCGGCGTCAAAGATAACCTCTAAGCCCCTATCCTTTAGGTAGCCTATGGTTTCTCGAACCATATTCAGATTCTCTTCGAGAGTGGTTTCAAGCGCACGCAAAACATGGAAATCCCATGTTTTGCCGAATATTGCTGCTGCTAAAACCTCTGAGGCAAGCAGGGAGGTAATATTGTTGTCTTGTTTGACATTTCCTCCCGGTTTACGAGTGGAGCTAAAAGCCGACAAACGAGCATGCTTTAATTCATACTCCTTCATTTGGTGGAAAAAATCCAAATCCTTGGGATTACTGCCCGGCCAGCCTCCTTCTATATAGGAGACCCCCAGTAAATCGAGTTTTTTGGCAATCTTTATTTTATCATCTATAGAAAAGGATACACCCTCTCCCTGTGATCCATCCCGGAGAGTAGTGTCATAGATCTGAACATCCAATTTTAAATCCCCAATTTTAAGTCCCCCTATTAATTATTAAGAATACGCTGTTTTACCAGATCACCCATCTGGACGGTATTAACCAGCTTTTTACCTTCTTCCATCAGGTCCGGGGTGCGATACCCTTCCTCCATAACCTGGTGGACAGCCTGTTCAATCATCCTGGCTTCTTCTTCTAAATTAAACGAATAGCGCAGCATCATAGCAGCTGATAATATAGTCGCCAGGGGGTTAGCCTTTTTCTGTCCGGCAATGTCAGGTGCACTGCCATGGGAAGGTTCATAAAGACCTACCTGGCCGCCAATAGAAGCGCTGGGCAGCATACCTATGGAACCGGTTAACATTGAAGCTTCATCAGTTAATATATCTCCAAACATATTCTCGGTCACAACCACATCAAACTGTCTGGGATTGCGAATGAGCTGCATAGAGCAATTGTCTACATACATATGACTGGTTTCCACATCAGGATAGTCCTTTGCTATTTCAGTTACTGTTTCTCTCCATAGCCGTGAGCTTTCCAGAACATTAGCCTTGTCTACTGAGCAAAGTCTGCGGTTTCTTTTGCGGGCTACTTCATAGCCGAAACGCACAATTCTTTCAATCTCATAGGTAGAATAGGTTAGAATGTCGGTGGCCTTCTGCCCGCCATCAGGGGTTTTTTCTCTGCTCTTTTCACCAAAATACAGTCCACCGGTTAGTTCCCTGATAACAATTAAGTCTACACCGGTTATGACCTCTTCTTTAAGCGTAGAGGCCTGTATAAGGCTCGGGAACAGCATGCAGGGACGCAGGTTGGCATATAATCCCAATTCTTTTCTTAAGGGCAATAATGCGCCTACTTCGGGGCGCAGGTGTACGGGCAGGTTATCCCATTTAGGACCGCCTATAGCACCCAGCAGAACTGCATCTGATGCACGGCAGGCTTCCAGTGTACTTTCCGGCAGGGGATGTCCTACCGCATCATAAGCCGCCCCGCCGATCAGGGCTTCTGTAAACTGGAATTCATGTCCGTACTTTTCCCCGATTGCTTCCAGGGCTTTTAATGCCTCCGGTACGATTTCCACACCAATCCCATCACCGGGGAGCACTGCAATCTTATACATGAAATTTCTCCTTTCGGGTCCTAATCGTTGTTTTTTTCTTTTACATAATTAATTAGACCGCCCTGGGCCATAATGCCTTGCATAAAATCAGGAAAAGGAGTAGCCTGGTATACTTCATCGGTTCTTAGATTACGAATCATGCCGTTTTCCAATTCCACTTCCACCTCATCACCTTCCTGAATAGCATCCGCTGCTTCAGGAGATTCCAGGATAGGAAGCCCGATATTTATTGCGTTACGGTAAAAGATACGGGCAAAAGAGTGGGCAATTACGCATGATACTCCTGCTGCTTTAATTGCAATCGGAGCGTGCTCACGGGAACTGCCGCAGCCGAAATTCTTATCAGCCACTATCATAT
>Ga0074193_1002947_pt1 | contig 13805 bp, 13 predicted proteins | sample EPASupsiteHSE605_FD_64523 | JGI IMG/M metagenome (GOLD analysis project Ga0074193, IMG submission 64523) | Bioremediated contaminated groundwater from EPA Superfund site, New Mexico - Sample HSE6-05 | ecosystem: Environmental > Aquatic > Deep subsurface > Groundwater > Contaminated ... | reverse complement strand
TGATGAGGTGAAGTGCCTGGCTTCGAGTGTACGTGTTTTACATAGTGCAGGGTTTCGCTTTGATAGTTCCTCTTGGGAAGGTCCGGAGGGGTGGGTCGCCCTGCGTAATCAAGATTTGTGGCAGACATTTGAAACGGTTCTATCGCTTTGTCGGTCGGAAAAAATAGATTTTCTTTTTTTAGCCGGCAATCTCTTTGAACAAGAGTATGTACGTAAGGAGACAGTAGAACGCGTAGCCAAATCATTTGCCAAGCTGGCTGATACGAAGATATTTATTGCGCCAGGTGAAAAGGATCCACTTGTTACGACATCTGCTTATCGCCTGGCCGTTTGGCCGCATAATGTCCATATTTTCTCCGGTGAGATGAGCAGTATGAAAATTTCTTCGCATAATAGCACAGTTTATGGAGCGGGCTGGACTGCCTACCAGCAAGATGAGCCATTCCTTGACGGTTTTGAGACTAGGCAGGATGGGACGCTTCAACTCATGCTCCTTCATGCCAACTTACGTACTATCAGGCCAGAGCAGATTGCCTCAAGTCGTTTAGCTTACCTGGCTTTGGGGAAGCAGGAGGTTTGGAGCGGCATCCATCAAGAGGGGGGAACATTCTGGGCCGATTGTGGTTCGCCCGAAGCCAGAAGTTTTCAGGAGAGTGGACCGCATGGTGTAATTATAGGGGAAATTGAGCAAGAATCTGCTCAGTTCGAATTCCGCGAACTGGGGACTCGCCGTTATATTGAAAAGACGCTAGTGATCCAATGTAATCAAACTAATATCGAAGATCTTGCTGCAAAACTTTTGGCAGAATCGAGCCCCCAAGAACAGCAAAAGAATTTATATAGGATCAAGTTGTCTGGTCCCATACGAGACGTAAAAGCGTATCTTCCAACCTTGCAGGAAATTTTAGCGGCGAAGTTCCGTTATCTCGAGCTGTTACCCTTTGCTGGGTCACAATCTCAACTTGAGCAAGATGTCGTTAGTACTGAGCAACCTTTAAACAGAAATGAGATAGATTTTCAAACTCTGCCTCAAGTATTTATGGCTAAAATTCAAGAGCGTCTCGATGCAGTGAAGAGCGCTGATGATCATAAGCATTGGGAACTTGTACAGAAAATTGGTTCGGCCGCACTGGGGCAGGGACGGGAAAACGATGAGGATTGAACGAATCAGAGGTAAAAATCTGGCAGGGTTGGGGGATGTCGACTTGACATTTTCCACGGGCCCGGTTTTACTTTTTATTAAGGATAGAAGTCATCAAACGATGCTCAGAGATTTGCTCCTGGAACTACTCTATGATCTCAAGCAGCCTTTGAAAGCTCAAACCCGTAAGAGTTTAGTGGAACTGTGGGTGGCCGGGGAGACTACCCGCTTTCACATCAAACAATTCAACCCGCGGGACGATCAACGTGAGCGATGTGCTACTCGAGTTGTCGAAGATCAAACTGGACAAAAGGTCTCCTGGCCTGAAACGATGACGCTAGGAGAATCTTTGTTTCAGGTTAAGCCTCAGGCATTTCTTCAAGGTGTTATCGTAGACTGGCCAAAAAGCAACAAAAACATTAACTTTTCTCAGCGTGTTCGCAACATATGGCTGGGAGGGGATGAAGGACTCTCGTTGACGAAAGTAAGGGCTTGCATTGCTGTTGCCCAAAAGAGAGTGAAAGAACAAACGGAAAGTATGGTAAAGGTCAAGGCTGAGTATGATGCCCTACGATGTGAATGGGAAGAAGCACATCGTCAGCGAGAAAAAGATCGGTTGCTTCAAATAGAGATAAAGAATCACCAAGAAAAGGAAAAAATTTTAGCCGAAAAGATAGCCGAAGCCGTAAAAATACAGGAGCGCTTGGCAGTTCTCCGTCAAAATCCGGACTACCGAGAGTTACGCCAACTCCATGGTGAAGTTAGTCGTTTGGAAGAACGTTATAGGGAATCGGAAGCGGATTTGACGGTCCTGACCCGTGAGTCACCGGTAGACTGGGGTATGATTGAGGTTCTGCGTGAAGAGTGCCTTGAGTGGGCATGTCTTCAAGAACAAGTGGATCGCTTAGCTGCTAGTGATCAGATGCGAAAGCAACTAATTAACGCTACGCAGAATTTTCTCCAAACTTCTGGATATAAAGGTTTGCCAGATAATGAGGAGCGTCGTCTACGCCGGGTAGTAGAGGAAAGGGATTCAGTTCAGAAGAAACTGGATCAAGAAGTTGACAATTTAACCATTGTGAAAGCTAAACTTGAGAACTTACAAGACAGATATACCGAAGAGACTATGAAGCTTCAGAATCTGGCGGTTATGGCCGGAGTAACAGAGGCCACTGAAATTAAACTTGCGCAAAAAGAAAGACATTTGGCGCAGTGGCAAATGTCTAAATTAGGCAGTTTTCTTGATCGAACATTGCAGGAACAGTTTGGCACGAAAGGGATTACGGAAAGACTTTCTTCAAGCCTAGCTACGAACTATAAAAACTATCATGCCTCAAACTACAAGGAATTCAAGAGTTTACTTAAGGAATTTCGTAACCAGCGAGAGCTGGTGGATCAATTGGAAATAGAGTTAGAGCAACTGCAAGATAAAGTGCGAGGGGAGGAAAAAGAACGCAAACAAGTGGATTCTCTCAATAAAGTCTTAGAGCAGGCTTATGGCAGTGCTAAGGTAACTGATTTTTCGGCATGGCTGAACGGATGGGAAGAGTATCACCGCAAGAAAGGTCAGCTGGTTCTATGGCATGACGAACTACAGCTTGAACGAGAAAAGCGGCAGAGGGTAGAGACAAAGATGGCAGCGTCTGCTGAACAATTACGAGAAAAATTAGGAAATTGGGGGACATCGACAAGTGATCGAGATGAGGTCCTAGCAGTGGTTTTTAAGGTTGCCAGGCTGCTGTTGGCGAAAGATGAGGCGGCGAAGGAAGTCACTCAGTTCTCGGAGAAATATAAAAACTTGCTCGGTGACCGAAACATGGAGCATCTCGCTAGGATTTTAGAACCTTTAGCGGACTTGGAACGTGAAACACATCTTCTCCAAGATGAAAAGATGGAGGAGCTAACTGCGTGGCGTAATGAAAAGGCAGAAATTCGTCGGCAGCTTGAGGCTGCAGCGCAGAGTCTCAATAAAAGTAAGAAATTTCAGTCGTTGCCTGTTCTGGAGAAAAAGGTAGAGACTGTCAAACGGCAGTGGATGGCCTATGAAGGCTTACATAGTGCCTTGGATGATGCCCAGACCTTGCTGGAAGCTTCCTGGCAAGAATGGAAAACTAAGTATGAAAAGGCTCTGAAAGTAGAAAAACAGCGGATTTCCAGTAAGTTGTCCTCCCTAGAGGACAACGGAGCAAGCGATTATTTTGCTTATCGCATGGCTATTGTTCAGTTAGCCTTCAGCGACAATATCGAAGTGCCGTTGCTTTTTTTAGGCGGAGAAATGAATGAGAGACAGGGACAAGGTTTTTGGGAAGAAGTTTTAGGGTATCTATCGACTCTTGCATTGGATAGGCAAGTGATTTTTGTTACCTCAGATGCCGAACTGTGGCAGATAATAGCAGCAAACAACTGGCAAAAGCTAATGGGTTAGTCCCTGCAGAGAAACAGATCGGCAAGCCTTCCATCTTTCACTTTCTTGCCATTTTCGTGATTAAGAAACACCGATATCTGGGTTGGATCAAAGTCCTGAATCGATTGCTGGTTGAACCTCGACCCTGAAATCTTGGGGTTTGTTGGTAGAATATAGCGTACAGCAAAATTAGGTACAGAGTTAAGCTGAGTCATTATAAGCATGCTTTGATCAGCAAAAAGGAAAATTCCCCCCTGCGTATCAAATGGTATTATGTTATTGGCTCCGTCGGCATAGACAGGGAGACCGACCTCTCTAGGGCTTTCCACTTTCCAAACGAATTCGAGTGAACCGGGCTCACGAACCGTAAGAACAGATTCTTCAGATCCATAAGTGACGACAATTCCATTCTTGTTTACATATGTAATCCCGCAGACTAGATTCACCGTTCCAGGCGGAGAGCCGATTCCTGCAAGAGGTTCCAGCTTCAAAGCCTTTACAGGATCTTCTGGTCGATTTGTCCCGTTCATGAAGTTGGTACATGATTTATCTTGGAACTCTTCATACTCACACGATTTTGGGGAGCCACCATGAGCTGTTGGCACTAACAGTTGCACTAAACCAGTAACTTTTGCGATGACAAAACTGTTAATTTTAAGTTCCAAGGTTGTATCCGTAAAGATTGGTTCAGTGATGATTTCGCTCCTCGTATCTACACGAAGATTAAGGTCTGACGTTGAAATGGTTAGAACACCTCCTTTGGCCCACGATGTAGTTTATGTAAAGCTAAGAATTCCGTGAAGGGTTTATTCACTAACCCCGAGGTTCAGCATAGCGCAAGCGAGTTCACTGAGAAAGAGGTTTGAAAAATGAAGAAACTAAAGGTAACAATTTTAATGGAAAATACAGTGGGGCTTCCCTTAGGACTATTGGCAGAGTGGGGGTTGTCGATGTATTTAGATTTTGGCGATGAGCGTATATTATTCGATACGGGGGAACAAGGAAATATTATGAATAACGCCCAGGTCTTGGGGCTCGATCTGAGGCAAATTGATCGTGTGATTTTAAGCCATGGACATTATGATCACACGGGAGGACTATTAAAGTTCCTGCAATATCGAGGAAGAATTCCTGTTTATGCTCATCCGGATTTGTTTAGCGAGCACTATGCCCGGGGATATAACGAACGTGAGAACAAATATATTGGTGTGCCTTTTCGTCAGGAACTACTGGAAAGTGCCGGGGCTGAGTTTCATTGGCATAGAGGGCCTGTGGAATTAAGTCCTGGACTTTGGCTAAGTGGTGAAATTCCCCGTGCCACAGCATTTGAACGGGTAGATGATAAACTGATTGAGATTACGAAAGGACAAATCGTTCAGGATACGATTCTCGATGATTTTAGCCTGTTCTATAGGACAGACCAAGGATTAGTTATTCTTCTTGGTTGTGCGCATTCAGGTTTGGTAAACATTATCGAACATGCGAAACGTTTGACGGGTGAGAGCAAAATAAGAGCGATCATAGGTGGGACTCATCTCGGCCCAGCTACTCATGAACAACAACAACAAACAATTGACTATCTCAAAGGACTGAATTTAACTTGTTTAGCTCCTAATCATTGTACTGGATTAGGGATGATGAGTAAGTTGGCAGCTGAATTTCCGGCGGTATTTGCCTGGGCTGCAACTGGGAGTAGGTTGGAGTTCTAAGGTGTGACTAATAGTTTGTAGCTACCAAGCGAATAATTTCAGTTTCGCAAATTGTCTACAATCCATTTGGTAACAGCAAATTTACTGAAAAAGTAGTCGACTTTTAGCAGCTAAAAGTCGACTATTGCAATTTATTATTCGGTTAGGCATCTGCTTAAAAATAATTTCTAATTTATTTCTAATAAGATTTTGCTTTTTTTCGCCAAAGTTGAAGTCCTTACCTTTAAGCAGTGGGGTTTAGATCTTATTTCGATAACCTGTTGGCAACGCTTGAAGCCATATATGAGTCGGGTTTAACGACACATTGAAATCCACATGCTCTAATCCATCCTTTAATTTCGGCAATATACTGTGAAGTTGGACCATTATATCCAACATCAGCATGAACTTCGATTTCATGGGGAATATGACTTTCTTCAAAGATACTACTTAATTTAAGCGCTAGTTCAATGCTTAAATTGGTTTCGTAAAATATCTTTTGTCTTATGTTACTAATCTTCTTGATTTTTTTGATTTCGAAAAAGTATATTCCACCTCTGCCAACCTTATTTTGTATTTTATGTATACCGACTGTAACTGGTACCTTGGTATAGCCGAAGTTTTGGCTATCTGTTCCCACAGCGATGACATATTCCATGGTAGGGTCTTGAGCCGTATAGGCTTTAATTATTGAGACCATTTCATTAAATGAAACTTCTCCGTATGTCAGACTATGCATTAATAATCTCCTTTCAAAATGAACGAGACCATTTTTTTTACTACCGATATTTCATTATATGATGGGCGTGTAAAAACTATATTAAATGTTGGTTAAGAAAAGGATAAATAAGTATTCGGTGAGCTCAGAGGGCATTTTCCATCCGAGTAGATGTTTTCAGGAAGGTCGAGCGGGAGTATAATAAGTAGCAGTATAATAAGTAACAGTATAATAAGTAGCAGAAGTGCCAGTGAACTCGTTCGGCTAATGTCCAACGGTGAGACTTCTTTAGGTGTCCAATGACAACTATCTGACAGAGATGGCACCGTAACAGAATAAGGAACATCTGCTAAAAGCATTAAATTTTTGGAATAAATTAAGGATTCCGCTGCAGAAAGTCTAAAAACGTTATAAAATATCAAGTCACTGCAATTATTTTTGTGTCATCCTGAGCGAGAGCGAAGGATCTAGGGACAAAAGATCCTTCGCTTCGCTCAGGATGACAATAAAACGTGATATTAATAGTATAACAAGGGGTTTCTGCAGCGGAATCATTAAGAAATTGAGGAGAATTTAAAATGACCTATGATGATGTCCGCTTTTTTACGTCCTGGTTTGAAGATTACACAAAGAGTTATCCTGCGGAAGATGCGGAAGTCGAGGCCAATCTAAGATACAAAAAGGAACATACCCTGAGAGTCCGTGATTATATGCTGACCCTTGGACAGGATCTCCAGCTCGATGCAAATCAGATGTATTTAGCAGAGGTAATCGGACTCTTTCATGATGTCGGCCGTTTTGAGCAATATGTAAAATACCATACGTTCAAAGACCATCAGAGTGAAGATCACGCGGAATTGGGACTCGCAATTCTGGAGCGGGACCAGGTCCTTGCAGGCCGTATAAGTGAGCTAGAAAAGGAGACTATTCTCACAGCCATCAGGAATCACAATCGGCGTGCTATCAATGAACAAGTGAGTGGGAATACTTTATTGTTTTGTAAACTCATACGGGATGCGGATAAACTGGATATATTCGAGCAAATTATCAATTTCTATGAGAATCCTGGGCGGACTCCGTATTTTGCAGTGGAGGGTAACCACGAGGATAAAAGCTATTCACCTGAAATTATTGAGGGAATTTTGAGCGGCAAACAGATTTCTTATGCCAGTGTCAAAACCTCTGTAGATATTAAATTGATCCGTTTGTTCTGGCTGCTGGACCTAAGCTTTCCGATTGCCTTGGAGATTGCCAAAAGGAAACAATACTTCGACAGACTCAGAGTGTTTATTCCGGTGACCGTGGATACTCTTAAAGTTTTTCAATATATCGAAGAACGGATACACAACTTAGCAATACAATAGGAATAGGAATACTAAAATGATGCCTCATGATGACCAACGACAAGGTTGGAGCCCTTCCCCAGTGTAAACTGGGGAAGGGCTCTTTTTATGTTATTGCAGTTTGCGGTAAGAGAATTATTTTATTGAATTATTGCAGAAGGTTGAGCATAAATTACGATTGATATTTAGAGAGAAAATGGCTATAATTAGAACAAGAGTTCGCAAATTAATCAAATATATGTGCTGACAAACGGTGAGATTGAGACGTATGTGCTGGTTTTGGTCGAAAACAATGGAGATGATCAGAGGGAGGTGCAAAAATGCGGAGCTTAACCGTGATTTGTTATTTACTTTCTTTATTATCCTTAGGAAAGGGATATTCGAAGATGTTGGCTTATAAAAATGTCGTAATTGAACATGTCAATACATATGAATATACCTTAGATTTGACTCTGGCAATTAGTTTTCTAGTGTTAGCAATTTTCTTTGCTGTAACCGGGTTTACTTTATATTCATTACAGCTAGTGGAAAAGCAACAAAGCAATAGCCAAAAAGAATTAACCCCTCGACAGACTCAGAGTGTTTATTCTCATCAGCCAGCGCCGGTTTATATTTCTGCAAAAGGGTAAGATTAGCGAGAACAGCAAAAAACCGTCCTTTCCTTAGGACGGTTTTTCGATTAGTAAGCTCGTTTCGTTATTTATAGGCCTTCAAACTGCATATTATAGTAATGGGCATATATTCCGTCGTTTTCGATCAACTGTTTGTGATTGCCTCTTTCCTGAATGCCCAGATCGGTAACTACAACGATTTCATCCGAATTCTTTATTGTGCTTAACCTATGGGCAATCACAATGGTGGTTCTGTTCTTAGAGAGCTTTTCCAGCGATTTCTGGATGTATTGTTCACTTTCATTATCAAGTGCTGAGGTTGCCTCATCCAAGATTAAAATCGGGGGATTCTTTAAAAACACTCTAGCGATTGACAGCCGTTGCTTTTGACCACCGGAGAGTCTTACGCCACGTTCCCCTACATAGGTATCGTAACCCTTGTCTAGAGACATGATGAATTCATGAATATTGGCATTTTGAGCAGCTGCTATAATTTCGGCATCCGTAGCACCTGACTTACCGTAGGCAATATTTTTCTTGATTGAACCGTCAAATAAATAAACATCCTGCTGAACAATACCGATCGCGCTGCGTAAAGACTCAAGAGTTATATCACGGATATCCAAGCCATCGATGGTTATTGATCCAGCCGTAACGTCATAAAATCTCGGGAGGAGAGAACATATAGTCGTTTTTCCCCCGCCGGATGGTCCTACCAAGGCAATCGTTTTACCCGCTTTTATCGTGAGGTTGACATTATCTAAAACACTATTATCATCATTATAGCGAAACGAGACATTTTTATATTCGATCTCACCTATAACCTCAGCAAGAGGCTTGGCGTCTGCTGTGTCCACAATATCCGGTTGAGTTTCAGCAACTTCAATAAATCGTTTAAATCCAGCGTACCCTTTTTGAAACTGTTCAGTAAAGTCAATGAGCACATTGATTGGATTGATAAAAATGTTAATGTACAGGACATAGATAGCTAGATCGGTAATTTTTAACGATCCCTCAGCAATAAATACCCCTCCGGTGACAATGACCACTACATAAAGCAGTCCTTCAAAAAGTGAATTCCAGGCGTGAAAATTCCCCATGATTTTGTACGTTTCAATTTTGGATAATAAGAACGCTTGATTGCTTTTATCGAATTTCTTGCATTCCACGTCCTCATTGGCAAAGGATTTGACTACTCTGATTCCGGAGAGACTATCCTGGACGCTGGAATTCACGACAGCAATCTTTGCTCTGTTATCGGTAAAGATGGGTGCCATTTTTATATTTTTATAAACGGTGAAAAGTACCATAATGACAGTGACCAATAACAAGATCAAGGTCATTTTGACATTAATGATCATTAAGATAAAAAAGGAACCCACGATTTTCAGAGCGGAGATAAAGAGGTTTTCCGGCCCGTGATGAGCAAGTTCAGATATATCAAATAAGTCGGCGACCAGTTTAGACATCATTTCCCCGGTGTTATTTTTATCATAATACGAAAAAGACAGCCTCTGAAAATGATTAAACAAATCTTTTCTCATCTCGGTTTCCATCCGAGCACCCATAATATGTCCCCAGGAAATTATAAAATATCGGCAAAAGTACTTGATGATGTACATGGCCAATAAAGCGATGCCGATAAAAACCAGGGCATGCAGAATTGTTGCTTTATCTTGGGTAAACAAAGTTTTCGAAAGATAACTAAGAATTTGAGGAAAGGCCAAATCAATAATGGAAACGATCACGGCACAAAACATGTCTGTATAAAATAGAACTTTGTGGGGTTTGTAATACTTGATAAATTGTTTGAGAATATTCATAAATGCGATAGGTTCCCCTCTCAGAGTTTTGTGTTTATTGTACCACAGATGCGAAGGTTGTCATGTTTGAAGTTTCATCACCAGGTTAGCATAGGGGCGAGAATAAGGCTGGACACATTAATTGTTGTCCAGCCTTGTAAAGTCCATTTTAGGTTACAGTATTAACCTCTAACCTTCTTTAATAGCTCTGCCATATTTTTTCCGAGGACTTGAAAGGTCTGGACCCCTTCAGCATCCTTCTGAACATCGCCGGGATTAAGGGCTAAAGTCATATTCCAATAATTAGAACTACAAATAATCATTTCTGCTATGCCGAAAAAGAAGTTGATGGCAGAGTACGTAAAGGTTGATCCGGCTCTACGGACAGAAACGACCGAAGCTCCTACTTTACCCTTAAATAATGTTCCTCCGTTAGATTTGGCGACAAAACCACATCGGTCGATAAGGGCCTTTACTTCAGTACTTACGTTACTGAAATAGGTGGGAGAACCGATAATAATTCCATCAGCCTCTTCCATTTTTTCAATGAAGGTATTCATCTCATCATCCTTGCGTGCGCATCGGTTATCTTTATTTTCCCGACATTTACCGCAGGCTAAACAGCCAAAGACTTTACGACCACCCAATTGGACGATTTCTGTTTCAATACCTTCCTTTTCTAATTCTGCTAAGACGATTTTGAGGCTTTGGGCAGTATTGCCGTTGACCCGCGGACTTCCATTAAAGGCCACAACTTTCATATCCGATCACTCCTAATTAGCTTAATTATTGTTAAATATAATAATAAAGGATATAATACTATTTAACAAGTACGTACATTTTCGTGCTATAGTATCCATTACTATACCGAAAACTTAGAGGGTTTTGTAAAGAAAGAGGACCAAACCGCTCTGTGAAGTAATCTCTAAGGAGTGAAACAGATGATTAAGTTCAAGAATAACGAATATCAATGTTCTATGGAGTTGACTTTGACCCTGATCGGTGGAAAATGGAAAGCGCTTATACTGTGGCATTTGGGTGATGGTACCTTAAGATATAGTGAAATAAGGAAAAATCTTCCCAAAGTTACACCGAAGATGTTGACTCAACAGCTTCGGGAATTGGAAGATAGCGGCTTGGTCAAGCGATTCATTTATACTCAAATACCGCCCAAGGTTGAATATTCGCTGACCGAAGCGGGAAAGAGCCTCTTGCCAATTTTAGATACCATGTGTAAGTGGGGGCAAAACTACGCTAGTCAATATGAACAAAGTGAGCCGGAACAGGAACTAACGTAGAGTAAAGAGAGAGACTCGAAAAAAAATTAATAGGAACAATTTAAGATGGGTATTCTAAGATTGTTATCGACAAAAAATGAATGAGGAGGACTGGCAAATGAGAAAACTGTCTGCAAGCATTTTGGCTTTGGCTTTGTTAGCTCTAAGCGCTGTGCCTGCCTTCGGGGCTGTTGATCAAGGCAAATTGAACGAGATTAAAGCTCTCACTCAACAAATGACTAGCATCAAAGCCCAGATTATTGATAAGGAAGTGGAGGCCGGAATATTAGATCAAGCAAAAGCCGAAAAAATCAAGAACGCCGTACAAGAACGTCAACAAAAGATCGAACAGGATATTGACAAAGGCGAGTTTCATGGTTTTGGGCACAAAAAAGGCTGCGGCCGTAAACCCTCTGATAATTCCCCCTCTCCTCAAAAAACAGAGTAAGCTCATTCAATAATATGCCATTGTCGGATAACAATGTCTAGGAAGCGAACCCTATGGGAATTGAGGGTTCGCTTCTTCTCGTAATATGCCATCTTGGGCTGAAATCTTAACGATTGATAAGTTGTAAGAATTCTTTATTGACATATGCCCAAAACCTAGTATAATAGACCTTGAAAAGGGCATATGTCAATAACAGAAGGGGGTAATTATTATGCCAGGAAAAGATGGAACAGGTCCGATAGGATGTGAACCGAAGAAGACTGCAGGTTTAGGGCAAGGGGTAGGCTACAGAAGAGGACCTGGAAAAAACTTTATGTCAGATTCAAAGGTACTAAAGACACCAAAGGAAATATTACAAGAGCAAAAAAAGCTGCTTGAAAGCAAGCTTGATATCATAACTAAGCAATTGGAGAGATCATAAGAGACGTTAAGGATAGGTGAAGAAGAAGTGGCAAGAGAAAATTCCTGTCACTTCTGCTGTTAAGATAAATGTAGGTAATCAAATGAAATAGAGAGCCGGTACATTCCTTCGAAAAATGTTGAGGGAGGTTACCGGCTTTTGATTTCTTCCTAATTATTTTGATGGGGAGATAATGTTAATTTGTTTTATAGCCGGAGAATCAAAAACGGTAGGTCCAAAAAGATTCGCGCTTGAGCATGTGACTATAGGAGTCCTTTGACGATTGTTTCTTTAATTGTCCATTGGCCAGACGCCCAAGGATTAATTGGGCCTGTGACCTGTGTGCTCGGATTGCGGCAAGTTTCACTTCAGACATAGCTGAAATGTCGTTCACGATATCTGGTTGTCCAATCAGACCCTGACAATCGCGGGCAAAAGCGTGGGCATATACAGTCGGGCGATCCTGAGCGGTAAGACGAGCAATAGCCCGGATAGTAACATCTCCGAGAGCATTGTGATCCGGATGTACGGCATAGCCTGGATAGTGGGTAAGGACGAGGGAAGGCTTGATCTCTCGGATTATACCCTCAATTCTAGTGCTCAATATTTCCGGATCTTCAAACTCGATCGTTTTATCGCGTAACCCAAGTTTAATTACGTGTTGGATGCCGAGAGCTTCACATGCTTTCTCTAACTCTGCTTCTCTAATCTTAGGCAACGACTCTCGGGTCGCAAAGAACGGATTTCCCATATTTCGCCCCATTTGGCCGAGAGTAGCGCAGACATAGGTGACCGGAACACCCGATTTAGTGAATTGCGCAATAGTTCCGCCACAGCCAAACGTTTCATCGTCTGGATGGGGGAATACTACGAGAACATGCTGTTCCAAAAATAATTCCTCCTATGTTAATCAAAAGTCTACTACAACGCCTGTAACCCAGCAACCGGCATTCATGTGACGATTTTACAGTTCAAACGGATGCATACTAAGTTCCAGAGCCACAGCAAGCCGGCCCTCTTGATCATGACCAGCGAGCAAGAGCTGACCCTCTTGCTCCATCTCAAAATCGGTCAGTCCTTCCGCGTAAACCCAACCGAGTTCCATCTTGAGCCCGACGCGGTATGGGCCTTCACCTGTGATGATCCCTCGTCTAAAGCAGATGCGACCATTGCGAATATATGCACCTACAGTCATGTTGCTTTCTTGGCTATGAACTGCATAGGCTCCATTGGTCGTCTCCAGGTGGAGGTATACATCGCGGTTAAGAAAACTGTCCAGCGCGGGTTGTACAATCGATTTATCAATTGGTTTCATGAACTATCTACCACCTCAAACCAAAGATTTAATTCTTAAACTAAATCATGGCTTTTTTCTTCATTATATACTATTTTTTTGTTATTTACACGGCAGTGTGGCAAGAGTGGTGAGAGACGATTGGAGAAGAACGTTGCTCATTTAGTTGTCAAGCAAAGGATCCGGCGGTCGGATCCAAGGGTAAAAAGTGAAGTAGCGTTATGGCCATTAAGGATTATAGAAGAGGAACAATTGACAAAAATATGATCGCAATTTACAATGCCAATATACCTTGAGAGGGTATATTGGCATTGTTTCATAATTTATAGTTAAGGGAAGGAACGAGTATGAACCAGACTATAATGATAGCAATTTTGGTAGTAGGGGTACTAATAATCTGGGCATATATGAAGAACTTTGAATATGCTAAAAAGTTTAGAATAAACGCTTCAGATGCAAAGCAGAGATTAGACCTGGAAAAGGGGATTATTCTTTTGGATGTAAGAACTTGGGAGGAATATATCGAGAATCACATTCCCGGAAGTACATTGATTCCGTTAAAGGTTCTTGTAGGGGAAGTTAGCAAGAAATTGCCGGACAAACAATCAACTATTTTTGTCTATTGCAGGAGTGGAAATCGGAGTAAATCGGCCGTAAAGATGGTTTTGAAGCAGGGTTA
>Ga0074193_1002945_pt1 | contig 13831 bp, 10 predicted proteins | sample EPASupsiteHSE605_FD_64523 | JGI IMG/M metagenome (GOLD analysis project Ga0074193, IMG submission 64523) | Bioremediated contaminated groundwater from EPA Superfund site, New Mexico - Sample HSE6-05 | ecosystem: Environmental > Aquatic > Deep subsurface > Groundwater > Contaminated ... | reverse complement strand
AATCGATAACGGGCAGATATGGATCCCGTTGGAAAAGCTAAGGGAGATGACCTCCATGCCTGAAGAGGCCACATATATGGTAATGGGCAGTGCTTATAAGGAAATCTTGAATGCACAGGGTGATGACAAACATTTGCAGGGCTGGATCTATAAAGATGAAAAGGCACTGCTTAAGGAACTGGACGATGTTATTGCTGCAAAAAAGGGAGGATCAAAAATGATTTATAGTCTTTTGCTGGCAATTGCTCTTCTGGCAATATTTGACACTCAGGTACTTTCTATATTCAGGCGACAAAAAGAGATTGGAACTTACATAGCCCTTGGGATGACTAGATTAAGAGTTGTCTGGATCTTTACGATTGAAGGAAGTACGCATTCTATTCTTGCAATACTTTTAGGATCAATATGGGGGATACCGCTTCTGATGTTAATCCAGAAAACCGGAATACCTATGCCCTCCTCTGCAGACCAGGCTGGTCTTGCCATAGGTGACAGCATATCACCTTTTTACAGCGCAGGAATGATCTTGTCTACAATACTTCTGGTTGTCATATCTTCAACTATTGTGAGTTACCTTCCTACGAGAAGAATTTCAAAAATGAAACCAACAGACGCCTTAAGGGGGAAGATAATATGAAAAAGTTTCTTTTAAAAGGTATTTTTAACGACACGGGCAGGAGCCTTCTGCCAATAATTGTGGTTGCAACAGGTACAATGGTCACAGTTTTGCTGTATAGCTGGATTACAGGTATTATGGGAGAATCAATCGAGATGAGTTCCAACATGAATACCGGTGAACTTAAGGTAATGACTCGTCTCTATGCAGAAGATTCTGACCAACTCCCGAATGACCTTGCTATTCTTAATGCTGAAGCTCTTGTTGCTGAACTTGAGGAGATGGAACCATCGGTAGAGTGGGTAAAAAGAATAAGGTTTGGCGCTTTGGCAGATTTTCCTGATTCACTGGGTGAGACTCGCGGACAAGGGCCTGTGGCAGGATGGGCAATCGACATGTTTACAGCCGGAACCAATGAGCCACAGAGATTCAATCTTGAAAGCTCTGTGATACAGGGAAGCTTACCCAAAAGTCCTGGGGAATGCCTGCTTTCTGAAGATATGGCAAAGAAATTCGGCATTTTACCGGGAGATAGTTTCACTCTTTTCGGAACAACCATGGAGGGTGGATTCTCTTTCCGAAATTTCATTGTATCCGGCACTGTCCGTTTTGGAGCTGCCGGACTGGACAGAGGAGCTGTGATTATTGATATATCCGATGCTCAATCGGCCTTTGGAATGGAGGGTGCCGCAGGGGAGATTCTGGGTTACCTGCCTGACACATGGTACAACGACGATATAGCTCAGCCTGTAAAGGAGGCATTCAATAAAAAACATTCAGGAGAGACTGATGGATTTGCTCCCGTCATGTTGACATTGAAGGACCAGGCTGGAATGGCTGATATGGTAGAGTATACAAACTATATAAGTGGCCTTATGGTTTTCATTTTTGTTGCTGCAATGTCTATCGTCTTATGGAACGGGGGCTTACTTGGCGGACTTCGCAGGTATACCGAATTTGGAGTAAGGCTGGCGTTGGGAGAGGATAAGGGACATATTTACAAAACTTTGCTATATGAGGCATTCATGATTGGAACCATTGGCTCAATCCTTGGAACAATAATAGGTGTTCTGATTGTCTTATATCTAAATGTTCACGGGGTAGATCTTTCCGGTATGATGAAGAACTCAACTTTGTTGCTTCCTTCAATCTTCCGGCCCGCAATTACGTCGACAATTTACTATATTGGCTTTATCCCGGGAATATTTTCGATGATTCTTGGAAATGGAATTGCCGGCCTTGGGATATACAAACGAGAAACCGCCAGATTGTTTAATGAGTTGGAGGTGTGACGTGGCACGAAAAGTGGCATGCGCCTATAAATCTGATCATTACAAAATATAAACGCTTATAATAATTTACATATATGTCTAATAACAAAATACTTACCAGTTATAGTGCCACGATTCTCTTTCTCTTGCTTACCGGTAGCTTGATGGCTCAGGATGGAGAATCCATTCTTAAAAAAATTGATGGTAACCTTTCATCAAGAAACAGGATATTTGAATCGTCAATGACAATTCACGGCAGACGGACAAGCCGGACAATCAGCTCAAAGAGCTGGAGCGAGGGAAACAAGAAGTCGTACACAGAGTATCTCTCCCCTGCTTCTGAAGCAGGTACCAAAATGCTGAAACTTGAGGGTCAGCTTTGGATATACACGCCATCTGCCGACCGTACAATTCAGATATCGGGGCATCTGCTCCGTCTGTCCGTTATGGGTTCCGACCTATCATATGAAGATATGATGGATGACAGAAAGCTGACTGATGTCTATGACTCGAAAATAATTGAAAAAGACACTCTGCAGGGCAGAAATGTACTTATTCTGGAACTAACTGCAAAGGTTAGCGATGCTGCCTATTTCAGACAAAAGATATGGGTAGACAATGAAAGATATGTACCGCTTCGTCAGGAAATGTACGCCAAAAGCGGACAAATGCTAAAAAAAATGGAGATGAAAGATATCACTAAAATTCAGGGACGATGGTTTCCTATGACAATGATATACAAAGATCAGCTCAAAGAGGGTAAAGGAACTGAATTTCGCATAACATCAATAAAATTTGACCAACAGATACCCGAGCATATATTTACAAAGGCATCTTTGCGTTAAGCCGGTTCTGATGGTTCTAAAGGTTCTTCTGTTGTTTCAGATGTTGCGGGTACTACAGGTGCCGCAACTACTGCGGGTTTCTTGTAAATTTTAACGTTAACGGCTGTGAGGCCCCTTTGGCCCATTTCTACTTCGAAGCTAACAACATTGCCCTCTTTTATCTCTTCGAGCAGGTTGTTTGCGTGTACAAAAACGCTCTCTTGTGTCTCGGAATCCTTAATGAATCCAAAACCTTTTGAGTCGTTGAAAAAGGCGACAATTCCTTTTCTTACAGGATCTACCGGAGTTGAATCCTGTTTTCGTGTGCTGATTTCGATGTTTTCGGACTGGATGTTCCTCTTTTTGCTCGGATCGGGTGGTGTTGATGTTATCACTCCATTCTCGTCTACATAAGCAATCATATCCTCGAGACTTCCTTTTTTCTCGCTGTCCTTTCTGTCTAATCTCTTCTTCGCTTTCTCTTTTCTCTTTTTCTCTTTTTTGTTTTTAACCTCTTTTTTGTTGAATGTTTCCTGCGATCTTGCCATAAAAAAAATTTCTTTATTATTAATTGGGCAAATTAGCTTAATTTATTGAAATATGCTAATAAGCAAGGCAATATTTATAAAATATGCTTCTTGATAGTGTCCAGCAATATCTCCTTTTTAATTGGCTTGGAGACGTATCCATCAAAGCCATTATTGAGAAACATCTCTTTTTCATTTTGAAGTGCGTATGCCGTCTGGGCAATTATTGGCAGATCCGGTCTGAATTCCTTGATAAGCTTCATGGCCGTCTGTCCGTCCATCTCAGGCATTTTTATATCCATTAACACGAGGTCTATCTCAGGATGGTTATTGCACTGCTCTATTGCAATAATACCGTTTGCCGCCGTTAAAATATTTGCGTTAGTTTCGCTTAATATTTTTTTAAACAGTATAAGATTAACCAGCTCATCATCTGCTATAAGAATAGTCTTTCTGGACAAATTCATTTTATCATGCGTTAACTTTTCAGTTTTCCTTCCTGCTCCTATTGGTTTATATGGAACGGTAAAAAAGAATGTTGAGCCTGTTTGTGAGTCAGACTGCAACCATATCTCTCCACCCATCAACTCTACATATGCCTTGGCAATACTCAACCCTACACCATTGCCTCCAAAATTTCTTGACATTCCTGTCTCTACTTGTCTGAAAGGCTCAAAAATTTTCTGCTGCATCTCTTGTGAGATACCTATTCCTGAGTCAGCAACAGAAAATTCATAAAAATTATTTTTGACAAGACGACATTTAACAATTATATCCCCGGAATTTGAGAATTTTATTGCGTTATCTATCAGGTGACTCAATATCTTGTTTAATTTATAGCTGTCGGTTATTGTGTCCAGATAAGTATCATCGAGTTGAATAAGAACAAACAGTTTGATGTTCTTTTCTGTACATCGGGTTGAGAAATTGTCCTCTGTTTTCCGCAATATGGTTTCTATATTTGCGTCCTCTTTTGCTATCTGAATATGGTTCCCCTGAATCTGTGAAATCTCAATTACATTGGTAAGAATATCGAGTAGCTGATTGCAGCTTTTCTGAATTATATGTGAAAAGTTCTTACGATCGGTAGCATTAAGGGACTCACTGGTTACCAGTTGAGAAAATCCAAGAATTGCATTCATGGGTGTACGTATCTCATGAGATATGTTATTTAGGAAAGCTGTCTTTAATTTGTCTGTCTCCTCAAAAGCTCTCTCCACTTTTTTTCGCTCTGAGATATCTCTGGTTACAGAAAGAATATGGGGTGCCCCGTGTATCTGTATAATCCTTGCCGACATTAAAGCTGTCTTCGTACTGCCATCCTTGCATCTGAATACCGATTCAAGATTCTCCACCCACCCTGTCTCTTTGAGTCCTTTTATCAATTTTTCCCTGTCCGAGGGTATAGCCCAGATACGAATATCCGAGGAGTTGATTCCAATAACATCCTCCTTAGTAAATTGCGTCAACGCTGTAAACCCTTCGTTTATATCTATATAAACTCCATCAAATGTATTTATGTTTATAGCATCCGGACTCGTCACAAATGCTGTCTTGTATTTCAGTTCACTCTCTTTATTTGCATCGTTTGCCTCCTCCAGCCTCGCTTTATTGTTCCAATACTGATAGCCAAAAAATGCACCCATGGCACCAATAAGTAAAGCAAAAAAAACAACGATAATATTATCTTTGAAAATAATTCCACTAAAGCCTGATATAAGAGCTATTAAGAAACCAGTAATGATATATAAATATTTAGAAACAGATTTCATTTATGGGATGATTTATCTTGATTTGTAAGTAAACAGAGCGCATAGCGAAGATATAATAAAAAAACATAATATTTATACTAATTCTACGTTTTAAACCTTTCTTCTTATTTGCTGTCTTATTGTAGAATTTTAATGCATACCTTTGTTAAACCATTAATCAATTAGTTATATTTTATGAAAAAATTACTATTACTTTCTTTCGCGTTTGTTTTAATGCTAAGTTCAAACAACGCATTTGCTCAAACAAAAATTGAATCACATGAAATTTCTGCAAGTGTTCCCGAGCTTTCGGCTTTCCACTCTATCATAGCACCAATGTGGCACAAGGCATATCCTACAAAAGACATGGCTGCTTTAAAAGGATATGTTCCTGCAATTAAAGCTAACATGGAAAAAATGAATAACGCAAAATTACCCGGAATTTTAAGGGAAAAAGATGCTGCATGGAAAGCTGCACTAGTTAAATTCAATCAAACTGCAGAAAATTACTATTCGGCTGCTGCCGGAAGTGACGATGCTGCTCTTCTACTTGCTGCAGAAAAACTTCATTCAGGTTACGAGGCCATGAACAGAGTTGTAAGACCTTTCAACAAAGAGATGGATGCTTATCACAAAACTCTCTATGTTATCTATCACAAATCGCTCCCTGAGAAAAACTACTCGGAAATTGTAGCTGTTATGGACCAGTTTATTGCAGAAGCAGATGCTGTTACTAAAACTCCTGAAGAGGCTCTTGTAAAACGCCTGAAAGAAAAATCTGTTAAATATCATGCTGTTGCTACTGATCTTTATAATGCAACAGTTGCTGTCAAGGAAGCTCTTGCAGGAAAAGATGATAAAGTTAAGAATGCAGTCATAGAAAAGATGCACTCTACTTACCAGAAGCTTGAGTCTGTATTTGAATAATAATTAGCAATTATACTTGAAAAGAGGCTGACCAATAATTACTTTTTGGTCAGCCTTTCTTTATTTTCTATTTTTGTTAGTGCAATGAAAAGAAAGCCAAATAATAAACTGCCTCTCACTTCAGTTGAAAAGGTGCTGCCCATGCTTGTTAAAAATGCTTTGGCAAATAGTACAAGCGATAAGGCTTTCAGTATATTTCTGGCAGATCTTCAACTGACCAGCAGAGATTGGAACGAACTTCTAACATTAGCCGATAAACAAGGGTTGCTGGCAATTGCCTACGATGGACTTCCCGATGATATTCTTTCAGTATTACCGCGCGATATAAGAATAAAATGGCAACAGGGTGTTGAAATGGTTGAAAACAGATACGAAAGAGCGGTGAGCGTGCTAAAGGAGCTTATCATAATTTTCAACACAAACGGAATAGACGTTCTTCTGCTAAAAGGACCGGGTATAAGTTCAATTTATCCTCAGCCTAACCACAGGGAGTCTGACAATCTTAACATTTACCTGTTGGGTGATTTTGACAAAGGAAACAATGTAATAGAACAGAAGGGGATTTTCGTAGAAAAAACCAGGAATGAGAATTCCAGGTTTAACTTCAGAGGAGTATCTGTAGAAAATCATAAAACGTTCGTGGGCAAGAAAGACAAACGTATAAATTTGACACTTAATAGATTATTATCAAATAATGGATTAGAATCACTACTTCTCGGCGATTTTTACGTTAATGTTCCTGCTCCGGATTTTAATGCATTTTTTCTTGCAGAAGAATATACCCGACAATTTCTCTCTGAGGGTTTGGTCATTCGTCATTTTTCTGACATTGCTCTCTTTTTTAAGACAAACTATGAAAGGATTAATTTCAATAAACTATCTCAATTACTTTACTGCCACAGAATTGTCAACATCTTTCTGCATTTTCTTTCTCTGAGTGACAATATGTTCGGTTTCGATAGTGGATACAGGACACTGGTTAAAAGAACAAAAAATGACCAAGAACCTAACAATGTCACTGTTGATAAAATATACTCCGACACATTAAACAACACAATAAAGAGAAAGGAGAAACAGGTATTGAGGTCAATGCCTCTATATAAACGAAAGATTAGTGAAACAGTAACGCTTTTTACTTCTAAATGGAAATACGACCTTATTTCTAAGGGGTTGTTCTATAAAGTTTTTCTAAAAAAATTTATCCTTTACAGCTCTCCTTCGTAAATTTTAAATACCTCTGCCGTAATTGAATAGTCTACGAGATTGACTTCGCACATTCCTCCAGCTGTATGTACGTTTACCTCTTTTTTCAAGTTCTCTTTTTGTGCAAAGCAAGAGGCTATTACGCTTGTTCCCGATGCCAGCGTGTATCCTACCCCTCTCTCATATGTCTCAATCTGCATGTGGTTGTCCGATATTATATTCACTAGCTGAATATTTATTCCGTCAGGATAGCTGCCTGATTTCAGAACCTCCTCCCCTTCTGCAATTATAAGGCTCTTTGAGAGCTCCTTCTCTTCCCTCACGATATTGTCGTTGCCCAGGTTTACACAGGTATAATCTTTGCCCGATATAGCAACATAACCGGTTATGTGAGGCTCCCTGATTTTTACTCGTATTTTTGTTGCCTCCTTGTTAAGAAACTTAACCTGCATCTCCTGATCGGATATCCTGACCTTAATTGAGTCCCCTCTTACAATCTCTTTGTCTTTTAAATACTTGGCAAAAATCATACTGCCGAATACAGCACTTTTAACTTCACTCCCGTCTCTGTTGAATGCCTTGTATATATATTCGTCATTATTTATGAACGGCCCCAGAATTATGCCGTCGGCTCCTACTCCAAACTCCTTGTTGCAAATATCTGCAATCCTTTGCCGGGTAAGATCGATCGGGTTTTCCCTTGGATCAATAACTATGTATGTATTGCCCAGAACATGATACTTATAGAAACGGTTTTCCTTAATAAAATTTGCATAAATCTCCAGCCTGTCGCAAACAACAAAGACGGCCCTGTGTTTCTTTTTCAGGGTTTTGTCGATATTACCAAGGAATTTAACAGCCGCTGCCAAAGCTGCTCCCGAAGAGACTCCTGCCAGAATACCCATCTCATGGCAAAGCTTTTTCATGAATACATTAGCACTCTCCACTCCAACATCCTCAATAAAGTCATAGTCACCTTTGCTGAAGAATCCACAGTCCTGCATCTCATCTTCTGTTCTTATTCCCGGGATATAACTGTCCTTGGATGTGACCACGCCAACAGTAAGGAGATGGGGGTTTTTCTCTTGTAGAATCTCTGAAATGCCCTTACTGGACCCCGATGTACCCAGTACACTTATAAAATAGTCCACCTTTCCTATGTCTTCAGAAATCTCTCTTCCTGTTTCAAAATGTGAGCTCACGTTTTTACTGTTCGTATACTGACTGGTATGATAATATTTGTCGGGTTGTTGAGCTATCATCTCCTCTATCCTCCCCACTGTGTTTATATCTTTTGACACCTCTATTACGTTTGTTCCCAGAAATTTGAGAATGTTTCTGGATTCTGAAACCTTTATTCTGTTGGTTACTGTAATAAAATCAATCCCGTTGATGCTACAGATACATTGAAGGGCCTTGGCAGTATTTCCGCTTGATGTCTCAATAACCGATCTCCTGCTGCTTTTTATATCATCAATACTATCTTTAAGCATCCCATAAGCTGTCCGGTCCTTAAGGGAGCCAAACGGATTGAGGTATTCCAGTTTTGCATAGAGGTCTATGTTTGTGAGCCCATGTATTTTTGGGTCAATCTTGATAATGGGAGTTTTGCCTATTATCTCTGTAATTTTATTTATTAGCATATTAGCACATTAACACATTAGCACATTATTCGACAGTAACAGATTTTGCCAGATTGCGGGGCTGGTCCACATTTCTCCCCTTGTTTACAGCTATATGATAAGCAAACAGTTGGAGTGGTACCACAGAGAGCAGAGGGTCCAGACATTCAATTGTCGGCGGAACCTCAATTACAAAATCAGCCATTTTGCCAACTTCTGTATCTCCCTTTGTAACAATTGCAATAACAGTGCCTTTTCTTGCCTTTATCTCCTGAATGTTTCCTACAACCTTGTCATATACAGAGCTATTTGTCGCCAGTACAACAACCGGCATCTCCGCATCTATGAGTGCTATGGGGCCATGCTTCATCTCTGCCGCCGGATAACCTTCGGCATGTATATATGAGATCTCCTTTAGTTTAAGTGCACCTTCGAGAGCGACCGGGTAACTTACACCCCTCCCCAGATAAATGAAATTCCTGGCATAGGTGAATGGTATGGCCAATTGACGTATCATGTCATTCTGGCTCAGTATCTCCTCTGTCTTCTCCGGAATTTTGTTCAGTTCCGTTACAACCTCGCGGAAATATTTCTCATCTATGGTTCCTCTCTCCTTTGCCAGTGTAAGTGCCATCATAACAAGCACCGTTACCTGACCGGTAAAGGCTTTGGTAGATGCGACCCCAATTTCCGGCCCTACGTGTATGTATGACCCCGTATGTGTCCTTCGGGCAATTGAAGAACCCACAACATTGCAGATGCCGTATATAAAGGCTCCTCTCTCCCTGGCCAGTTCAACTGCTGCCAGAGTATCGGCAGTCTCGCCCGACTGAGATATTGCGATTACCACATCATCGCTGTTTATTACCGGGTTTCTGTATCTGAATTCAGATGCATACTCAACCTCAACCGGTATCCTGCACATGGTCTCTATGAGGTGTTCCCCTATTAGTGCGGAGTGCCACGAGGTACCGCATGCAACAATTATTATACGCCTTGCATTGAGGAATTTTTCTTTATGGTCTATTATTCCCGACAGTGCTACATTTGTTCCCTCAACATTTATCCTTCCTCTGGTACAGTCAAGAATGGTTCGCGGCTGTTCAAAAATCTCCTTAAGCATAAAGTGTTCGTAACCACATTTTTCCAGCTGCGACAAGGTCATGTCAAGCTTCACAACAACCGGCAATAACTCTTCGTTTTCAAGTGTGACAATTTTAAGGCCATCTTTACGATGAAGAATTACCATCTCCTTATCATTCAAATATATGACAGATGATGTATGCTCAATTATCGGGGTAGCATCTGAAGCAATAAAATATTCTCCTTTGCCTACACCAACAACCAAAGGGCTGCTTTTACGAGCCGCAATTATACAATCCGGGTTATTTTTCTCAAGGATGGCTATAGCATAGCTGCCTACTATCCTGCTCAATGCTATCTGTACTGCCGATACAAGATCGGTTTTCTCTTTGTTGCGTATATACTCTATAAGCTGGACAAGAACTTCGGTGTCGGTGCTGCTTTTGAACTCATACCCATTATGAATGAGCATCTCCTTTAATACCACATAATTCTCAATTATGCCATTATGGATAAGGGCCAGATTTTCTGATGAAGAGTAATGCGGATGGGCATTTATCTGATTAGGCTCTCCATGGGTCGCCCATCTGGTATGAGCAATGCCTATGTTACCATCACTGGATCTGGTTTGTACAAATGCTTCAAGATCACTTACTCTCCCTTTTGATTTGTAAACATTAAGCTTTCCGGTGTTATCTATGAGAGCAACTCCTGCGCTGTCGTACCCTCTGTATTCGAGGCGTTTCAAACCATTGATGAGTATTGGATACGCTTCACGGTATCCAAGATATCCTACTATCCCACACATATTTACAGATATTAAAGGTGAGACAGGCGTTTAAGCAGTTCTTCCGCAAGGGCAGACTTGACTTCGATATGTTTCCTGACGGCAGATATAAACGGATTGCTATCGAATTCTCCTCTTACAGATTCAAAATCCTCAAGCTTTTCTGTTTCCGACCCATCAACTCCAAAACCTATCATCGATGTAATAGAGAACTCTTTCATAGCGTCTTTATAGAGCATTTCGTCCAATGTGACAACAGATTCTCGCCATATATTTACCAGTGAGAGTATCTCTTCTGAGCTGACTGTTGCGAGGCAGATATTGTAATATCTTTCCATGGCACTATATGCCCACGTCCACTCCATATCATAATAATCTGCATGAAGCTCCCTGAAACGTGACTCTATCTGAGATAATGTGATTAGTTTATTTTCAATTTTACCAATAAGGTTGTCTACCTCCGTCTTTGGAACTATTAATCCCGAAAGGTCCACCCACTCCCCTAAACCCAGTTTATGGGTAGGTTTGAGTTGGCTCCTTACTTGATCTATATTCTTGAAATCTGTTTTTTCTAGTCTTTTGATGAGCGAGTTGCCAAAGAATTTGTTTATTGCCTTTTCGTAAAGGGAAATTCCGTTCCTCAGTGAAGCATTTTTTATTTTTGAACTCCTGTACGTATACGTTTCAGATGTTTCTCCGGAAATGGCCCTTAGTTCAGTCAGAATGCTCCTCCCCTTTATCATCTTTTGTATTGTATAAGGGCTGAGGAGATTGTAATTTATAAGATCGAGCAGGTTAGGGTCGGTTCTGTTGTCACGCTTTGGCCATTTTTGTGCGTCTCTTATTGTTCCTACGCTCCTTAAGTTTACTCCCGGAATAAGGTAGGTTTCATCTGCTCTTTCAATAAGATATGAAAATGGAAGATCAGATGTATCGGAATGGTGATAATGCCTTCCCATAACCAGTGAAAAAGCTCCAACTTTTGCGGGCCACAGTATATACGAATCACTTGTGGTCTTTGAGCCTCTCTCTACAATTCCCTGGTGTATTGGACCAAGTTTGTACATATGGTTGCTTTGGTTTGAACCGCTCCCTGCATTCAGGAATGAGAACATTCCGGCAATCAGCAGGCTGGATTTGTGTACAGAGACTGTGAAAGGCCCTGCGAAAACAGCACAGGCCTCTCCATTTTCAAAGTTACAGTTGGAGAATGCCAGAGTGTCGTGTGCAGAAAAACCATGCGAAACATGGCATGACTGTCCTATGAAGCACCTGATAATTTTTGCTGCTCCTGCAATGTAAGAGCCCGAGGATATTATAAAATCCTTCGCTATTACACTATCTCCTATATATACAGGGGCACTCTTATTGCTTACAATTGTTCCGTTTTCCAGACGGGAGCTGTTTACAATCCTGGAATGATCACCAATAACAACGTTCTTTATTGTTCCCGTATTTAATATTTCCACATTGTCGCCAATCGTTCCCATAGTTGACGCATGATCGTCTGCATAACCTCTTATAAGGCCATAGAGGTTCTCAATAGCCGTTTTCTTATGGCGGTATAATGCAATTATATACGCCAGCGAAGAGGATAGATTGGTATAAACAGGAACTTCACGACCACCGGTCTCATTCAATACGTTTACCATAATATTGTTGCCGAATGAGGATAGCTCCTCTACAGCAATGACATTGACGTTCTGAATGTAACAGCCGTTACCGATTCTGTAGTTGGAGATGTGGTTTGATACATTCTCGATGAGAATGTCGTTACCTAATTCACAATTGTGAATAGTAGCATTTCTTATGCCTGAGTGGTTTTTAAGTCCACCGGCTATGGAGAATGTTTTCTCAAAAGTACCTAATGTCACTCTTCCCGAGAAACGGGTATTGCAGACATGATCTGTTGAGAATCCCTCCGACACAAAGACTTGAGTCCAGTCTTCCGCCACACAACAATTGGCTAACAGTGAGCCAATCTCGTGCTGAGTTAAATTCCTCATTATATGTATTTAAATTTCAGGGATCAAATATAGATTAAAATCCTTTCAAAAAAAAAGCCTCACTACAAAGTGAGGCTCAAAATTATAAATGTTTATTATAAAATAAACTATGCTCGTTTTACATTTACTGCATTTAATCCTTTTTTTCCCTCTTCAAGGTCGAAAGTTACTTCGTCATTCTCTTTGATTCTTTCTTTTAAACCGTTTGAGTGTACGAAATACTCTTTTTGCGAATCTGAGTCCTTAATGAAACCAAATCCTTTTGTTTCATTAAAAAATTTTACTGTTCCGTTGTTCATGATATGAAATTAATTTGTGTGCAATGTAATACAAATTATTGAAGTATTGCACTTATTTTACTTTTTTTTCTATTGGAACCACTCCGGCCATCTCTCCGATGATGTTTACAAGGTCCGTTCCGGTTGGAATTACAATTTTTGAATTCTTTTCAAGAGATGCTGTTACAGTATCAAGTTTCTTTAACAGCTGGGCGTTTCCGATAAAATACTTATCGGCTGCTTCATTAACCAGTCTTATTGCTTCTGCTTCACCTTCTGCATGTAATATTTGTGACTGCTTGTAACCTTCGGCCTCTTTTATCTTTGCGCGCTTAACACCATCAGCAACTGTTTCCGCAGCTGTTGCAGAGTCTATGGCAGCAATTTTCTCATTCTCTGCCTTTACTACCTTGTTCATTGTCTCCTGAACATCTTTAGGCGGGTCAATCTGTTTCAGTTCTGTACGAACAATTTCAATTCCCCATCCCTGTGTCTCAGTGTGAAGAGTCTTGTATAATTCGGCATTGATTTTTCCACGTTCGCTGTTCGCAGATTTCAAAGTAAGGGTTCCGATAATGTTACGCAAGGTTGTACGTGCAAGATTTACAATCTGCCATCTGAAATTATTGACGTTATAGATTGATCCTTTGACACTATCCTCATCTGATTTTACTCTGAAGTATACCTGGGCATCCACACTTGCATTAAGATTATCGTTTGTGATTATCTCCTGTGGTTCTGCATCTACCATCTGCTCGGTAACATTCACCACATAGATTTTATCGATAATTGGAATGATCCAGTGGAACCCGGGATTTGCAAATTTTGAATATCTTCCAAGTCTTTCAATTAATCCACGTTGGGTGGGTCTTACAATCTTTATCCCGGCAGCGAGAATTATCACCGCAAGGGGAATTAATACATACCAAATGTTCA
>Ga0074193_1002943_pt1 | contig 13838 bp, 14 predicted proteins | sample EPASupsiteHSE605_FD_64523 | JGI IMG/M metagenome (GOLD analysis project Ga0074193, IMG submission 64523) | Bioremediated contaminated groundwater from EPA Superfund site, New Mexico - Sample HSE6-05 | ecosystem: Environmental > Aquatic > Deep subsurface > Groundwater > Contaminated ... | reverse complement strand
CTATCCAAAAAGTATGCAAATCTCCGTGATTATTGGATTTCAAAGATAAAAAATATTACAAAAAATTGTTGTATTTTAATGGTGAGTGGGGAGAGCATTCCAAAAAATCATCCGAAAAAAATTTTTTTTTATGTCAGAAACTTGACCCCAATTTTTTAAAAAATGTCCCCCAAATTGATTTTTTATACCCCAATTAACATCCCTACTTCTTTTTAACAATGTAAAACTTATTTTAGATTTTTGGGTATATATCAACGAATAAGGGGAATTATTCATTGCTTTCATCATCAATGATATTTTCTCACAATGTAAACTGATTGAAATTTGAAATTTTTCGGATCTCAGATATTCTTTCAAAAGATAGTTACCTTCTGAATGGACGATATGTTCAATACATCTTAAAATTGATCATCAAATATATAAATGAAGGACCAAGAAATGCCAGCAGAGAATAATAAATATCAAGGAAAAGAAGACCGACAAATTGATATACTTATTGAGATCACCAAAGTTATTTGGAAACTCAGGAAAAAATCAGTTGGTTTCTGGTCAAGTATAATAATATCCATATTTTGGTTATTATTAATACTTCTTCTTAAAAGGGGATCAGTTTTAGAGATACTCCCTTATAATGCCCCAACTTTCCAATTGATTAATGAGACTGATCAGAAAGAATATTTTTTAAATGAATATAATGGATCAATATGTATGTGTCCAATGAGTAATTATAGCAAATTTTTGGCTGAGGACTATTTTACTTATTTAGGAAAAAGAGAAGTTAAATATTTCAATGAAGAGTCTACCCTCAACAGTTATTTTGCTAAATCCAACAAGAGTATGATAGCCATGATATTCAATCAATATTTCCACGAAAATCTGAAAAGAATATTCTTCTCAATCAGGATCAATGGGAAAGTTAATTCAAACAGAATAGTTAAATATATGTTCGATGGAACTCAATCATTCATTGGACATAAAGTAGAATATCATTCGGAACATTCCGATTATTCTCAAACTGGAAAAAAGAATGAATTTAATAATAACAATGAAGGCAACTATGCTGTCTTGACAAGCTTATCAATTTTGTGTGTTCTTTTAGGGCCAATTTTAGAAACAATTGAACTTAGAGAGTTTAAGATGTTTCTTTTGTTATCTATTTCTGGTGCCTTTGAAAAAACTATTTGGTTATCACTATTTGTAGTTGATATTTGTATAATAATACCTCATTCAATTCTAGTTTCTTTGATAATCCATTGTTGCCAGGCAACAAAAAACACAGATTTTGGCCTCGTTTTTACATATTCAACCCTTCATACAATCTCATTATATTTGTTTTTGCTATTTTTTGTATCTTTAATCCAAAAATCATCCAATTTTAAGTATTTTGCGATACTATGCTTCATGGCAGCAATATTTGTTACAATTTCTCAAAATGTTGCTTTCAAACATTCAACAAACAAACACATAATTAAGTCATTAGTAATATTATTTCCTCAGTTTTCTCCCTACCTTTTCTACCAAAATGTTGAATATTCTCTCTATCTAAACCGAACTTTGAATTGGCAGAGAATTGACACTGGTAATATAATTGAAACAAAACAATTGTTTTTATATTGTTCAATTTCAATCATCATATATACTTTTGGATTTATATTGTGCTTGTTAATGAATTCTCGTCCAAATGGAGTTCCTTTGATAGGATGGAAAAACCTATTCAATCAAGATTTCTGGAAATCTCTTTTTTCAAAGCCACTTAACTACCAAAAAAGAATGACTTCATCCAAAGATGAGTCATTAATTCGTGTTGAAAATTTATCAAAAACATATTTTGGTTCATCAACAAATAGGGTTCTCAATGAGATAAGCTTTGATATTTTTGAAAATGAAGTAATTGTTTTGATAGGAGCCAGTGGGAGTGGGAAATCAACTTTTTTAAGTGCTTTGACAGGATCTATTGAACCAGAAAACGGAATTTTGTACTTATCAGGGGAAAAGATTATCTCAGGATTCTCAGAAATCCAAAAATATGTAGGGATAGCATTTCAAGATAATGTGTTCTTTCCATCTTTATCAGTTAAGGACCACCTACATCTTTTTGGGAGAATTAGGGGCATTGATGAAAATGAATTGAATGAACATATCGAAAGAATCACAAATTCTCTTGATTTTCATTCATCCTTATCAACTCTTGCGGGTTCATTGTCTGGAGGACAAAAGAGAAAACTGTGCATGGCCTTAGCTTTCATTGGTGATCCCCCAATTGTTATTCTTGATGAGCCCACCGCTGGTGTTGATGTAACATCAAGACAAATCATTTGGAAATCAATGAGCCAATTCAAGAAAACAACCATTATAGTTTCTACACATTCTTTGGAGGAGGCAGAATCAGTGAGTAGCCGAATATTTGTGTTAAAATCAGGAAAACTAGCTTTCAATGGCACTTCATCAGAATTAAGAAGGATTTATAACTGCGGCTATAGATTAAATCCTTTAGGATCCCAATGGAACATTGATTCACTATTCAATGATGTTAAAAGCATCATTCCTGATTCATTTTTAGACCCTGAGAGAGGTGATAGTATCATGATACCAATTGATGACAGAGTTCCAAACATATTAGAGATGATAGACAATAATTATAATAACTCATTTAACCTGACAGTGGAGGCATTAGAAGAAGTCTTACTCAGGCTGATTTCTAAGAACTAAACCCTTCCTTATTTAATCGTACATTTACATAGAGGTTATTTCCGTTATTTTTCGTAAAACAACTTTAATGTCGCAAAAGATTAAGACAGAGGCCACATCGCAAAATATCACCGAAACATTCGAAGAAGAACTAGCCTCAATAAAAGAAAAAGGTAAGGATCTCAAGGGAGATTCGAGAGATTTTTATTCGTCAATTGTTCAGCGTTTGGAGAATAACGTACAAGTTTTGGCTGATCTTCGTGAAGAGCACACTAATTTGCGGAAACAGTTATCGGAGCTTGTGAAAAAGAAGAAAGGGAACCATATTGATACAGATATTGATATGGAGGTGAAACATTTGACACATAGGATAAATTTACTTAAAAAGCAAATAGATAACAATAAGCATAAGAAACAAGAAGCAATTGCTCGCCAAACAGAATTACAAGTTGAATTATCCAATTTTTCTACTACAACTGAAAATGAAAAGATTGATAATAATGATATATGCGATCTTAAGAATAGACTTGATAACTGCAATATCAAACTTAGTGAAACAAACCACTTAATGAAGATTTATGGTCAAGTATTATACATGATGGAAAGACAAAAAATGCACTGGAACAGAATTTTAGAAGGATATCACAAGGAGATCCAACAAAAACAACGTGATATTTCCGATCTAGTTCTTATTGCAAGAGATTCAAAACATTCAAAGGATACTGCCACAAATGAATTTATTCGGACACAAAAATCATCATCTGAAGCCAGAGAAAAGCGAGAAGTGACTCTAAATCACAAGAAATCACAATTGCATCCTAACATACATAGAGCTCAGGTTGACAATGATCAGGATGAAGGAAAACAAGTTAAGCAGCAGCAATCTCTGAATGCTCAGCCATCCGTTTTAAGAAATAGAATTAACAGAGCTCAAAGAGAGAAAAAAGAGGATAAGTTTAGGTCTGTTTCATCAACAATTGATGACATTCGAGAATATTTCGGTACTATTGAGCCTGAAATAATATCCCAATTCTTTAAAGAGAGGAATTCAACAATGAATACATTATCAGGTCAAATTAGCGAGATCAAGGAAGAATGTTCTCAACTCGAAAATCAAGCTCGTATGATCAAAAATGAAATTGAAGAAGCAGAGTATACATCATCTAAGGGTATTGGCAGTAAGAGATTGTTATCTGAAGGAAATAGGATATTGAAATTGAGAAATGAAGAACTCCAAAAGAAGAATAGGGAACTAGAATCTGTTAAAAATCATCAAAGATTGGTATTAAATGGAATTAATCACATCTCTGATCTAATGTCATTAATTCAAAAAGATGAAGATACTGCGACTAGTGTTCAGACTCCTATTGGATTCTTGAACTGGGCCACCCAAAAATTAGCAATAATTAAGAAAGCAATGTCAGAGGAAGAAACCGATTATGTTTCATTGTGCAATGTACAAGTATTGCAAAGCATAATCGCCAAATCCGCTTCTGTATTTGATATTAAACAAGTTGATTCATCCAAGAGAGTATCTAAGAGAACAGTTGACCCACTGAAGCGCCCCGCGAAAGAAAACAAAGGCGAAATTGTTACTCGTGTTCTTAATAGACAAGCAATAAAGAATATGGCCCAAAAAGCTGCGACTCAACAAGCAAATCAGCCCAAAAAGGTCAAAGCATAATAAACCGCTCTAAGTAAATATGAATAAGTTCTCATACCCATTTGGACACTGGGAAGAACCAGCCTTCTCTTCTCGAAATGATAAAACTTCTTTTGTAGACAAATCAAAATCCAAAATTCAATATTCTAAAGTGATAAGTGTTGTGAATCAAGCCAGTTTGTATTTTGCCCCCATCAGTTCTGATGCTACAAAAATTAGACTTAGAAAACCATCTGAAACGGTGTGCAAACCAGAATCATATATAGAATCATATAATGACGGAGTTATTGAGTCTCTTAACAAAGCATATACGATTGTAATTTCGTCCGTACAATCAGCATCCTTGAGACTTGATTCATTATATTTTCGTGAAGGGAATTTTAAAGAAGTTATTCATACTAATGAGCCTTTTCAACGTGAACAGAAGTGTATTAGCTTAATTGCGATGTATAATTATATAGCAGCTGTATGTTTAGACTCTGAAAAAGAAGAATCAAGAGCTTTTCGATCATGCGAAAAAATAAATGTCCCAAGAACTGATATCGCCCATTTCTTCCATTTAATTGATGAAATGCTTTCAATAAAATCCTATAGAGATCTGACAATGCTTCGTCTCATTCTGGGTGATATTAGTCCATTTGTCAGAGCCTTTGAGTCACAGCCACACATACTTCCAAATTTGTACTTTGAGAGGCAAATTATAACAAGAGTTCGTGATTTCCCCATAAACAGACATTACTCTACCCGTAATGAGTATGTTGCTTTGGAAAAGTTTGAAGTACCAAGCATTAATGCATTGAATGAAATCCATGCTCCAGAGCTAATTCCGGCAACATCCACATTGTGCAATTTAATGGGCAATATACCTTCAGATATTACAATCATCACACAGTCTCTCCTTGATGAAAAATATACAGAAACACTCCAATTTTGTTCATCTTATTTAGCAAATGAAAAGCCTAAAGCTGAAATCTACCTTATCAGAGCATACGCACTGATTAAATTAAGGCATCTCTCAGATGCAATCCTGGATCTTAACAAAGCACTGCATATCAAAAAATCCGATGAGGCTCTTAGAGCCAGAGCTGCTGTATGGTTAATGATGCACCAATACAAACAAGCATATGATGACTTGAAAAACAACGAGGTTATGGATGATATTATGGACATTATACAGGCACTTGAGCAGAACAACTTTCATTGTAAACTTTTGGCTTAGTGTAAAATGGAAGAAACAAAACGATATAATTTGATTCGAATTAACAAAGTGGTCTGTAATAGATGTGGAGGAATAGGACACGAAGATTCTTGTTGTGAATGCGAAATCCCATCAATATCTGAAATCGAACAAAGTATTTTTAACGATATTCATTGGATCAACGAAAAAGAATCTCAAACGGACAAATATATATTAGAGGAAGAAGGTTTGTGTGCTATTACTAATAAAACCTGTATTAAAACCGCTTTGAAATGGGGAATTGATAATTTTTGCTTTAATTGCGGTTCAGAATTCCACCAGACAGATAAATGTACACACATAAATCTAGATGCATTGATAAAACAATTTGGGAGATTTATGGATCCGAAATGTGGTAAAGCATTATCTGACGTGAAAGAATTCTTCAATGATTTGTGGTATGATTAGTTTATGATTCCAAGCTCATATAACCATTAATTCACAAAGATCAGCTTTTCCACAAACTCTTTTTGTAAAAAATCCATATTAGCTATTTAGTATTCTTCTGGGCTTAACATATCTAAATCAGGACTGTTTTGATGATTTTCCACATTTTTAGAATGAATGTTGAAAAACTTGTTGAAGAAATCAGGGAAATCATAGATAATGACTTATCATCGAATGAATGGGTTGACCCTATTAGTGATTATTATGAGAAGCATCTAACTATCCCAAGTTATGCTTTTAATGAGATCACCAACAGGATGAGGACAAATAGTAAAATTTTGTCAAGGCTAATGGAGATAAAGAAACTGGATCAGAACTTTATTAATAATTTTGTCATCAAAATACTCAAACCCCCTGAAGAAACAGTGTTTACTGATAGTGATTCTGAAATTATTCTTCAGGATGATACAGCTTCGCCTCAAAATATAATAACATCTGAAGTTTTAAAGGCTCAACAAACCCAGCTTGTCGGACAAGTTGTCTCTTTCTTGAGTATTCATGAAGATGCAGCATTTTTCTTGCTTCAGTACTACAAATGGTCATTAGACAGATTATACCAAAATTATGTTGATAATCCTCGACCTGCTCTGCTCGAATACGGCTTGACTAAAGAGATTTTGAATCAGCCGCTTGGTTTTAAGCCAAGCAAGAATGACGGAGAGTGCGTTATTTGTGCAGATACTTTTGATGCTTCCCAATTATTGTGTCTTCAATGTGGGCACTCTTTTTGTATCAACTGTTGGAAGGATCATATTGAGTATCAAGTTCAGTTGGGTTCTCCAAGAATTACATGTATGGAACAAGGCTGTAAATGCACCCTTCTAGGAAAAGACATAATGCAAATATGCGGAGATAAGGTAGCAAATGGATATCATGGGTTTTTGCTTGATAATCAGATTTCCATTATTAATCAAGTTAAAAGATGCTTGAATCCAAAATGCCATAACCTACTTACCCTCGATAGTGTTTGGCTTTGTAATCTTTCGAGATGTGAATGCGGATCCTTGATGTGTTGGAAATGTGGGGATGAATCCCATGCACCTGCAACATGCAATGAAAAATCTAAATGGTTGGAAATATCTGAAGAAGAAGTAATGCAGAACCAATGGTTAACCCAAAACACAAAAATTTGCCCAAAGTGCAAAGCCAGAATCGAGAAGAATGGAGGATGTAACCACATGACCTGCTCTAGGTGTAGCTATGAGTTTTGTTGGGTATGCAGTGGTGAATGGTCTCAACATGGAGGTAGTTTTTATGAATGTCATCGTCCAAAACCCGCTGATCCGAATGGAGGTAATGTAATAACTGATTTAGATAGGATGAGTCATTATCATACAAGGTACAATAACCATAAGCAAAATTCCACAAATATGAAAGAACAAAGAAGTTTGATTCTAGCCAACATAATTAAACGATTTGAATTTCTCAACCATCAACATGATGAAGCAACAAAGAAAGCAGAATCAATATTATCAACTATTCACTTTGCAAGGACTATTTTGATTTGGAGTTATCCTCATGCTTATTTCCTCCCTCCAAATTCACCTTCTTTTACCCTATATGATCATTGTTTGAAGAATGCTGAGGTTGTTTTGGAAGACCTCGTTTATTTAGCGGAAAACCCGGCCAAGTCAACTTTAAATTCTTATGAAATAGCTTGCAAAACAGTTGAAATGAATATTGAGTCTTTACTTAGGCATGCTGAGTACTATCAGTAAAGAGTCACAAGTATACGTTTAATTTTTGTTTCGATGACCACCTTTCATAGCTTGAAGGATGATCTTTATTTGGATCTCCCTGACTACTATTCTCATAGCATTAGCTTAAAATCGAAAATCACATGTTTTTCTCTGAGTTTTCACGGACACATGGTTGCTATTGGATTGAGTAATGGAATGGTTGTTTTAAATGACTCTGAAACCGGTATAACTCCAACAAATATAGGAAAACAAAATGGCTCGATTATTTCTGTGTCTTTTTCCAGAGATGGACAAAAAATTCTCTCATGTGATAATTCAGGAAGCCTTATAATTCGATCTACAACTTCTCATGAAGTTATATATTCCAAAGAATTCGAATCCATATCTTATGCTTCATTCTATTTTAATGATCCCGATATGTTTTTTGTATTATCTAATTCTTCTCTGGTTATAATTTGTATTAGTAGCCAAACTATCGAAAGTATATCAGGTACATTTAGTTGCGCCAGAAATACATCTGATGGGTATATAATTGGTGCTTCTAATAGTTCAATTCTGATGATTAAAGAATCTTCTCCATATTCTACAGATAAAATATACGAAACTGAAGCCAAGAGGGGAATATCATGCATGGAGATTTCCCACAATAGCCGCTTTATCGCTATCCTTGATCGCTCTGGCACAGCACATGTATTTGATAGAAGGAGCGAGATTGTGCTATATAGCCTTAATGACACTGTGAGTCGATTACCATTTACTTCTGCTATATTCGATCGAAATGATGAGCATATCATCATCGCAACACAAAAAATCGGTGTTAACTCATTTACTGCCTTCTCTATTTCTGATGGAATTATGAGGAAATCATTTACAGGACCGAGAGAAGAAGTGATGCAACTGATTTTTCATCCTCTTTATCCAATTATATACTCAAGGTCACATAAATCAATTCATATATGGAGCCCATTGTATAAAAATAGATGGATTCATACACTTCCTGATAAAGATAATCTGACTATGAATGAACCTTATGATGAACCAGAATCTGAATTCGATTATGATCACGAATCCAATGTCGGAAGCCAAATAACAACTCGTTCAAATAAAGCCATTTCAATCGACACAGTTACAGAATACTACCATTTTGAAAGTGACAAAAGGTTTCCAAATCAATTGATCAGGCTCCCTGTTCTATTAGAAGACATCCGACAAAAAGATTTTGAAGAAGAAGAGGAGGAGGAAGAAGAATACTGATCACAAATTAATTAGATAACCAATTTCATCATCATCAGATTGAGCTAGAAGGGCTTCAATAATATCAATAAAATAATTTGCTACTTTATAGGCCTTTTTTTCGTTTGAGTTTGATACAATCTGTAGAGTTTGTTCAAATAAAGCTAAATCAAAATTATAAAAAAGATCATGTTCAAATGGATTCTCTTCTGATTCATTCATGATTGATTCAAAAACGATTTTTATAGATAATAAAACATCATTGAAGTACTTTGGACGAGCAATGCTAAATACCTCATTTATTACGCTTATAACATGATTTTGGATGAGAAAGTTATGTACAATATCTTCTCTAAAGAAAAATAAGTTGCCACAGAAAAAACGTAGAGAACTCATTTTTGCTTTCAGAGACCCATTGTTCAAAATATCAAAAGCAAATTCATAAAACCCTAAACTGTGAAGTTTCTGAATAACAATTCCTCCTAACTCCAATAAATTAGTAAAAACATTAATGATTTTGGAAAAACACTTCTCATTTGATATTTGTATTAAAGAATGTAACTCTTCAATAATATTGTTGTTAACAAGCCTCTCTGAATAAATCCTCAATCCCCCCGTTATATTAACAAAGACTTTTAAAACCTGTTCTCTGTCATATTGGCGTAGACTATTATATGAATGTAATAAATAATCATATATACCCTCATTAAATACAAAATCAAACACTTGGTTTGATTGTGTTGACTCAAGAATTAGTTCAAGTATTGATAAGGACAATGTGAAAACATCATTGTTCTCAGAATTCATTCCGAATCTAAGAGGAGAAATTAGATCAATATAGAAAGAATCATCCAAATCGCCCGTTCGGGTGATTTCTTTGAGAATCTCAAGAATAGATACTGATGTTTCAACTGAGGCACTCTCAAGATCAATCTCCAGACTGTGAATATATCCTATTTCTAATAATGTTTTCACCATTAAAGGAGATGATCCAACAAATACTTTCAGGCATGATATGGCTTTCTTGGATGATGGATCAAGATACACATGTAAAAAAGATTCTATTTCAGGAAAAGAAAGCAAATCAATGCATATAGCCGGATTTCTCAAAAATGCAAAGCCCATAACCTCATAAAAAAACTCCTTATCATTTATGCTAAATTGATCGCACATTAATAATCTTAATAATGCAATCGCTGATTCAATTGGAGGACGAATTGGATATTTCAATAATTCATACATATTCTTTATTCCATTTAGCATGGTATCTAAAGTTAAACTTGGTATTATGTTACAAAAACCAATAATATTTTCAACAATTTGCTTTGATTCACTTAAACTGATTTCGTTGGGAATACAAGGTGGGTTTTCTATATGTTTCATGAAAGATTTCCTAATCATTTCGTTTTTTAATGAATCCGTGTCCCTATTATTAATCATTTAAAAAGAACTTTATTGAACAATGAGGTCCCGTTTCAAGGGAATTTCCTCCCTCTATTATTAGGATTGGGCTTAAATGGCTTGTTGTTTTGCGGAACGAACTTCTTCTTCTGGAAAGGCTGGAAATTTTGTTTAAATTTGGTTTCTATAGGTCTTTCAGTAACTGGAGGCATAAAATCTGCTTTTGAATGTTCGATTTTTATGATTTGCGTTGTGTTTCCATGATAAAAACTAAAACCATTGGAAAACTGATCAAAATCTTTCAAGCCCTTTTTTTCTGAAGCTATCTTTTTATATTTTGCCATGAATTCCCCATTATCATACACTTTAAACGAAAATCCATTTGAAGTGTCCCCGATTATTCGATTTGTATCCAAAAAATAAAAACATGGCTCGTTGATTACTTCATATTCTACACTATCGATATCATGATTAGTTTCCTTGGGAATAATTTGTACAAAATTAGTCTCGCGATTAGAAAAAATACTGTCGAAAATCGGATAACCTTCATCTCTTTTTACTTCAGGTGGACTTTGCTTATATTCAAATATAAATTCATCTGGTAACTCATCTTTATATGCAACTTTAGGCTTTGCAAGCCATCTTACAGGATTATTTGTGTCGAAATCAGTAAAAAAAATGGTTTTGATCATTTTCCGTATTGTCACTTTTTGTAATGTTTTCTTCTTGAATTCAACTGGTTTTCCCTGTTTGAGTTAGTGAGAGTAAAAAAATCATGTTTCCTTGTTGATGAGACGAATATTTGGTAATATATGGATTTGATCAATCAAAGTTCCATATTTTATCATCAATAAGAAAGTTCAATAATGAAATCATCTCTTCTATAAAAAGTAATGACATTTTATTCACATGAAACCAATCAAATATCCATTTTTGGTAAGAGTTCATAAATCATTCTCCTTCTTCAATGTATATTATCAAACATGATAGTTTTTTCATGTTTAAAAGTACCATATTTTTGTGCTAAAACAACAATTCTCTCCAAATTCCAGTTATATACTGTCGAATAGGAACACTTTTCCGAATTCTCTTGGAAAAAGACTTCTCATCTATTTTGTCATCAAAAAGTATTTCAGTGGGATCTTCATTTACCAAGAATAATATTGTTGCTCAGTAATATAACGATTTGATTAAGACTAGGTCCTTGATAATGATCCTGCTGATCCATACATTAAAAAAAGCAATAATTACAACAAAAATCATTGTGATTAATTTCCTTCTTGGTGTTCCATTTCCGAGTTTGATAAGTGTTGGAAATACGTTTGGATGGCAGTTAAATGATGTAGCCAGAATAGCTAATGCAGGGATAATCAGTTTTAAAAAATCAAAGAGCTTAAGCTGATTGTTATAATTAAACCCATGAGTTTGAACCTCAACTCCAAAATAGTACACACTGTGAACAATAAAAATTCCATCTAAAACCAATGAACCAAGTGAAACATATGACAATGAAGAGATAGAAGGCAAGAAAACAAGGGGCAGATCAATAAAAATCACCGTAATGAACATTAAAAACCATTTGCTAAAAACCCAACTCGGAACCCCTGGTATTTCTTGCAGAACACTAGTAATCATAGAGGAAAATACTGGCAGTACAATATAGGCACCCCGAATAATGTAAGACCCATAATTTCATTGGGTATCCATGTGTATTTCTTTCCAAAAGATGGAATAATTAGCGTTGTGAAATCAAGAAACCCACTGTTTTCTGAAGAATCTATTAAAAATGAAAAAGATATTGTTGATAAAACTGCTAAAAAAAATTATCATAAGGAAAATCAAAAATAAACCAATTCTAAAACATTAAGCTATTGTCAAAAGCCCTAAGCCTGTAATTGTATTAGTTAATACTGCAATAGCTCGAAACATTGTTATTTTTGACCCTTCAATAATCTCATTTGTTACATTTGATCCGTCACCAATATATGAAAAATGATCCTGGAGCATCATTTCATTCATCCTTTGTCAGAAAATTGCAAATGAACCATTCAACACGACATGTAATTGAAATGTTTATTGTATGTTAAAATATTTTACCATCAATCTTCTCTTCTCCTTTGTGTTTCTTCATCATTTCTAATGATGATGACGACGATGATGAACTATCATTCTTATTTTGATTCATATTCCTTTGACTTCCAATATTGTAAGATATCATCACTACAATGATCAGAAACATACCAACTGTTGAATACATGAATACTGAATTTGATTTGTTTTCATTAAGATTGTTGTTTGATTGATCATTTGATATTGAATGTGTTCTTTAAATGAAATCCTCAGGAAAAGATCTATGATTTGTTCTTTCATGGTTCTGAGTATGATATGGAGAATATATTGGGAATAGAGATTGATGAAGAGTCTGTTCTGGGAAGAGAGATTGATATGGAGTTTGTTCTGGAAAATGAGATTGATGAGGAGTCTGTTCTGGGAAGAGGGTCTGGTTCTCCAAATGATCGATATGGAGTGAGAATGGGTGTATTGATTTCAGTATTTCTCAGTGTTGGCTATGGAGAATCTAGAGATGTTTGTTCAATTGTACTCAGAGGTGTTGACCATGGTATATCAGCATTACAAAGAAGAGAATTGAAGAATTGTAATTGATAAGTGATTGTATTAGTGAATGAATTATTATTTGATGTTGATACTGCAGTTGAAGTCGAGAATGATCCAGAGTGATCTATGAACGAATGAGACACTTCAAGAGAACCTTGATTTACACAGAATGGAGTGTTTTGATTATTCTTGAATATGCAATACATCATCTTTCTTGATCCTTCTCCTGAAACTTCAACAACTCCATAGTTAGATGATGGGCAGTTGTTATGAACAATGTTAGCATATGACATAGATATTGTTCCTGAGTCAGAATAGAAGCCAATGCAAATGAAATCAGATACCTTGTTGTTTGAGAAAGTGCAGTGTGAGCTTGTGAATGAAGATAGAGAAGAGATACCAATACCAGAATACTGATCAGCATTGTTCATTGAACTGTTTGTGTTGTCAACTCTCTGATCACATGTGTATAAGAGAATAGGACAATATCCAGATGTAGTATGAGAGCAATTTGATACTGATAGATACTCCACTTGATTCACCTGAGAAGCACTTAGATAAGCAAAATGACCATAATATGTAGCTCCACAGGAGCAACTATTAGCACATATCATTGTGAGACATGAATTAGAAGAGATGAAGTATATTGCTCCACCCCAGTTAGAACATACACAGTTATAGAACATTGAGTAATTGACATTCATTGAGCAAGAACTAGCAGTAACACATATTACGCCACCATGTCCCGAGTATGATGAATATCTTGAGAAGAAACAATTTGAAATATTAATATTTTTATCAATGTAAGACCTTCCTTGACCTATACTTTCGTTTTCACATCCAAAACCAACAT
>Ga0074193_1002941_pt1 | contig 13848 bp, 13 predicted proteins | sample EPASupsiteHSE605_FD_64523 | JGI IMG/M metagenome (GOLD analysis project Ga0074193, IMG submission 64523) | Bioremediated contaminated groundwater from EPA Superfund site, New Mexico - Sample HSE6-05 | ecosystem: Environmental > Aquatic > Deep subsurface > Groundwater > Contaminated ... | reverse complement strand
CTGGGTGCTTGTAAGCAAAGCATAAGTTAACGGGTGCGGCAGTGCGCCGCACCCAATTTTTGTATTAAATCAAAATTGTAATGTCAAAAGGACGTAATCAACATGTTGTTCCGCATAGCGGAAGATGGGCCGTGGTAGGGGAAGGTGCTGAAAGAAATACAGTAATTGTAGACACTCAGTACGAAGCCATAGAAATTGCACGCGGGATTGCACAAAATCAGCAATCAGAAATGCTTATTCATGGTGAAAATGGTAGAATAAGAGAAAGAGCCAGCTACGGTAATGATCCTTATCCACCAGAAGGATAACACCTGAACCGCTCGGTGGAGAGAGCGGAGATTGTTTAATTAAATCTGAATAATATGGGAAATAATAACCCTGTTAAAAAGAGCGACGTAAAAGTCAGCACCCAATATGCAAGTATTGAGGCGAATGGCGATAATGCTAAAATACTCACGTATGCCTTTGCATTTATGCTTGTTTGTCTGGGAGTTGCGGCTTTGAAGCGCGGTTAAAGAAAAAAGGGGCGAAAGCCCCCTTTTAATATTTAACAAGCCGATGCGTATAGTGTAGAAGTGTATTTCTTCACTATATTTAACACAGTCGGGGTGTAATTTGTCATTTTTAATCTTCTTTGCAGACCATCTTTGCCATAATGCTCAAAAATTTCACCGATTGAGGAGTTCAAAAATGAACTCGACAAAGATGAAATACCTTCAAATGAGATAATAACCTGCTCATTATAAGCTAGTGCGTTGTCAATAGCCAATTTTAAAACAAGTCCATCTGCATTTGAAAAGGTGCCAGCAACTATATCCGAAACTGTCAGTTTCATGTTGTTGTTTGTTGAGTTTTGAGACTGCAAAGATAATCAAAAAATATCAACTTCGTCACTTTCCTCAGGCTCTTTCAATGATAATTGTTGGGTATCGATATAAATAATAACACTTGTACCATGAAAATAGTATTTAAATTGTTCCATTTTTACCTCTCCATCTGGAAAAAGTACATAATTAACATTGCTGCTTATAACGATTAATTTTCCGTGAAGCGCCCGAACTACTGAAATAATATTATCCCAGCCGCGACCTTTGTTATGTGGGGTTGATTTCGTTGAAAACAAAGTTTCGAGTGCTTCTTTTAAGGCCGATTTATTATCTATGGAATTTTTTCCAGTCAATTTTTTGAATTCTTTTATTTTTTTTGGAATTCCAATCCCAAAATCACAAACACTGGTTATTATTTGATTCAATTTTGTACTATGCTGAGTGAAAGTATAGCCTGGGATTAATGAACCGGAATGGTCAAAAACATTGTTCAACAATTCAGACAAGGAAATACTTAACGAAAACAAATCATTGCCTGAAAATAAATTCTCTTCGTAATAGGCTTGAACTTTGCCCGGATAAAGGGAAATGGCATTTTGATCTATTAACCAAAGAGGTAATGTTCTGCTATCTGACGGATTGGGAAAATCATTAAATGACGGATTACATGCCAATTCGAAAAAATGAAAAGATTGTAAATAGTCTTTTATTTTCTCAGATATGTTGATGTATTTTATATTAAACCCTGCGCTAAGGTATTCATGAACGAGGCATGCCAAGGGAGTTATGTGATATGGTTCTAAATTTTTTGAGTACTGAAAGCTGATATAAACTAACTTACCTGGATAAATCCTTGTATCCAGCTTGTTTAATCGGTTATAATATACCCATTCGATATGATGACCGATATCATTGAAATCTACTACCTCAATTGTTTTGATATTCATCTGCTACAGATTAATCATTTTTTTACTCAAACGTCACCACCGGCAAACCATTTACTATCTCCACCGTTTGAACACTCACATTGATAATGCTCAATAGCAAGTCAAGAATGTAACGCGGATTACCAACCTCTGTTGCCCAGTCGTTGGGGTCGTTTTTGATGCCGGATTCTTTGTGGATGGTGACTGCGTAGCGTTCCATGATCCATTCGATGGCGCTTTTGCCGTTTACTACGTACTCATAGGCCTGGGCGGGGATGTTCGAAATGGTGATTTTGCTGTTGTAAATGATGGTGTCTTTCTGGTCTTTCTTTGGGAAACGCATTTTTTCGACGGTGTAAAAACCGCTTTCGGCGCCGGTGACTTGCACGCCTTCGTAGGCCGGAACGGTTTCGTAGTTCAGATGCAGGTCGGCGAGCTTGCGGCCGGCTTTGCTGAATGCCCAGAAGTCTTTTACATTTTCAACGAGCGGAAGGCGGGGCAGCATTTTTTTTAGGTCGTTTGCAAAGGTATCTCTGTAAGTTGGACTGTGCAGAAAGCCGTACACATAGTAGAAAATATCTTCTTTTGTTACGTTTTTGCCGTATTGCTTGTGGGCACGCTCCAAAATAAAATCACTCACGCCATCGCGGCGGATGTATTCGCTGCTGTCTTCTGGTGTATCGAATATTGTTTGTTGTTTTTTTTCGCGCTCTTCATAGTAATATAGAGGAAAACATTTTGCACCTGCATCTAAAGCATTATAATCGACTAACCATTTTGAAATGATTATTGCATTTTGTTTGTTTGCCCCAACACCTGAAATACAAATGACAATGTTTTCAGAATTTTCATTTGGAAACAGTTTGGAAAATTGAGCAGGGCTTTCTATAAAATTTCTATCATAATATAAGTTCTGTTTTAAATAAGGTCTGAGTAGTGCTTTAGTTAAGAAATTATTGTCAAATTTATGAGGAACATTATTTCGAAGGTCATTTTTTAGTGCTCTTGACCAACTGATTTTCTTTGAATCAGTATTATACTGATTCTCAAAGCTAACAGAATCAGTAATCACGTCATAATCAATACTAATCCTCTGTGTTTCATAAAACTTAATCATTGATGACATATTTTCACAAAGTACTTTTTTTGAATAGTTATACACCCAAATTTCCCTTGCTGATAATAATCCTGGATTTTGGAATATGAAAAAAGACTGCGCTTCCAATCCTCTTTTCTTATTTGGTTCTAAGGGAATGTATTCATCGAAAGCCGCATTTCTCATGCTGATCCAATCCCCATGTTCATTAGGCGTGAGGGTTCGGCAGTTCATTTGTGGATTAGCGATGGAATGATTGATTTTTACATAAGCAAGTTTCTCTTGTTGGTTCAGATAGTCACTAATTTCGCTGTAGAAAATGTTTGCTTTGCTTGTTTTCTCGGATGGTTTGTTTACCAACAATGTTATTGAAATAGGCGTGCGTGAACCGCCACCAAACACGTTCCCGGCTTCTTTCTGCCTGAGTTCGCCACTGGTACGTGCATTACCCCTGAGATTGAAAACATAGATGCTGTTGAATTCGCGTTCAAGGCATTTGCGGAAACCATCGGTACTGTTGCCATCAAGCCACCCGGCGTTTGAAACAAAACAAATAACGCCACCGTTTTTATCTAGTCTATCTGTACTCCATCGAAAAGCTTTAATATATGGGTCATATAACGACCTATTTAAAATAGCATTTGATGATTGAGAATATGTTTCTAAAATTCGATTGTCAAGTTTTGGGTAAGATTGATTTTGGGCATTATCATTAGATGAATTTTGCGCAATTGAATAGGGCGGATTGCCAATGATCACGCGCAGTGGAGCTTTCTTTTGTCTCTTTACACGTTCTGAATTCTGTGGAAACATTTCAGAGAAAAGCTTTTCGCCATCATCGGATTCACCAAGCTGGAATGTATCGGTAAGGCATATGCCTTCAAAAGGCGTGTACTCTTTGCTTTGCAGTGCATCGTGAAAAGCGTTTTCGATGTTTACTGCGGCTATGTAGTAGGCCAGTAGAACGATTTCGTTTGCGTGGATTTCGTTTTTGTATTTGCGCTCCAGGTCTTCTTTTGCAATGAGTCCTGATTGAATGAGGCGGGTGATGAAAGTGCCCGTACCGGTGAATGGGTCAAGGATGTGAATGTTTTCGTCGCTCAGGCTGCGGTCAAATTCCTTTTTCAGTACATCGTTTACGGAGTGAATGATGAAATCGACAATCTCAACAGGAGTGTACACTATACCCAACTGCTCAACCATTTTCGGAAAAGCGGTCTTGAAGAATTTATCGTACAACTCAATGATGATGCGTTGTTTGCCTTCGGCATTATCAATGCCTTCAGCGCGCATTTTTACAGAATCATAGAATTTCTGCAGTGTTTCGGTGTCTTTTTCAATGGCCTGTTCTTCGAGTAAGTCCAGCATTTTCTGCATGGACTTGGAAATGGGGTTGTTGCGGACAAAAGAATAATCATCGAAAAGGGCTTCAAATACCGGCTTGGTGATGATGTGCTGCGACAGCATTTCGATGGCTTCGGGTGCGTCGATGCTGGGGTTGATGTTTTTCTGCAGTCCTTTCCAGAATTGTTCGAACGCTTTCTGATGTTTTCCTTCGTCTTTGGTGAGGCGGGTGATGCGCTCTACCTGACGTTCTGCGATCTCTGCCACATTTTTCGCCCATTGTTCCCAATATCGTTTATCGCCGACTTTGAGTACCATGCGGGCGAAGACAACATTTTGCAGTTGTTCGAATTGCAAAGAAAGTTGTTTCTGAAAGTCTTTATCGGTGCCGTAAGGCGGTGCATCATGGTCGCGGGCGACGGGTTCGCCGCTATCGTCAAAAGTATATGCAGTGCCGCCTACCAGAATATTATCGGGTTTCTTTTTATTGAGCTCGATTTTGTTTACTGTAGCATTGAAGCGGTCATCGTGTGCACGAAGTGCATTGAGGACAGTCCAGACGACTTTAAAACGCTCATTGTCATCCAATGCTTTATCGGCTTCGACATTGGCCGGAACGACCACCGGAATGATTATGTAACCGTATTTTTTTCCGGGCGATTTGCGCATAACCCGGCCAACGGATTGCACCACATCGACCTGAGAGTTGCGTGCTGACAGGAACATGACGGAATCAAGCGATGGAACATCGACGCCTTCGGAGAGGCAGCGCACATTTGTAAGAATGCGGCACACGCCGTTTTCGGTATTATTTTTCAGCCAGCCCAGTAATTCATCGCGTTCGGGTGCCGACATGGTGCCGTCGATGTGTTTCGATTCGGGCGTCACCATTGAGATTTTTATTTCTTCGGGCAGTGAATCAATGTAGGCCGAAGTTGCAATATTGAAGGTGGCTGTAATTTTTTTCGAAACGGCAATGCTCTGGCAGAATGCAACAGCACGGCGCATGGGTTCCGGGTCACTGACTTTTAAAATACCTTCGTCCAACAACATTTTTTTCGACAATGCATTGATACATCCAATCAGTTTTGATGCGTCGTCGGTGTTTATTTCGCTTTCCTTATCGGCAATCATTCTCTGCACTGCCGGAGGAACATCTTTATCATTGAGCGTGAGAATAAGCACTTTGTAATCGGTGAGCAGATTTTTATCAACGGCTTCGCCAAAACCAATGCGGTAAATTTCGTGTCCGTACAATTCTGGTTCATCCATTGAACAAAGGGTTGCATCGGCCTGAGCGGCTTTGCTTTTGATGTCGTCGCTGAACAGACGCGGGGTTGCGGTCATGTACAGGCGTTTCTTTGCTTTCAGGAATTTGTTGTCATGTACTTTGGTGAATGCTGATTCATCTTCGCCCGACAGGGTGACGCCAGTTGTGCGGTGTGCTTCGTCGCAGATAATCAGGTCGAATTCGGATTTCAGTTTGCTTTTGAAGAGTTGTTCCTGGGCTTTTGAAATGACTTCGATGGACTGATAGGTTGAAAAAACGACAGTAAGGCCATTGTTTTTATTGAGTTCGAGCGAGCGGAATTGTTGTACAATGTCGCTGACATTGGTCGAAGCGGGTAGGGCGAGATCAAGCACGCTGGATGTGTCGCCGTCTTCGTTTTTAGTTTTCTTACGTGAAACTTCAGGATCGGAACAGATACAAATAGCGTTGATAGGTTCCATTGCATCGGTTGACCATTCGCGCAGAGTTTGCCCGAGCAGGGCGATGGATGGAACGAGAAATAATATGAGACCTTTTCCGGCTGTTTCGTTTTCGGCAATGCGCAGGGCTGTAAATGTTTTACCGGTGCCACAGGCCATAATCAGTTTGCCTCGGTCATTTTCTTTGAAATATTCATGCGCTTTCTGAACGGCTTCTTTTTGATGCGGGAAAAGAGATTTTTTCGCAATTCGCGACAGCTCACCGGATATGCCTTTATCTAATTTGAGCCAATCAACGGGGGCTTCCATCAGGTCGAAGAGGTTCAACCGAATGACGGGTGGATTCTGATTTTGTATTGCTCCAGTTGCATTCAGTCCCCAGCGGTTGGTGGTGGATATCCAGAGGCGTTGAGAAAATTTTGTGGTCTTGAGGTCAACGCCTTTGAATTCGCGGCTGGAGGTGGCAAGGAATGAATCTACAGCGGGTTTATCTATGATGGTGGTCTCCTGATAGCATTTGCATTGTATGGCCCAGTAATCGCCTTCGTTTGTCATTGCCACAAGGTCGATGCCTGTATCGGTGCCGCCAAGGTCGTTTTTGCCGGGAAAGTCGTTCCACATCCACACGTGTTTGAACCGGAATGCATATTTGGGATCAGTGAGCAGATATGCCTGCATAAGGCGCTCAAAGCGATCGCCTTTGTCTCTTTCAGAGAATGAAATAGTACGGTATTTATCGAGAACTTTTTGGAAATCGGACATGGTGAGGAGTTTTCATTGCTTATATAGCAAAAATATGAAAATCAATAATTATGGATAGGAACGTATATTTTAATTGTAAACATTTGGAAGTTGAAATGTGAAATATATTAAAAATGTATTGAAATGAGAAAAAATCTCTATTTTTGCAAAAAGCTATTATATGTTAATTAGATTTTCCATTGAAAATTTCCTCTCATTTAAAGAAAGAACTGAATTTTCAATGATTGCAGGTAGGAGTGGGCGTGACAAGAAATCTCATTTCATAAAGGATGAAAAACGAAATGCCATTCCAATTCTAAAATTCGCATCGATACATGGGGCAAATGCCTCGGGAAAATCGAATTTGATGAAAGCTGTAAAATTTAGTAAGGATTTGATTTTGAATGGAACAAAACCTGGGTCGGCCATTCAATATCAGACTTTCAGGCTTGATGAAAAAACCAGAAATGCTAACTCTCGTATTGAATTCGAAATACAGCATAAAGGCAAAATGTTCGCTTATGGTTTTGTGTTTAATAAAAAAGATATAATTGAAGAATGGTTGTTTGAAATCTCAAAAAATTCAGAAAAACCAATTTTCGAGAGGACTGAAATCGATAAATTCGACATAGAACCCATAAAAGAACTCAACAAAGTAGAAACAGAACAACAATTCCTTAGTTTTTTGGCAAAAGGAACTTTAAATAATCAATTGTTTCTAACTGAGGTAAAAAATAGAAAAGTAAAAGAAAACGTATCAAACATTGAAGATTTGCTGACTGTAATAGATTGGTTTGAAAACTGCTTAACGATTTTTTTCCCAAATTCAAAAGTTACTGGAATTGAATTTAAACTAAAATCAAATCAGAATTTAAAGAACTCAATCATTGAATTATTGGAGTATTTTGGAACTGGAATTGATGATATATGTTTAGAAAAAGTTGATTTTGAAAAAATCGGCCTTCCAGAGGAAGTTCTTATTGACATTAAAGATAAACTCAATTTTGAAAACGCGCCTAACGTCGGTGTATTTTTGACAGACCCATTAAAAAATATGTCTTTTGCATTTACTAAAGAGGGGGATGAGTTTATCGCTGAAAAGCTTATGACTATTCATAAAATTTCAGGGAGCGAGAATACCGATAGATTTGACTTGAAAGATGAATCTGATGGAACGCGACGATTGATAGACATAATTCCGTTATTGTTAGAGTTATTTAAAAATTCAAAAGTTGTTTTTATTGATGAGCCGGAAAGAAGTTTGCATCCAAATTTATTATATGATTTGGTTGATTTATTCTTGCAGAAAACGTCTTCAATGAAAAATCAATTAATAATTGCAAGTCACGAATCATCATTGCTTACTCAGAAACTACTTAGAATTGATGAGCTTTGGTTTGTTCATAAGAACGTTGGTGGATCGACAAATTTGTATTCTCTGGTTGACTTTTCTATTAGATATGATAAGCAAATCAGAAAAGATTATTTGCTAGGCAGATTTAAAGCAGTCCCAAAAATAGGAAATCGCAATACACTTTCAATATTTAATAATAACACTGATGCCAAGGGAAAGAAGGGAACTTGTTAGGGGCTCTATGGGCCTTGAAAGAAAAAAAATATTTGTGCTAGCTTATGAAGGCAATGTAACTGAACCAAGTTATTTTGAAACTTTAAAAGCTAATAGCGTTGTATTTAGTGATCAATGTGTTTATCTACACTCTTTAAAACGACCTAAATACGATACAAAAAGCTCTCCTAACCATGTTTTTGGGGCATTAAAAAAATGCAAAAATGATTTTGAATTTCAGCCTGGTGATGAGTTTTGGATGATAATTGATACAGATAAATGGAATATTGCTGAAGTAAATCAATGGATTAAATCTGAAAAGGGGATGTACTTAGCCGTAAGTAACCCATGCTTTGAAATATGGCTCTTGATGCACAAAATTGATTTTAATGCAATTTCAAAAGATGACAGCGACAAGTTATTAACAAATGATTATGTTGGTGATGAACGATATATAAAGAAAAAACTCACCGACTTAGTTGGAAATTATGAAGATCCGTTAGTTATTAAAAATATTCAAAACCATATTTATTACGCTATAGAACAAGCCAAAAAGATGAGTAAAACAGGGGCTGAATATCCCACACAATTAGGATCTGATGTTTATAAACTTGTCCGAAAACTTGTTGTTTAAAAAAAACAGCCCCCATTGGGAGCTGCTTTGCGAGTGATGTTGAAGAGAAAATTAGCTTAGCGTTTCGGCGCCGGCTTCGACTTTCCGATGGTAGTCTTTTTTGAAGATTGGGTGTTCGATACTGATTCTTCAATGAGTTCATACACTGTTTCAGGATCCTGGCTATCTAAGGACTTTGGAGTCGGTTTGGCTTTTGTAGCGGTAGCCTTTTTGCTGAAGGTTGTTTTCGTTTCTCCGGATTCTTCGAGAGTCCATTCTGACGAGTTACACGGTTCGAGGTTTTCCTCATCCATGAGTTTTGAAAGTAAGTCTTGGTCTTTCATTGCGGTTAGTTTTTAAATGAAACATTATTTTATTTGCTTTTTATCAGCTTTTAGGCGCCGGCTTGGCCTTGGTTGCGGTGGCTTTCTTGCTGAATGTGGTTGTGTCCGATTTCTCAGTGACCACTTCAACGACATCTATATCTTCGGGATCAAGCTCGGCTTCTTCCTGACCTCGCTTTGGTGCAGACTTGGATTTAACGGTTGTTGATTTTTTGTTTATTACGGTCGTGACCTCAGAGAGTTCTTCAACGACTTTTTCGAGTTCGAGCCCTTCGGCTTTCAGAATGGTGTCAAAATCAGACATTGTTTTTTGTTTTAAAATTTATAATGCTAAGATACGGTGAAAGTGGCTTTGGATAAAGGGTTTGAGGGGCGCAAGACTATGAAATGTAATAGTATGCACCATTGATGATGATTTTGCTTTTTTGATGTGATTTAGGTGGTTTTGCAAAGTTTGCAACATTGCAAAGTTTGCAAGGTTGCAAAGTTATGAGGTGTTCTTCTTGTATAGACCAGCCTTGAGCAACTGCAGTTTCTCTTCCTGTACCGAAACCCGAAGGATTTCATCAACAGTTCGCGGCGATAAATTGAGGCTTGTACCCATTGATACAGCTTCCATTCGTTTGAATTCGCCAGGAAGTGAATCAAAGAGCAATTGTTTATTAGAGCCTTTTCGGAATTGTTTAGAACTAGCTTGTTTTGGCAGGTTACTGAACATTAAGATGCTGTGTTCAAGGTAAACACTAGACAGTAATAAAGCATTTTGAAAATCCAATTCACTGCATACCTGAATTAATTCGGTGTTGCCATTTTCGAATTTTCGAAGTGAAGTAAACAGTATTGCCAACCGATACATAATAAGCCCCAGACGCTTTACGATACTGGCTGCTTCTTCGCCTGAAATAATTATTGTTGAATCAAGCCAGATTGAACACTGTTCATTTAGTAATTTCCATTGTGATTCTGTGAGTTGTACTTCAGTGGGACTTTTTGAAAGGAACTGAACGAGTGAATATGTTTCAGTTGATAAATTTGAAAAGTGCTCTGTAAGATTAACTCCCCCTGAATTTGGCGATACATCTTTCCACCCGTGATTTGCTTTGAAGGCATAGAAGAAAAAACGACTGAAAAGCCCGTCTTCGGCTGACGAAATGAGGTTTGTTACCTGATTGGGAGTGCCCGACAAAGCAACTGAGAGCATCGGCCGATTAACTTCAATGTATTCGTCGTTTGTTTTTTTCGAGCTTGAAATGCATTCGTGATGGAATGCTTTTCGAAGCATGTCGGAATAGTTACCCCAGTCTTGTTTCAAAGCATTACCCATCGAGTCGGCCTCTGTTTCGCAAATAATACTGCTTCCGTTGTTCTCTTTCAGATGTTGAATGATTTTAGCATAACTAGCGTTAGCAGGGATGAACAACACTTTGTAAGGTGGCTTTTCAGGCATTTCTTCTGTTGTCTCCTTGTTTTTTTTGCGACGCGAATAATATGCATCCAGTTCTGAAGCGTAATTCTTTTTGTTTTTGTCGCTTTCAGTAATTAGTTCCGAATGATAGTGCATTGCTAATTGTTTAGCGAAGACCAAAGCACCTTTTCCGCTGGCGGCCGGAGCTATAATAAAAGAAAACAAATTGGGAAAAACCAACTGACAATTGTATAATCCTTTTACATTTGGCAAACAACCACTTAAAATGGCCAAGGCACCTGTAAGAAAAACATCACATTCTCTTGGGTCGGTAAATACTTTACAACCCTTTTGGAGTAAGATAGGCAATGAATCATAACACGATTGTGGAATTACCGGCGTGTTTAAGAGATAGTCAATTTCATTTTCTACATTTTGCAAAGCTGCAAAGTCTGCAAACTTTGCAAACTCGTGGGGATTATTCTTATATGCACTTTGTGTGGATGATGTGATTTCATTAGCAGGGAGATCAAAGCTCTGCAAAGACAATTTAAGCGTCTCGGATTCAGGTATGCCTAATCTGTTGCAATTGCATGCCAGCGCATGAACATAAATGTTCCGATGGTGGTTTACGTAGGTGTGCTTTTTATTTGTAAACTCGACAGCTGCCTGAAATGTCGGCGTCCAATCACTTGATGTGGACGGAACAGGCTGGGGGACTGGTTGTACTTGTGAATCCATTGTGTTTTGAATTGGTTGGATGTTGAAAGTTGATGCTGCCGTATTGATAAATAAATCAGGATCATGCGAAAAGAAACACAGTCGTGAAATATCTTTGCATGCGGTATCGGGAGGAAAATTCAATAAGGATGAGTAGAACTCTGAAACTTGCTTTATGGCGATTTCATGTTCTGGAGAATGGCTTGAGACACGAACAAAAATTTTCAGACCAGCGCCGCTGACGCTTATGAAACAGGCATATGTAAACTCACATTCCTGCACAGTTTTTATGATTTCATCAAGCCTGTTATCCGGTATATGGTCAAGGTCCAGGTGAACAATACCCGAATAGAATGAAAGTTTGCTCTTGTTCCGGATTTTATTAAACATGCCGGCGGGCGTAAATGCCGGCAGTGTCTTTTTTAATGCTGCAGCAGCCTCGGTGTCGTTGTCTTTGATGAGTTGCCTGATACGCTTTATTTTCTCTCCGCATTCGGAGCCATCCTTGATAGATTCAAGGATGGATCCAAAATCGCGGTCTTCGGAGACAGTATGAAGATCAGTAAAGACTGAGCATTTCATGGTTGCACCTATTTTTTATTGTAGTGCTTGTCCAGGTGTTCCTGAATGTCAGTGGCTTTGAAATAAATCTTGCCGGATATCTGACTGTAAGGGAGTACCTTGTTATCTCTGTATGCCTGCAGGGTGCGTTTCGAGATTTTTAGTGCAAAACATGTTTCCTGCACATCAAGCCAGCGCTCGGCGAGCGGCTGATCGTTGAATTTTGCTTTACTGACTGCATCGGCGATGCTGTCGATCTTCTTCATCAGCGCATTGTATGCGTCTGAGGACATGGTGATAACTTCCATCGGTTTAAGGATTTAATGGTTAAACAAATTGTGTTTGTCAAACCATCCTTTGGGGCCCCGTTGGATGATTGATGAAGCAAAGATAGAGCGGCTGAATGCAGGGCATACAGTAACCAGTAACATGTGTTACTGATGTTACCAATGTTACTATGAAAATGGGTGTTTTTTTACTGAATCAGGCTTTATCCTTCTTGTTTATCTCAGCAATGCATTTGATAATAATGTCTGTTGACTGAGGTTTTGGAGGCGAATATGATTTACGGATATTTCCAGATAATAATGGAATGCCCCGGTTTGTTTGAAAAAGCAAGGATGACTCAACGAAATTATCATCCAAGTTCGTAAATAGTGGCTTTAATGAGCGAAGAACCCAGGCAAGCTCTTTTGTTGCACATGCGAAACGAATTGGCTTTGCATCGGATGGAATCTGGTTTACTGTAAGGATGTTTACAAAATCTTCGACGTTGGAAAAGGTCTCGTTTACCAAACCTTTAGGCAGTCTTTGATGCAGGGTCTGAAGCGCCAACAGTAATTTTTTTTGATCGCCGGTAAAGCCAAATGAGTTTATTGAGGTGCTTTCTTCTGCGACTGGCTTTGTCACTGGTTCTACAGCGACTTTTCGACCTGTTTTTTCTTTTTCTATGCGGTCAAGTAATTCCCGTGTGTGCTTCATTGATGCAGCGAATTCAGGGAATAACTCCAGATGCCATTGATATTCAGTTGTGTTTTTAAATGTACAAAAGGGTGAAAAGACAGTACAGATGTGCGCAAATAATCTTAATATATACAGCTCGATATGATATACTGCATAATAGTTTGAGTCTTTTGTATCGGGGCCACTTTTATACTTAATTCTCTTTTTATATGTTCTGAAATCACTGACTAAATTTCGGAGATACACAATGGCTGAATCTGAAAAGTTTCGTTTTTCGTCTTCGGTGCTTGCTGCTATTAATATATCGTCGATTCTTTTTGTAATAATACGATAGTCAATATTTAACTCAACCTCGTAAAATCTTGTCTTTTCATTATAACTGGGCTGAATGTCTATATCAATCAATCCCTCAAGGCTTTCATCTTCTAAAGATAGCGTGAGCATGGATTTATCATATTCATTATCTTCTACCGTTAGCGTTAGTTTATCGCCGCGATTAAATAATTTGGAAATTTCACCAAGATCAATAGGTTCACCTTCAATAATTTCAACTTTTCTACACAAAGCAAAAAGTTTTTTTGCGTCTTCAGGTGTATCGTCATACAGGTGTGGCCTGCGTACGCCTCTGACGTATTGCGGTAGTGGATCAAATAAAGTATCGAAGTTCATTCCGGATAAAATCTTTAAGCAAAGATAGAAAAAGGAAAATAACGAAAATGAATGATGAAATACACAAAAAAATGTTGAAAAAAGTATGCTTTTACTCTCTGATTATGAGATGTTTTTGCTACCTTTGTGATCAGAAAAAAAGTTCTTTTAAACGCAAATAAGAGAACAGAGAATCGGGGAGATTGCGGGGACATAGCTACCCGGAATCGCGAAACATACATAAAATCAGGATATTAGGTGGGGCTTGTTCGATTGCCTCCAGCTCCACCATCAAAAACACTTTCCGAAAGGAAAGTGTTTTATTTTTAAGGGGTTACGCATGCTTGTATGCAGTAACCCCCTTAAAAATAAACACATCGAGC
>Ga0074193_1002938_pt1 | contig 13865 bp, 13 predicted proteins | sample EPASupsiteHSE605_FD_64523 | JGI IMG/M metagenome (GOLD analysis project Ga0074193, IMG submission 64523) | Bioremediated contaminated groundwater from EPA Superfund site, New Mexico - Sample HSE6-05 | ecosystem: Environmental > Aquatic > Deep subsurface > Groundwater > Contaminated ... | reverse complement strand
GCTCAGTATATTTTTATAGCCTTTACCAAAACATTAATTTTTAGTAATAGGTAAGACTTTTTCAAAATTATTTTATATAATAAAAAAGGATTGCTGCCAAACGCAACAATCCTTTTTTATAACTATATATATTGCAAGCATCCTATCGCTGACCACCTGCGCCCAATTTTCGCTGCAAAATTTTACCTGGAATATTAACCATTATATTTAAAATCAAAATGGTAATTACTAATAACGCCCCAATACCATTGGCAATATCAACCCGATCAGGTACAAGGCCTACAGCCATAACATACCATAAATGCACCGCCAAGGTTTCCCCTGCTGCTGTTACATCAAAATTCGGCATTTGCCGTGATACAGTTGTACCAGCCGTAAAGATCAGAATAGCAGTTTCTCCTAACGCTCTGCCAGCCGTTAACGTAATCCCTGTAATAATACCGGGCAGTGCATTAGGGAGCACAACCCGCCAGATAGTCTGCCATTTAGTAGCACCTAGTGCCAGACTGGCTTCCCGGTAATGAACAGGAACAGCGCGTACAGAGTCTTCTGTAACTCGTACTAGCACTGGTAAATTGAGTAGCATAAGGGTCAGCGCGCCGCCAATAATGCTAAAGCCAAGGCCTAAAATATTGACAAAGATAATCATACCAAAGAGCCCAAGTACGATAGAAGGAACCGTGGCCAGGCTTTCAGTACTCAAACGAATCATATTGGTCAAAGGATTATCTTTTGCATATTCAGCTAGATACACACCTGCACCAACAGCTACGGGAATCGAAAATAGCAAGGATAAGAATAAGATATAAAAAGAATTGAACAATTGGGGCCCCACACCGCCCCCTGCCTCAATCTCACTAGGTTTACCAAAAATAAAATCCCATGATAAAACAGGAACCCCTTTATATAAAATATAAGCTAAGAAAGCCAATAATATTCCTAGAATAACAATAGCAGCCAGCCACATGACCATTGTCGCTAGTTTATCGATCATTCGTGCTGACATCTAGGCCACCTTCCTTTTTGCAATATAGCGCATAATGATAATCATGAGCAGTGATATCAATAATAGCACCAATGCCATTAAAAATAAAGAATTCCCCCATGCTGAACCAAAGGGAGTATTCCCCATCTCTACAACAATTTCACTAGGCAAAGTAGAAGTAGGCATAAATAGTGACTTGACTAACTGAGGAGTATTGCCAATCACCATTTGTACTGCCATCGTTTCGCCTACAGCTCTTGCCATGGCCAAAATAATAGCTGTTAATAGGCCTGGCAACGCTGCTGGTAAAATAACATTCCATATCGTCTGCCATCTTGTTGCCCCAAGTGCGAGAGAAGCTTCTTCCAAGCTATGTGGTACAGAACGTATCGCATCTTCCGAAATACTGATAATGGTTGGCAAAATCATAATCGCCAAAATAATAGCAGCTGCCAATAAGCCAAAGCCCACATTCACCTGAAAATAGTTTCTAATAAAAGGAACAATAATTGTAAGGCCAATAAAGCCATATACAACCGAAGGAATTGCTACATACAAATTCGTGGCTGGGCGCATGACTTCACTAAGCCAGGGAGGGGCAATTTTAGCCATAAATACAGCTCCTGCTAGCCCTAGGGGAGCACCAAATAGGATAGCAAGAACTGTTACTGCCAGCGAGCCCACAATAAAACTTAGGGCGCCATACTGCCCCTCGGTAGGATCCCATTTCTGTGATAAAAAAAACTCTGCAGGGCTTACTTCGCTAAAAGTCATTAACCCCTGCCAACCGACAAAAATAATAATCGATAGAATAATTAGTGTCATACAGCTAGCACTGACAATAAATACATATCGCATATAGCGATCATATAATATTTTTAGTTGATGTTCTTTCGCCATAAGTTGCATAATAGTCTCTCCTTTTACGAAAAGGCTTAACTAGCGCTAAGCCTTTTCTCTCTTTACCATCTATCTAAATTTTAACCTATTTGTAGACGATCTATGTTAGGATCATGTTAAGAATTTGTTATTTTTTTATTATACTTCAAGCTGGATCAGTATAAAAACTACCCCATCCATCAGAAATATTAAATGACACGATGCCCCTTCTGCGCCAACCACTAACGTAAATAGTAAGAAAAGACTTGGCTTGTGCCAAGTCCTCAGACGCAGGCAGAAGCCTTAGTCGTTCTTACTTGGAACCTTAGAAAGTGATATACTTTCTGATTCCGATATAAAAACAGTCATTAAATACCATTTATTTAATGACTGTTTCTATTAACTTATAGATTGTGTTTACTTCCATTATAAAATGCATTAGAGATATTTACCGATGCTGCAAATCTATTAGGACTGATTTATATACTATGTAAGTCAACTTATATAACATTACTCATTAATCATGGCGATAAAATACTTGTGAATACGATCATCATTTGTCAGTTCAGGGTGGAAGGCAGTAACTAGTAGTTTGCCTTGACGAGCAATAACAATTTTGTCATTTACGATGGCCATAACTTCTACATTTTCACCAGCACGCTCAATATAAGGGGCACGAATGAATACTGCACATACTGGTTCTAAGCCAAATTCAGGTACAAGCATGGCAGCTTCGAAGCTTTCCCGCTGGCGGCCGAAGCCGTTGCGACGCACCGCCACATCCATCAAGCCTAAGCATGGTTGATCACTGCCGATGATTTCTTTGGCTAGCATAATCATCCCCGCACAAGTACCGTAAACCGCCATCCCCTCTTTCACTCTGGACTGGATCTTTTCCATCAATCCCCACTCAACCATTAACTTACCAATGGTGGTACTTTCCCCGCCTGGAATAATAAGACCTGCTATATCATCAAGCTGCTCAGGTTTTTTGATTTCTACAGCTGTAACTCCTAAGCGTTTAAGCATCCAGCAATGCTCACGAAAGGCACCCTGTAATGCCAAAACTCCTATTTTCATATCTGCCTCCATTAACTCTTTTCTATTATATTACCAACCGCGGTCTTGCATCCGTTCATGATCAGACAATGTGGAAATTTCAATACCAACCATCGCTTCACCAAGATCTCGAGAAACTTCAGCAAGTACTTTAGGATCATTGTAATAGGTTGTGGCTGCCACTATTGCCTTTGCTCTTTTTACTGGATCTCCTGACTTAAATATTCCTGAACCAACAAAAACTCCATCGCAGCCCAAATGCATCATTAGTGCCGCATCCGCTGGAGTTGCAATACCGCCAGCTGCAAAGTTAACAACAGGCAAACGGCCTAATTTTCTAACCTCCAGGACAAGTTCCAAAGGTGCCGCAATATTTTTAGCAAAAGTCGCTACTTCTTCAAAAGGTAAATGTTGCAATATACGAATTTCACTCATTACCATACGAATATGTTTCACTGCTTCAATAACATTGCCTGTACCAGGTTCACCCTTCGTACGAATCATAGCTGCGCCCTCGCCAATACGACGCAATGCCTCACCAAGATTTTTGGCGCCACAAACAAACGGAACTTTAAACTGATGTTTGTTTATATGGTATTTATCATCTGCAGGTGTCAGTACTTCACTTTCATCAATATAGTCAACGCCTAAAGATTCTAATATTTGAGCTTCAACAAAATGGCCAATTCTACCCTTAGCCATCACCGGAATACTCACTGCATCCATTATGTTTAAAATAATGCTTGGATCAGCCATCCGTGCAACACCACCTGCGGCACGAATATCAGCTGGTACACGTTCTAAAGCCATAACAGCACAAGCCCCTGCTTCTTCAGCAATCTTTGCTTGTTCAGCATTTATTACATCCATAATAACGCCGCCTTTTAGCATTTCTGCCAAACCGGCTTTTACACGAAAAGTTCCTTGTTGCATAAATTACTACCTCCTGAAATGTTTTTATTTTTATTCCTAAAAAACTATAATTGAGGACTTCTTTAGAATATAATTGTATTATAAAATAAAATAGACCTCTTTAGAATATACAGAATCATCATTATTGATAGGTACAGTTTGGAGGATTTAAATATTATGAACTTAATTATCTTAGAGTCGAAAAAAATTACACCACTATACATACAGCTTTATAACTATTTTAAAGCTGAAATCGAAGAAAACAGGCTGAGTCAAGGTGAAAAATTACCCTCTATTCGAGGGTTGGGGAAAAGTCTTTCCGTTAGTAAAATAACAGTAGAGAAAGCCTATCAACAGCTTGTAAGCGAAGGATATATAGAAAACTCTGATCGTTCTAGATACACTGTAAACAAATTAGATGATCTTATTGGTAAAATTGCGCCTCCTCTGATTGACAATCCATCTAATAATAAAGCAATCAAAGAGCAGCATAAAGTTCTCTATGATTTTTCCAGCGGCGAAATGGATATCGATGGCTTTGATTTTTCTCTGTGGAAACGATATATAAGTAAAGCATTTATGCATAAAGAACGTCTAGTAAGCTATGGAAACATTAAAGGGGAGGAAGAATTACGCGAAGAAGTTGCAAAATATATCCAAAAATCAAGAGGTGTTTATACTCATAGCTCACAAATTATAATTGGCGCCGGTGTACAAAATCTGTTGAGCATTCTATGCAGCATCTTAAAACTGGAAAATAATAGTATTGCTTTCGAGGAACCTGGATTTAAAAATGGCAGACGTATTTTTGCCGATCATGATTTTAAAATCAAACCAATTAAAATGAAGAAAGATGGTATCGACATGGAAGAACTTGCCGAAAGCGGTGAACGTCTTGTGTATGTTAGTCCATCTCACCAATTTCCAACAGGCTACATTATGCCTATTGGCAGAAGAAATCAACTGTTAAATTGGGCAAAAGCAAAGAATGGTACGATTATTGAAGATGATTATGATAGCGAATTTCGTTATTATGGACGTCCGATACCAGCATTAAAAGGTCTTGATACTAGAGGTAATGTCGTATATCTAGGTTCATTTTCAAAAGTCATTCCGCCTTCTATACGCATTAGTTATATGGTTTTGCCTGAAAAATTTTTGACAATTTATCAAAGCAAATCCTCTCTCTACAATCAAGCCGCTTCTACTATTGAGCAGCTTGCACTTGCCCAGTTTATGGCTGATGGCCATCTAGAGAGGCAAATTCGCAAATTGCGCAAATTATATTATGAAAAAAGCCGATTATTTTTTGATGCTATTAAAAATATTTTAGGTGAAAATGTTGAATTAAATGAAAACGAATCCGGTCTTCACACTATTCTTACGATAAAAACTAAATTACAAGCAAGAGAACTAGTGGAAAGAGCACTGGAACACGGCTGTCGCGTAGCTCCTGTTGAGGACTATTACTGGGAAGTGGCACCTGAAAAATTACCGCAAATTATATTATACTTTTCCAAAATACCTGCATCTGAAATGAAAGCTGCAATTGAGCGATTAAAAGAAGCATGGCTCATCTAATGTTTAATTTTACTTTTCACAGATTGCACTATTTCCCGCGCAAATGGCCCCATATCTTCATCCGCATATGCTTTGAGTATCCCTGCTGCTACCTGCCTGATGGCACTTTTAACCATCACCGGATCGGTAATTCTTTGTTGTTTTAAAGCCTCCTCAATACCAACAGCGGCTTCAAGGGCCTTCTCTGCTGCAATCGTATTGATATTGTGGACAATATCAGCTCTGCCAACTAGTACCTGCCCTACTATTTGAAAAATTTCAATCATTTGCGGTACTATGTCTGCCGGAGACTGATTAACAATAATTACTGGTCTTTGCCCTTGGGCTATTTCATCAGCATGCCCAATAAACTTAACGCATATGCACTTCACATGGGGAGCGGCCATCTGCTCTAACATATGTTGGGCTACATTCGTAGCTATATTGATAACCGTAATAGGCTCCTTAATTTGATTAAATATTTTAATACAACTAACTACTTCATGGTCAGGTACAGCCAGGATAACAGTGCCCATTTTCACTATATCTTCTATATCATTTACTGTCGAAACATTTATTTCTGCTGCCACCCCATTCATTTGTGAAACATTACGGTCAAATAAACAAAGTTCCACATGTCCTGCCAGTAGTTTTGCTAGTACTCTGCCTATGCGCCCTACTCCCACCAAGCCAATACCCATATACTCACCTCGATTATAGTATATTAGGTATATTGGCCTTAGGTGTTAAGATATTTTGCTTCCCGCATATTTTCCTTCTATTTAAATATCTCTTGTACTGCAGCCACGACAAAGGGCTCATATATAACATGCAAAAATACAAAAAGACCTAGTCCTACAAAACCGCCAACTACGCAGCCATTGATGCGGATCCACTGTAAATCATCGCCTGCTTTGTCTTCAATAAATTGATTTAAATCCTCATCTGAAAAGGTATTCAGAACATTTTTTACAATAATACCAATCAGCCGATGCTCATTTTCAATCAATTTGTATACTGCTTGTTTAATACCAGTTTCTAGCCATATTTGTGCCTGCTCATTTTCAATAAAATTATCCCAATACATTTGCATCTGATCATCTAACCATCGTAAAATTGGAGAATTAGATGAATCCCGGGCGGCTTCCAATGCTATTTGAACAAAATCACCAGCAAGTTGAGTAGTATCCATCTCCTCAGCCACTGCGTGCTTCCAGTTCTCAAGAACCTCTGACCATGAACCCTGACTTTCTAACTGCTCAGCCATTGCGAGCAGTTTATCATGTACCCATTTATATAGTGTATGATCAGTCTGTTTTGCGGCATGCAATGTTATTAATAATTCTTCATATACAGCGTCAGCTGCTTCCGATAAATTGATACTATCAGTCTGCTCTCCTAACCAAAAAACTGCCTTTTCAAATATAGAGCGAGTCTGCTTCTCTTTAATTTTCAAAAGCTGCTGATAAATCAGTTTTTTGGTTCCGCTACTTTGTATCATGCTAATACATTCATCAATAATACAAATTATCAATTGTTCATATTGCTTATGCTTTACTGCCCATTGGATAGCTCTTTTGACATAAGGGCTTAGATTCATTTCCCTAACCCTATTTTTTAGCATGTCATCTAAATATAGCGACGCTGCTTTTGCATCAATACCAGCCAGAATATCAATACTATGATTAATGAATAATTTTTTCAGCAGCAGCTTACCATCCCTATGTTCCACCCAATCAATCAATAAGCTTACAAAACAAATCTTGTCCACGCGTTGTTTGATAGACTGGATAGTAAGCAGTTCATTTTCGATCATATCGGCCATGGCACCAATGACTCTGCCCCGATGACGGGTAATTAATGCCGTGTGCCAAGGAAAGCCTAAAGGTTTTCTAAATAAAGCCGTCACTGCAAACCAATCTGCCACGCCCCCCACGACAGCGGCTTCTGTTATAAAACTAAATAATTGTACTGCTATTAAATCTTTATAAAAGTACTTTAACACACTTGCCAGAATAAATAGCAGAAAGACTCCTGACAATACTTTATTTGCCGTATTTTTGCGATCCATTATGCACCACCTTTTCTTACAGCCAAAATGTCATCATATAGAGTACCATACCTACCAAACCACCAACCACAGAGCCATTAATACGAATCATTTGCAGGTCATTACCTACTTTATTCTCAATAAACTCTACCAGCATCACATCGGTAAATTTATTCAAACTCTCTACCACCATTTTACCAATCTCTTCATGGTAGACATCTAACCACTGGCTAAGCATATTTTTTACTGCTTGATCAAACTTTGTACGCTCATCCTCATTTTGTGCAAAATCTGCAATCATCTTATCAAATTGATTAATCACTATCTCTAGCCATTTGACAGTCTGCCTATTATTAATTAAGGCTCCTGCGCAAAATTCGGCTATATATTTTGTAGCATATTGTGCGATATCTGTCTCAATAAGTAATTGATGCATCCATTCTTTAATTTTTTGCTGAAAAATAAGATCTGTTTTCTTCGCAATTAGCCACTGCTGTAACCAGATCTTAAACCTTTGCCTTAAGGTATGCTGCTCATCTTGCATCGCAAGTAATATTATGCTCAAGGATTTTTGCCCCATATTAGCAACCTCCTCGGCTGATAAATTCAGCAACTGGTTAAAAAACTTCCTTCTTTTCATACCATGTTCATATCTGCCCACAATTGTGGTATAACACTGGGCAAACAGCGCATGTGCCTGCTTATGCTCTATCAATAACAAACACTGCTTCAAAATAAAATTTATTACTTTATGATCATAGCCATTTTTTATCAACCACTCTGCACCCTCAATAATATAGAGGGCTACTTCAGTTTTATGAACTGTATTTTTTATAACATCATCAATAATTTTTCCTAACTGCTGGGGCTTTACTTGTGCAATAATATCACGAATGAAGCTAAATAATATCCGCTTTACAACATTTTTGCCGTCCTGCTCTATCATAACCTTAACTAAGGTGCCTGAAATATTTAACTCATGCAGTCTGGATTTTATATTTTCCTTCATTAATAACTGATTCTCTACCATATGTACAAGAGACTGGAATATTTTTTCTCGATTGCGCGGAATAATTGCTGTCCGAAAAGGTATACCTAGGGGGCGGCGAAATAATGCAGATACAGCAAACCAATCTGCCAGTCCACCAATCATTGCCGCACCAAACCCACCAGCTAAAAGCCCTCCAATAAAAGTATGCTGAAAGGGATAGCTGATAAAAAAACCTAAGGATACTATGCCTAAAATAACTGTAGCCTTATTTTTATTGCCAATCATAATTTAGTATCAATCTCGTTAATATCATCCTCATTACCAGGTCCAAACCATGATTCCAGCTGCGTGCGTGCTTTGCCTTTCACCTCATTATCAATATACATTGACACAGTTGCCAAGGCTATCATTAATGCTCCAAAATCATCTGTATAGCCCATCAGAGGCAAAAAATCCGGAATAACATCCAAAGGCGCAATAAAATAGCCTAGGGCACCAATAATCACAGCCTTCACCTTTACAGGCACATTGTCTTTCTGCAGAGTATAGTATAATAATAATGCGGCATAAATGATTTTCTTGCCAGCCTTAATCGTCTTGTTCTTCATTTTTACAATCATATAACATCCTCCTGCATAAGGTATTTACTCTATTGTTCGCTATTTAACTACCTTTTCCTCTAAGAAGAGACTTGGCTTCCACCAAGTCCTCAGACGACGGTAAAAGCCTTAGTCGTTCTTACTTGGAATCGAGAAATGTTATACTTTCTGATTCCGTTAAAAAACTTGGCTTACGGCAAGCCTTAGCTGCCCTTACTTGAAATCAAAAGGAACTATATTCGCTGATTCTGTAAAAAACAATCCTTCTGCACAAGCAGAAGGATTGTTTTTTGTTTAATAATTTTCCCCTTTAAATTCAGTAATATTCACTAGCGCCTCTTTTGAATCGTTTATTGTTAAAATGACGATATCCCCCACTTTGGCTAACGGTACTTTAGGTGAGGTATTAGAACTACCGATGAAAATTCGATTATCACCTTCCAGCATAAAGTAATAATAGGATTCTCCACCTTTTACAACCTGGGATACGCGACTTAATGTACCTTGTAATTTTATTGGTTTAACTTCCAAACTTGGTATAAACTGATTACCCTTACTTGCTAAAACTTGTTGATAAGTACGTAGCCCGCTTTCAATATCCGCCCCTACGCCTACCAGGTTATAATTCTCTACCGATACATACGCTACAGCCTTTAGCAGCCCCTCTTTATCTTTTAACGGAGAGATATAAGTGGGAATGCCAGAAATATTATACAAAATAGGGTAGCCTGACCGATATCCTTTTTCTTGCACTTGTCCCTCAGCTGATTTCTTAGCACCTATCTCATCAGCCCCAGATATTTTATACCATTTAGCTTCTTTTGTACGAGAATTCACCATGATAAAACCTACCGAACTTCCATCCCTGCCTAAAGAAGTGATACCTGTATACCAATATACTGTGTCATCATTACCGTAAATAAGATTAAGTTCATTACTGGTTGGTCTCAGCGTCCCTGTTTTGGCAAAAACACTATTCCAATATCCGTTAATATATTCCCCCCAATCACGAATTTGTTTATGCACAAACGCCTCTGGCTGCACTCGGTCAATCCAACGAGGCATCTCTTCAATTGTGTATTTAGCAATTTCACCAGTTTGAGCATTAACAACAACTGCTCCTACTGCATCTGATCCATTATAACCTATTTTATTTTTATATAAACTTGTTACCCAATACGGATTAAGGTTATCATCTACCTCAAAGGAAAATTCTGCCAAACCTATGTTGAAGAAGCCATTAAAATACAAGTATCTTGGCAGATAATCAAATAAAAAGCCTTTCATTTGATATTTCAAATATACTTCCTGATTATTTACACTTTGAATCAGCTTTACATCCTGTGGATTGGTCGCCGACACCATGACATAACCTTTACTGCCCTTACTGTGATTTGTCAGCCACTGAAAGATACCACGATGCTCTAATGGTGCCACATAATACAATTGGTTTTGTACCTTCTGCAGTGCAAGCTCCCCTAATTGTGCCTCACTGCCTAAGGCTGGAATTTCACCAATCTTCTTTTCTGCTAATTTGAGAGCTGTTTCTTCATCCACTATCCGTATCTGGGATAAATTCGTAGGCTCAACATCAGCCGTAAATGAGCTTTCTTTGACATCCCCAATCAAACTGCGATAGGAATTACTATATAAAATTGGTGCACTTGTTAAAATAGGCAGCACAAGCAAATTAGCCACACCAATAACAAGCAATACCATTCCCACAATCCCAATAGTTTTATATTTTTTTAAGTTTTTGCCACTGTTTTGATAATCAGCAATATCAACAATATTGGTCCGATCTTGAAATAACTGAGGAAACATGCTCTTTATCATTTGCCCCCAAGCAGTTTTTTCAACAAACAGCCTAAACTTACTAAGCAGTATGAGTGCTGCAATAAACATTAGCAGCAAGCCCCAGGCAATAACTAGATTGGACCAACCAACAAATCCAAAGGATAATACAGGCATTTCCATGAAAAAGTATATAAAATTTACTATACAAAATACTGCTATTAGAAATGGTACCACATTTATTCACTCCTTATAAAATCAAACCTGAATTTTACTGATATTCTCCTATTCGCCATAACGCTATGGGCATCCTGCACGATAATAGGTTAAACCTACCTTATTTACTTATTCTCTTCATAAAGACATTACTACTATTCCAATAACTATAAATCTTTAACATATATTTAACACGCTCTTAATTTTAGTTATGCTATAATTAAAATAAATATTAAAAAGTAGGTGTTCTCATGAAAACAATTGCTTTAATTGCTCATGATCATAAAAAAGATATTATGCTCGCTTTTGTCCATCAACATCAATCTATCCTGGCTAAACATACTTTAGTAGCTACTGCCACGACAGGACGTCTTATTAAAGAACATACTGGCTTACCTATTACCACTTATTTATCAGGGCCACTCGGCGGCGATATGCAAATAGGTTCACTAATTGCTTGTCAGAAGGTAGACATGGTTATTTTTCTGCGGGATCCGCTAACTGCCCAGCCCCATGAACCAGATATCACTGCCCTGCTTAGAGTTTGTGATGTACATGACGTACCTGTGGCTACAAATGAAGCCTGTGGACATCTATTGCTTTCTACATTAGGCTAATATTAGAAAAACCCTAGCTAATCCTTTTTTGTCATTGCGAGTGTAGGGTCGCAATCTCTGAACAAGTAGGGGATTGCGACCTTCCTCGCAATGACAGCCAAAAACTTATAAATTTTAATACTGCTAGAAAAGTAGGAGTGGTTTTAAAACTACTCTTACTTTTTTTTACTTGATCAAATCTCACTTCTAGCTAATAAGCCGCTTTCTCATAAAGTAAACAGGTACTGGTGCGAGCACCACAGAAAAGAACATCAGGCTAGCTGCATGTTGCCAAAGTTGGATACTCACCTGCCCAACTACCAAAGCACGGCATACCTCAACACTATGATATAAGGGATTAACCCACGCTAGAACCTGCAGCCATTCGGGCATTGTTGTTACAGGGAAAAAAACACCGGCAAATAGATACATAGGGGTCGTAATAAGGGTAATATAATAATTAAGATAATCAATATTGGTAATTATACCTGTATAAGACAATGCCATCAAGGAAAATACTGTCCCAGGCAAAACAAGAAATAGAGGAATCAGCAGAGACCAGGCTGACTGCACCTGCCCCATTAGCCCAATGACCACCAGAATAATCATCCCAAATGCAACATTTTTTACGATACCAAACAAAACTTCTCCTGCCACCACATCTGCCACCGTAGCCGGACCAGCGAGCATTGCATGAAAAGTCTTTTGAAAATGCAGCCGTACGAAACTAGCATATGTACACTCAAAGGTAGCGGCCCACATCGATGCGGAAGCCACCATTCCAGGAGCAATAAATTGGATATAAGTCATTCCCCCCATATCCTGGACAAATGCACCCAATCCAAACCCCATTGCTGAAAGATATAAAAAAGGCTCAATTACATTTAAAACCAGATTTGACCACAATGTACGGCGGAATACGATTAAATGCCGCTTTAAGATATTAAATGCCATAATCATGGTTGATCCCTCTTCCCAGTAAGTTTTAAAAATACATCCTCCAAATTAGTTGGTCTGAGATAACAGGCATGCTGAGCTAGACCTGTTTTATGTATATTGTCCCACATTTCTTTACCATTTATCGCAAAAATAAACAAACTATCAACCATATACTCAGCCTTCCCACCCATTTCCTCAACCTTTTCATTAATATTCGGGGGCAGCATATCAATAGGAACTCTTACTTCAATTACAAAAGGCAATACATACTCCTCAATTAATTGTTCAGGACTGCCCTCAGCCAATATAAGGCCGTCATTCATAATGGCCAACCTATCGCAAAGCTGTGCTGCTTCTTCCATATAATGAGTCGTCAGTAACATCGTTGCCCCCTCTTCTTTCAGCCTTCTTAATTTCTGCCAGACCAAGCGACGTCCCTGGGGATCAAGGCCAGTGGTCGGCTCATCTAAAATTATAATTTCTGGTTTATTAATGAGGGCTCTGGCAATAACCAGCCGACGTTTAGCCCCACCAGATAGTTTTTCTACATTAACATCCATTTTATCAGAGATTCCCATAAACTGCAGCAGCTCTTTCCCTCTTTTCCTCGCCTCTAAGCTGGATATATTAAAATACCCACCATAAACCTCCAAATTCTCAATCACTGATAAATCAGGGTCCAGATTATCCTCTTGAGGTACTATTCCAAAAATTTTCTTAATATGGGCTGGTGTAAGAGGTGAGATTCTTTCCCCTAGTACTTCAAGCTTTCCCTCATTTACAGTCGATAATCCATATATCATCCTCATCGTGGTAGATTTCCCTGCCCCATTATGACCTAAAAAACCAAAACATTCGCCTTTATTAATATGAAATGATATCCCTTTAAGGGCGCGAAAGTCGCCATATGATTTCGACAAGTTTTCAGCTTGAATAATATAACTCATTACTACACTCCTTCTCAAAAACGTGGTCGGCCCTCTTCTGTCATGCTCTCTCATACCTCGCCTCATGAGAGTCAAAAAAGCCTAACCTTTGATACTATAAAAAATGAGCAGCTTCAAAGTATCTAAGCTGCTCATTCTTACTATTATAAAATTTTAACTATATTATACATGGAATCCCGCTCAACAGGAATACGGCCGGTTTCACGAATGGTCTCAATAATGGCCTCTTTTGTTAATGATGTGGCTGACTTCGCCCCAGCTGCATGCATAATTTTTTCTTCACTCACCGTACCATCAATATCATTTGCCCCAAACCCTAATGCCAATTGAGCAATAGG
>Ga0074193_1002937_pt1 | contig 13866 bp, 9 predicted proteins | sample EPASupsiteHSE605_FD_64523 | JGI IMG/M metagenome (GOLD analysis project Ga0074193, IMG submission 64523) | Bioremediated contaminated groundwater from EPA Superfund site, New Mexico - Sample HSE6-05 | ecosystem: Environmental > Aquatic > Deep subsurface > Groundwater > Contaminated ... | reverse complement strand
TATCCTTTATACCTGATCCGGATATTTTTGAAGAGACAGTTTATGATTTTGATATTCTGGCACATCGCTTAAGAGAGTTATCTTTTTTGAATAAAAGTGTAACAATTAATTTAACGGATGAGCGGACAAACGTAAAAGAAACTTTTCTACATACGGGTGGTATTCAGGATTTTGTTCTTTTTCTTAATAAAAGCAAAGATTGCTTACATCCCCAGCCAATTTTTATTGAAACAATGAAGGATATGCGTGAATTCGTAACAGCAGCCAGATATCAGGGAAAGAGTATTGCCTTGGTGCCTACGATGGGATCCTTGCACGAAGGCCATCTTACCTTAATGCGCCGCGCGGCGGAAAAATGTGATATTGTAATTGCCAGCATTTTTATCAATCCTACGCAATTTGGCCCAACAGAGGATTTCGCTAAATACCCTCGGGATTTGGCAGGTGATAGTGACAAAGCAGCCAGTGCCGGTGTGCAGGTAATCTTCCACCCTCAAACTGCAGAAATGTATCCGGAAGGTTATAGTACTTTTGTTGAGATTGAAGGTATTACTGAAAAACTATGTGGATTGTCTCGCCCCGGCCATTTCCGAGGGGTGGCCACTGTTGTTAGCAAATTGTTTAATATTGTTCAGCCTGATAAGGCATTTTTTGGTCAAAAAGATGCGCAGCAGGTATTAGTATTGCAGCGTATGGTGGCAGATCTTAATATGAATGTTGCTCTGGAAGTGGTGCCGATTGTACGGGAAGCGGACGGGCTTGCGATGAGCTCTCGCAATGCTTTCTTATCAGCAAGGGAAAGACATGCTGGTCTTGTATTGTCCCGCAGCTTAAAACTTGCCGAGCAGTTAGTTGCCCAAGGAGAACAAAATGTAGAAAAAATAAGGTGCCAGGTAATAGCTGAAATTGAGGCAGAAGAACTGGCAGAATGTGAGTATGCAGAAATCTACAATTACCCTCTATTGCGGGAAATTAATGTGGTAGAAGGCCAGGCATTGCTTGCTTTAGCTGTCCGTATTGGTAACACTCGTTTAATTGATAATACTATTTTGGAGGTAAAATAAGATGTTTATTACAAGTTTGAAAGGTAAACTTCATTGCGCCACGGTTACGGAGGCCAATCTTAATTATATGGGTAGTATCACTATTGATGAGGCTTTGCTTATCGCATCAGGAATTAGACCGAATGAAAAAGTGCAGATTGTAAACAATAATAATGGCAATCGTTTTGAGACCTACGTAATTAAGGGGGCAATGAACTCAGGTGTTATTTGCTTAAATGGTGCCGCTGCCCGTATGGTTCAGCCTGGTGACAAGGTTATTATCATTGCTTATGGGATGATGACTGAGGAAGAGGCGGAAAACTTTGTTCCTAGGGTAGTGATGTTAGATGAGGATAACAAAGTAGCTGAAATACGCTGTAAAGAAAATCAGGGCGAAATATATAAGTAAGCAAGGAAGAGGATTTAGCTGGGCTAAGTCCTCTTCAATTTTTAAACATCTATAAAGGAAAGGGATCTGCAAACGCAGAATATGTAACTATATCTAGTTACAGGTGTATAGATATAGTTACATTGGTAATTATGTTATTCAAGTCTTAAACTTAGTTTTTAAGATATATATTATACATAGAAAAGGAAGTTGATGGTATGATTTTTGGACATATACTTAATTTTGAGCAGGAAAAGGCTGCATTGTCGCCTGCTCTGCAAGCTGGTTTGTTATATTTAAGAAATACGGATTTATCCAAATTGCCTGTTGGCAGGCATGAGATTGATGGTGATAATATCTTTGTTTCCGTATCAGAGTATGAGCTGGAACTTAAAGAAAATAGACGCCCTGAAGCACATCAAAAATATGTGGATATTCAGTATCTAGCTTGGGGTGAGGAAGTGATTGGCCATAGCCTGCTGTCAGATATGTATGAAATCACCCAAGATGAGCTGGCAGAGCGGGATGTAATTTTTTATAAAGGGGTTGAGCAGGAGGTTGATCTGCTGCTTACACCAGGGGTATATGCTATATTTTTCCCTAGTGATGTTCATCGTCCTGGATGCTTGAGCAGTGAGAAAACTCAGGTGAAAAAGATTGTAGTCAAAATTAACCTTGCCTTTTTGTAATAAAGGATTATATCTCTGATTTCCGCAGATAGTAGCTGCTGATAGCCATGGAAATAAGGAGTCATTTTAGTTACCCTACAGAGGCTGCTGAGGGGAATAATTTTTGTTAATATGTATTATATTGGCAGGATTGTGGATGATTCATGCAGAAGATAACAAAATATTCACAACGTTGTCAATATTAGCTAAGAAAGGGGATCAGTCGTTGATATGGGAGAAATGAAAACCAAAATCTTAATATGTGATGATTCATCATTGATTCGTAAGCAATTAAGAGATCTATTAATAAACATGGATTGTGAAGTTAGTGAAGCTGTTAACGGCCACGAGGTAGTGGATATTTTCAAAGCAGTAGAGCCTGATGTTGTATTTATGGATATCGTTATGCCGGAAGCAGATGGTTTGGAAGCTTTGAAAAATATCAAAGCTTACAATCAAGAGGCTAAAGTAATCATGTTATCTTCTGTCGGCACATCTGCGAAGCTGATTCAGGCTTTGAAAAGCGGAGCCATGGACTTTATTCAAAAGCCCTATACTAATGAGCAAATTTCTAAAGTGATTACAGATATTCGCAAGTCAGCGCTAACGTGATGATAGGTTTGTAGGGAGAGAATAGGGAGGTATTTATGTTTAATCAGCATTTTGGGCAATATTTATTGAATCACAAGAAAATAACAGCCGCACAATTAATTGAGGTTATGGATTATGAACGCTCCGTACGGGTTAAACTTGGCGTACTAGCCATAAACGCTGGATTAATGACAGGGGCGCAAGTGGAAACAGTTCATCACCTCCAGCGCATCAAAGATAAACGTTTTGGTGAATTAGCAGTGGAACAAGGTTATTTGACCTATGCCCAACTGGAAGATTTGCTTCAAAATCAGCATTCCCGCCATCTGGGTTTAAGCCAGGTGATTATCGATAAAAAGTATTTAACGTTGGAACAGTTAGAAGCAGTTTTAATAAGTTATAAAGAAGAGAGTGAATTATCTGCAGGACAGCTGCGCACAGAAGATATTGTGAACCTAGATCAAGCCGGCGCCACGCTGCTGGACTTTTCGGCAGCAGGCTCACAACAAAAGGTATACCATGATTATATAGGGTTGTTACAGCGCAATATTGTACGATTTTTAGATGCTGATCCAGTGATTAGTAAGAGCGAACCTATCGGTCACACAGTGAGCAAATGGCTGGTTCACCAGACAATAACCGGTGAGATAAACTTATTCACAGGACTAGCGATGGATGAGGATACGCTTTTGGAAATTGCTCGCCACTATAGCGGTGAAGTTTTGACAGAAATTGATGAACTCGCCAAAGATAGTGCAGCAGAGTTTCTAAATATGGTGAATGGTATTTTTTGCGTCAATGCTTCCAATCAGGGTGTAGAACTGGATTTGCAATTACAAAAGATAGTGCAAAATCAGATGCCGGTTTTTAAACAGGGTTATCGTATTCCTATTGATCTAATCTTTGGTAAAATAGATGTGATCTTGTCAGTTGATTAATACAAGTACCTCCCAGTCAAAAATGGCTGCGGAGGTTCTTTTATAGAATCATGCTTTCAGCCCCATCACAAGGTGTCAGGCACTATTTACAACAGAAAAAAAGTAGGGTAAAATGTAATATTAGAAGCATAGTGTACTAATGAAAAATTACAAAAAGTAATATTTTTAAGAAGTCATAGTAACACACTCTTCAGGGCATAAATAAATTTAGTAGAGCAAAGTAAGGAGAGGCGTATGGAAATAAAATCAATAAAAAAATTGAAATTATATGGATTCAATAACCTGACGAAAACCCTTAGTTTTAATATGTATGATATATGTTATGCTACAAGTCCGGAACATCGTCAGGACTATATTGAATACATTGATGAAGAATATAATGCTGAGCGCCTTACAGGTATTTTGACAGAAGTTGCAAGGATGATTGGTGCCAATATCCTGAACATTGCCAAACAAGATTATGATCCTCAGGGTGCTAGTGTGACTATGCTTATTTCTGAAGGACTGATTGCAGCTCAGCCAGAATCTGACGATGATGAGGAAGATGGACTGCAGAAACTAAAATCAGATGCTGTTGTCGCCCATTTGGATAAAAGCCATATTACAGTGCATACTTATCCTGAAAGCCATCCAGATAAGGGTATTAGTACCTTCCGTGCTGATATTGATGTTTCCACATGTGGCGAGATTTCACCGCTTAAAGCGCTGAATTATTTGATTAATAGTTTCAGTTCAGATATTGCTATTATCGATTATCGGGTACGTGGTTTTACCCGTGATATTAACGGCAAAAAACTGTTTATTGATCATAAAATAAATTCTATTCAGAACTATATTCGCCCAGATACCCGGGAACTTTATCAGATGCTTGATGTGAATGTCTATCAAGAAAACATTTTTCATACCAAAATGATTTTAAAAGAATTTGATATGGATAACTACTTATTCGGTACAGCTAAAAAAGAACTTTTGCCAGGAGAAAAAAAGAAAATCAAGCAACGAGTAAAAAAGGAAATGGCAGAAATTTTCGCAGGCTGCAATATACCTAAAGTGAAATGAAGCAGCGAACCAAATCTTTGTTAAAAGATTTGTGTGAGTCGCTTCGTTAGCATCGCAATGCTAACATCATTTAGTCGAACCAAATCTTTGTAAAAGATTTGTGTAAGTCGCGACCTTAGCATGTGAATGCTAACATCCTTCAGTCGCACCAAATCTGGCGATCAATAATACATCCTTTCTCTAAGGCTGTATCTTTATAACAATTCAATAAATTTTTGAGCAGCAAGGGGAACTGGCAGACAATCATGAGTAATAATCCCAAGTTCACGAGGAGGAATCTTTGTCGTGAGGGTGAGGGTAAACAACTGATTGTTGGCCAGCTCCCTTTGTATATATTCACGACTGACAAATGCAATACCGAGCCCGATTTTGACCAATTCGATTAACAGATCTACACTGCCCAGCTGGATTTCAGGTTGGTATCCAATATTTTGCTGGGCAAAGATAGCATCAAGAAAACGTCTGGTTGTAGTATTCTTCTCCAAAGTAAGTAGAGGCAAGTCGGCGATTTCCTGCAGAGTGAGTTTTTGGTTTTGCAAATGAGAAAAGGCAGAACTGGCTATAAATACATCATTAAGAATCTTACGTTTGCTGATCGTCATATTGTGATAGGATCTGTCAGACCCAAGGTTCACCACACTGATATCGACTAAGCCTTTTGTTAATAATTCAGTACAAATAGGGGAAGGTCGATTTGTAACATTAAGCTTAATTTTTGGATATAGTTGATTGAATTGCTTAAAATAAGGTAAAAGATAATATTTGCAGATCGTGTCACTGGCACCTATTCGCAGTTCGCCTTGCTCTAAGGAATGAAGTTCGTTAATATTGCGTTCGCCTAATTTTAGAAACAGAAAAGCTTGCTCTGCATGGGTAAATAAGAGGGCCCCTGCTGGGGAGAGGTGTACTTGCTTGGTGCTTCTCACAAATAATTTAACCTGCAACTTTTCTTCGAGCAGTTTAATGGCTTGACTAACTGCTGATTGGGAGATGAAAAGCTCATTGGCCGCAGCTGAAAAACTTAAGTGCTTAGCAACATGATAAAAAACTTTATATAATTCGAAATTAATATCCATATAGAATCACTCCTAATATATAGTATTAGAATTATTAATTATTATTGATAATCATATTATACTACAATATAAGAATGAAGACGATAGAGGGGGCAATTTCATGTCAAACACTGTGAAAAGAATATTTGTTGAGAAACGCCGGGAATTTGCAGTTGCAGCTCAGGGCATGTATGCTGACTTGGTGCATAATCTAGGTATACGAGGTCTAAACGGTGTACGTATTATAAATCGCTATGATATTGGGGACATTACAGACCAAGAGTATGCTGAAGCGAAAAATATCCTGCTGTCAGAACCTACTGTTGATGATGTATATGATGAAATATTGCCTATCCATGAAGAAAATAGGGTTTTTGCCGTGGAATACTTGCCAGGTCAATATGACCAGCGAGCTGATTGGGCCGCTCAAGGTGTGCAAATACTAACCCAGAAGGAACGTCTGGCAATTCTTACTGCCAAAGTCATTGTTTTACAAGGTAATATAACCGATGAGGAGTTTCGGAAAATAAAGATATATGCAATTAATCCAATTGAAGCAAGAGAAGCTCGTTTGGATAAACCAGAGAGTCTTGCTGTGGTAGTGGAACATCCTAAGGATGTAGCCATTATTAGCGGTTTTATCCATAAAAATACAGCGCAGCTAGAGGCCGTGCTAAAAGACATGGGGCTGGCCATGGGAGTTGCTGACCTTGCTTATTGCCAGCAGTATTTTAGAGATGATGAACAGCGGGATCCGACAGTTACCGAAGTCCGCGTCCTTGATACTTATTGGTCAGATCACTGCCGTCATACTACCTTTGCTACAGCTATTGAAGAAGTAAACATACACGCAGGACATTTTACCCAGCCGATTGAAGAGGCCTATCAGGCATATCTTGGCGCCCGGTCAAGAGTGTACAAGGATAAGGAACGGGATGTTTGCTTGATGGATATTGCGGTTATTGGGATGAAGGATCTCAGGGAGCAAGGGCTGCTGGATGATCTGGATCAATCAGAGGAAATCAACGCTTGCAGTATTGTTGTGCCTGTGGATGTAGATGGTGCAGTAGAAGAATGGCTTGTTATGTTTAAGAATGAAACACATAATCATCCGACAGAAATTGAACCTTTTGGCGGTGCGGCTACATGTCTGGGCGGAGCCATTCGCGATCCTCTATCAGGCAGATCTTATGTATATCAAGCCATGCGTGTTACAGGCAGCGGCGATCCGCGGACGAAAATTGAAGATACATTGCCTGGAAAACTGCCTCAGCGTAAAATAACCATCAGGGCTGCAGAAGGTTATAGTTCCTATGGTAACCAAATTGGGCTTTCCACTGGGCAGGTAGCTGAAATATATGACGAAGGTTTTGTTGCGAAAAGAATGGAGATTGGTGCTGTTATTGCAGCAGCTCCTAAAGCCAATGTAATACGTCTGCGTCCTGCAGCTGGTGATGTGGTGATTGTTATCGGCGGCAGAACTGGACGGGACGGATGCGGCGGTGCTACAGGTTCATCAAAAGAACATACAGAAGAGTCCTTGGCAACATGCAGTGCTGAGGTGCAAAAAGGCAATGCCCTTACGGAACGAAAACTGCAAAGACTGCTGCGCTGTTCGGAAGCTAGTGTCATGATTAAGCGCTGCAATGATTTTGGTGCAGGTGGCGCCGCTGTTGCTATTGGGGAACTGACTGATGGCTTGGAGATCAATCTGGATGCTCTGCCCAAAAAATATGAAGGCCTTGATGGTACTGAATTAGCTATTTCTGAGTCCCAGGAGCGCATGGCTGTTGTCGTAGCCCCTGAAAATGTACAAGCCTTTATTGCTCATGCTGAAACAGAAAATCTAGAAGCTACTGTTGTAGCAACAGTAACAGATAAAGGGCGCCTTACCATGTTGTGGCGGGGAAAACCGATTGTGGATCTAAGCCGGGAATTTTTAGATACCAATGGTATTAAGCAACACACCAAGGTACAAGTGATAGCCCCAGTTGCCGAGGAAAATTATTTTACGGCAGCAAAACATTGTGCAGAGGATTTAGAGAGTGCTTGGCTGGACAATTTGCGTCAGCTAAATGTATGCAGTCAAAAAGGCCTTGTAGAAATGTTTGATAGTACCATTGGCGCAGGTACAATATTAATGCCCTTTGGCGGTGAATTTCAAGCAACACCAACAGAAGGTATGGCTGCCAAGATTCCTGTATTAAAAGGCACAACCAATACAGCTACAATGATGACATATGGTTATGACCCTCGACTATCCACATGGAGCCCTTTCCATGGCGCAGTATATGCCATCGTGGAAGCTGTAGCCAAAGTGGTTGCCATGGGCGGCGATTATCATAAAATCAGACTGACCTTACAAGAGTATTTTGAAAGATTAGGTACTGATGCTGTTAAATGGGGGAAACCCTTCAGTGCTTTACTTGGGGCCTTGCATGCCCAAGAACAGTTTGGCATTGCTGCTATTGGTGGTAAAGATAGTATGTCAGGAACTTTTAAAGAATTGAATGTGCCACCGACATTAGTCGCCTTTGCTGTTAATGTCATCAAGGCTAATCTTGTGATCTCACCAGAATTTAAACAGAGCGGCAGTCAGGTAGTGGTTGTACCTCTTATTCGAGATCAATATGAGGTACCCGACTTTAGGACATTAGGTCGTGGTTATGATCAGATTACTCAGTTGATCGCACAAGGACAAGTGATCGCTGCACATACTGTGAAAGTCGGTGGGCTGGCAGCAGTGATTAGCAAAATGAGTTTTGGTAATCGGATTGGTATGGTTTTTACCAATGAAATAGCTCCAAAAGATCTTTTTGCCGCTGACTATGGCTCTTTAGTCTTAGAAATTCCCAAAGATGTTGACATGCAGCAGGCAATGGGTGATGTTGTATATACAACACTTGGCTATACACAAGAAAAACCAGTCATTGAGATCAACGGTTGCAGTATTGATATTAACGCCGCACAGACTGCTTGGGAACAGCCCTTGGAACAGGTTTTTCCTACGCAGACAGAGACAATCAAGGGTAAACCCCAGTCAGAATCCTTTGATAGCCCTTCGAAGAAAGGACGTCAAAGTATTGCTAAGCCTCGGATCTTTATTCCCGTTTTCCCAGGAACTAATTGTGAATATGATTCAGCTCGTGCTTTTGAGGCTGCAGGTGGTTTGGCTGACACAATGGTCATCAGAAATCTTACACCAGCAGCTCTAGAACAGTCTATTGCTGAAATGGTGAAAAGAATTAATAATGCGCAAATTATTATGCTGCCAGGCGGTTTTAGTGCTGGTGATGAACCTGATGGCTCAGGGAAATTCATTGCCACCTTATTTAGAAACCCGCGTATCAAAGAAGCAGTGGCTCAATTCTTGTCTAGACAGGATGGACTCATGCTTGGTATTTGCAACGGTTTTCAAGCATTAATTAAATTAGGCTTAGTACCATATGGTGAAATTGTGGATTTATCCCCAGAGTGTCCGACTTTGACTTATAACAAAATTGGACGCCATATTTCCTGTATGGTTGAAACCAAAGTGGTATCTAAGCTGTCTCCTTGGTTTAATAATGTACAGTTAGGGGATGTATTTACCATTCCTGCATCCCATGGTGAGGGACGTTTTGTTGCCAGTCCTGCAGTGCTTGCAACACTACGTCAAAATGGACAGATTGCCAGTCAATATGTTGATAAAAGTGGGCAGCCTACTTATGATATCCGCTATAACCCGAATGGCTCAGTCGATGCAGTAGAGGGCATTACGAGCCCAGATGGACGGATATTAGGCAAAATGGGCCATTCAGAAAGAATCGGAACCCATGTGGTGAAAAACGTGCCTGGTCACAAAGATCAGCAATTATTTTCTGCTGGGTTAGGGTACTTCAAATAATAAATAGAAGAGAAAAGGAAAGCGGTTGCCTCCTATGAGGCAATGCTTTTCTTTTTTAGGCGATCCTAAAATATAAAAAATACATGGTAATCTCGCATAGAAGGTTGCCGTGTATTTTTTTTGTTGAGTGCCTTTATTTCACAGCTTATCAAGAGTTTCATAGGCAAAGATTTCTATTATAACAGGATTTTGGGACTCTGAAGGAGAAGTACTTGGAACAATTAGGATGCTTGTTTGGATAAACAACAAGCTGTCGTAGGGGGGAGTGATACAATGACCTGGAAGTGGCTTAATTGGCTATCTGCCGTAGAATTGCCTCAGCCTCGGCAGGAAGGGAGTGCAGTACAACTAACCGCAGTGCGTAAAGTTTATGTGACTGGTGCTGGTGAGTTTGAAGCCTTAAAGGGAGTGCACCTGTCTGTAACGGCTGGTGAATTTGTGGCACTTGTTGGCAAGTCAGGCAGCGGAAAATCTACGTTGATCAATATGATTACTGGTATAGATCGTCCTACAGATGGAGAGGTATGGGTTGCAGGTATGCCTGTACATACTCTAACAGAGAACCAAATTGCTGTATGGCGGGGGCGCACAGTCGGCGTGGTATTTCAGTTCTTTCAGTTAATACCAACTTTGACAGCCCTTGAGAATGTGATGCTGCCTATGGATTTTTGCAATGTCTATGATCCAGAGGAAAGAGCAGATCGTGCTAGGAATTTGTTAGAACTGGTTGATGTAGGGGAGCAGGCCGATAAACTGCCCGCTAATTTATCTGGGGGGCAGCAGCAGCGCGTGGCGATTGCCCGCAGTCTAGCTAATGATCCTCCGCTATTAGTAGCAGATGAGCCAACGGGAAATCTGGATACACGGACAGCCGGGGCAGTCATCGATTTGTTTGGGAAACTGGCCCGCGGCGGTAAGACCATCATAATGGTGACCCATGATGAGGAGCTAGCCCGCCAAGGCAGCAGAATTGTAACAGTATCCGAGGGGAGAGTTGTCCCAGCGATTCAGGTCAAGAGGCAAAAAAATGATTAGCCGCTATATGCTGGCCCCACGCTGTCGCAAGGTTTGGTCTGATCTTTGGGGCAATAAATTACGGACTGCTCTGGTGGTGCTGTCAATCTCGGTGGGCGTATTCGCAGTGGGAATGGTCTATAGTTCAACCTTAATGTTTGAACGTGACCTATCAAACAGTTGGAGATCGGCATCGCCTGCTAGCGCCGCCCTATATGCAGATCCTTTTGATGAAGAACTGGTGCAAAGCATCCGTAGTTTAAGGGGTGTAAAAGAGGCTGAAGGGCGGCGTAACGTAGATCTGCGAGTGCAAACTAGCAGCGGTGAGTGGCGGCAGATGTTTTTGACTGCTATTCCTGATTATTCGAAGCAGAAGGTCAATGTTGTACGGACGCAGTCTGGCGTCTGGCCGCCTGGTGATGGGGATGTGTTACTGGAAAGGTCATCCTTGGCTGAGCTCGGAGCAATACAAGGAGGCAGTATACTAGTAGAAACGCCTACTGGACACAAACGGTCCATGAAGGTGACTGGTGTGGTTTATGATCCTAGTCAGATTCCCAGTATGTTTAGTGGGCGTTCTTATGGCTACATTAATATGAATACCCTTGAAAAATTGGATGAACCTCGACTATTAGATCAAGTCAATTTCTTGGTCGAATCCTGGGTACTGCAAGGTAAGGATATAGGGCCTATTGAGGCGGTGGGGCGGCGAGCTTGGAGTAAACTGGAGCAAGGGGATACTACTGTATTTTGGCTACAGGCTAATAAGCCTGGAGAACATCCTATGCAGAGTGTGATTAATGCCATGATGCTGCTACTGGCGGTGTTAGGGGTATTATCCTTGCTCTTAGGCACTTTTCTATTGGTTAATACAGTGTCAGCTATTCTAACCCAGCAGGTGCGGCAAATAGGTATTATGAAGTCTATTGGAGCACGCAGGGCCCAAATTTTACGGATGTATCTGACGTTAGTCGGGGCATATGGTTTACTGGCACTGACGGTGGCAGCTCCATTAGGGGCATTAGCAGCTAGTGGGGTGACAGGATTCATTGCTGGGGTATTCAATTTTGATTCAGGAGGCCTAGAATTGCCTTTGCGCGTCATATTGTTGGAGGCTCTAGTGGCGGTTATAGTACCCCTCTTAGCAGCGATTTGGCCTATCTGGCGCGGAACTGGCATCACAGTCAGAGAAGCAGTCAGTGATTACGGAATTAGCGGTGTTAAGGCTGCTGGCCGGGTAGATCAGTGGGTGGATGCTGGGCTGGACAGATTAAACAAACTGCCGCGGCCAGTATTGCTATCTCTGCGAAATACATTTAGACGCAAGGGGAGGCTGGCTCTTACTCTATTAACACTGACGCTGGCTGGTACCGTATTTATGGCTGTATTTACAGTGCGATCCTCTTTGTATTCTACCCTAGATCAAGCCATGGATTATTTTCATTATGATATATCAGTAGGTTTTACTCAGAGTTATCGGGCTAGTCGAATTGAGCAAGAAGTGATGAAAGTGCCAGGGGTCAAGGCGGCAGAGTCTTGGGGGATGACTTCTGGCCGGATATTGCGGGATGAACGGAAGGAATCTGAAGATGAGGCCAGTAAGAATGTCTTTATTTTGGCCCCTCCAGTTGACACCAAAATGATTAGGCCGCAAATCATTGAGGGACGCTGGTTATTGCAGGAAGATGAGAGCGCCTTAGTGGTCAATACTGAGGTGCTGAAAGATAGTCCTCAACTTAAAGTAGGCGGACATGTGGTCATTAAGACAGGTATGCGAAAACTGCAGTTTACAGTAGTGGGCATCGCTAAAAGTACTCTAACAGGGCCAATCGTTTACGCCCCTTATGAGTGGCTGACAGGAGCCGTACAACAAGCCGGCAGGGGCCGATCGGTGCAGATCGTAACAGAATCTAAAGATTCGAAGGAGCAGAGCATTTTGGGTCGGGCGCTAGAAGAACATATGAAAAAGAATAGCCTGCGCATTCAGAATGTTGATATAACATGGGAACAAAAACAACGCATCAGGTCTCAGTTTGACATGATCACTACGTTCTTACTCATTATGGCTGTATTACTGGCAGTAGTAGGGGCTTTGGGCTTGACAGGTACAATGGGAATTAATGTGCTGGAGCGGACTCGGGAAATTGGGGTGATGCGAGCTATCGGTGCTTCAAGTCTGGCGATTGGCAAGGTATTTGTGGTAGAGGCTTTATGCATTGGCCTGCTGAGCTGGCTGGCTGGGGCCATTTTGGCCCTGCCAGTAGCCGCTCTGCTTAGTTATCAGGTAGGAGTATTGTTTTTGCAGAGTCCATTAGCATTTTCCTTCAGCTTTCTAGGAATGGGCATTTGGTTAGCGTTATCGGTGCTGTTGTCGGTATTGGCCAGTTTGCTGCCGGCCTGGAATGCAGCTCGATTGAGTGTAAGGGATGTTTTAAGTTATGAATAATAAGGGCAAGAGGAGAAAATCATGACGATAAAGGAAAGGTCATCAACCTGGGTCAACTGGATAAAAAGACACTGGTTTATATCCTTGCTATTGGCAGCAACGGTTCTAGCAGGGCTATGGTGGCTATGGGGCGGTCAACAGGGGGTAAAGACGGATGTACCACCGGTAAAGGCAGATCATCGGGTACTGGCAGAAGGAATTGTATTCCCGGTGCGCTATTCCCAGATGGTGATGCCAGTGGATGGTACTGTTGGCGAGATTCTGGCACGAGAAGGAGATAAAGTAAAAGCCGGGCAGCCCCTCATTCGGCTTGTGAGGCAAGATTATGAGGCGCGGGTAGGAAGCGCTCGCTCCGATGTGGCACGGGCGAAAGCTGTCGTAGAACAGGCGCGGGTAACCTTATCAGATGCAGAGCGGGAGCTGCAGCGGCAAGAACGATTAGAATCCGCTGGGGCAACGCCGCGTCAGCAGCTTGATCAGGCCAAGACATTAACAGAACGGAATCAGGCGTCGTTGGCGCAAGCCCAGGCAGATTTGATGACTCAGGAAGCGCGTTTTTACGAATCGGAAGGACAATTGGATAAAACAGAGCTAAGGGCAACGATCGACGGTACGGTGGCCTTTTTGGATGTGAAGGTAGGCGAACATGCTACCTTGGGTACAGTGCTTGTGCGGATCGCCGATGAATCGGCCTGGGAGGTTCGCAGTGATGACCTAACTGAGCTGACTGTGGCCAAGATCGGTATTGGAAATCCTGTACTGCTTACTTTTGATGGGA
>Ga0074193_1002936_pt1 | contig 13880 bp, 11 predicted proteins | sample EPASupsiteHSE605_FD_64523 | JGI IMG/M metagenome (GOLD analysis project Ga0074193, IMG submission 64523) | Bioremediated contaminated groundwater from EPA Superfund site, New Mexico - Sample HSE6-05 | ecosystem: Environmental > Aquatic > Deep subsurface > Groundwater > Contaminated ... | reverse complement strand
CATTGATTTCTGCAGAATGATTTATTCCCATCTTAAGTCCAGATGAGAATGTAAACAAAACTAAACCAAATGTGGCGAGATATCTTAATAAAAATATAGAATCTGACCGATTTATCCCACCTAACTCGTGAAAGAGTACAATAAAAATAATACTAATTCCATCAATTAAAGTAATTTTGTCTTTTATTTCTGAGTATAACTGAAAGATCATAATCTAATTTTATTAATAGTTTTATTTATGTCTAGCGATCATTTATTTCATTAAGTTTCTTGTAAAAATCGAATTTTCCAGTACAAATGTATGAATTATTATGGAATTAGAATAAATTTTTAAAATATGAAATCTACTTTTGTCTTTACTCTCCGGTAATATAGTTTGATAATATTCTGATTTTTATTGAGATGTTTTTAATAGATCTCTATTTAAAGAATCTTTTTTCTATATACTTTATACAATAAAGTGAATATTTGCCAATTGTAATCTCACTTGGACAAAGTATGACTTTTGTTGTATTTTTTATCTTTCAGTCTCTCTATAGGCAAGTAATTCTTCAAGAAATATTTTTGGTCAGCATAATAGATTTCAGGTCTTCCATAATTATAAAAATTTCCCAGACGTAATCAGTTTGTGAAAAGATTCAAATCCGAATGTAGGCAGTTAAATATCAATAACTCTTATTTAGCTTTTAAAATAGTGATGTTAGTATAATTTAGGAAAGTTTTTTTATGTATAACATGATTTATTTAATTTATATTGCAAAAAAGTTAATAAAAATACTTACTATAAAAGCAAAGCAGAATCTAAATAAGCGAAAAGAATCCTAAATACTCAAAGAATAAGGTATAAATGTTAATTAAATAAATTAAATAACTATAATGTGTTCTTCGATAAAAATTAGTTGAGATAATAAGATTTTCTGGTGTAGATAAAGTAAAATTATGGGACTTTTAATTGTTCTCGGCATAAAACAATATCAAATATGGTATTTAATTAGAAAATAATCAGTTAGATTGAAAGCTTTCGGAGGGATTAGTGATATCTTCCCAAATAAGAAATTGTTTTGCTTCTCAGGAAAGCCTTCAGGGTGAAAAAAATAAGTCCATTGAACTTACTCCTAATAGCATAAATTTTTCAGTTAGTCCTGAAGGAGAAGAATTTCCTTTACCTGAATCTGATGAATATGCAGAAGAATTTAAAAGAGTTAAAGATCTTGTGGACAAAGCCCGTGAAGAAGGGAAAGAGATTGTCGTTGTAATGGGTGTCGGGTTTGTTGGAGCTGTAATGGCTGCGATTATTGCAGATACGAAAGACGAAAACGGTAATTATAGTAAATTTGTAATCGGTTGTCAGAGACCAAGTACTCGCAGTTACTGGAAAATACCTCTGCTCAACAGAGGACAGTCTCCTGTGAAATCAGAAGATAAAGAAGTAGATGAGATTATAAAACGCTGTGTTCTTGAAACAAAAACGCTTGTAGCTACTTACACAAATGAATGCTTGAAACTTGCTGATGTTGTTGTGGTGGATATCCAGTGCGATTATGTAAAGTGCGAACTTGGAAATGTCAGAACCGGTGAAGCCGATATGGCAGCACTTGAAGCTTCCATGAAAATTATCGGAGAAAATATCTGCCCCGATTGCCTTGTGCTAATAGAAACTACTGTTGCTCCAGGGACGACAGAGTTTGTTGCTCTTCCTCTCCTGAAAAAAGCATTCCAGAAGCGTGGAATTAATTCAACTCCTTTACTTGCACATAGTTTTGAACGTGTTATGCCTGGAAAAGATTATGTGGCAAGTGTACGCGATTTCTGGAGAGTCTGTGCAGGTTGTACTGACGAGGCAAGAGTAAAGGTTGAAAAATTCCTTTCGGAGGTAATAAACACTAAAGATTACCCTCTGACCATAATGGATAGGCCTATTGAGTCTGAAACTGCAAAAATCGTTGAGAATTCCTACCGTGCAACGATACTCGCTTTCCTTAATGAATGGAGTCTTTTTTCGGAAAGAAACGGTGTCGATCTCATAAAAGTTATTAATGCAATCAAAATGCGTCCGACTCACAGCAATATAATCTTCCCGGGACCAGGGATTGGAGGCTATTGCCTTCCAAAAGACGGTGGTCTGGGTTACTGGTCTTATAAGCATATTCTGGGCTTTGAGGATGGAGATGAAGTATTCAAGATCACTCCCACAGCAATTGATGTAAACGACACAAGAGCCCTTCACGTAGCCGAACTTACGCGAGATGCTCTTCGGAATATGGGCCACTATATAGCCGGAGCAGATGTTCTCGTTTGCGGAGCCAGTTACAGGCAGGATGTAGGCGACACGAGATACAGTGGAAGTGAAATTGTAGTCAGGAAACTGACTGAAATGGGCGCTGAAATGCGTGTTCATGATCCGTACGTTGATCACTGGTACGAGATGGAAAATCAGGATACATATCCGGCGTCTGGCCAGTCCTGGAAACGTTTCTTTAGAAACCAGGACGGTCTGGCAGAGTTAAAAATCGAAAGTGACTTTTCAAAAGCAATTAACGATATAGAAGCCCTGATCCTTGCAGTTCCACATAAGGAGTATCTCAACTTTGAGCCGGAAACTATCGTAAAGATGGCAGGCGGGCCTATTGCAGTTATTGACTGTTTTGGAATATTATCGGATGAGGACATCAGAAGATATTTCGAACTTGGCTGTGAAGTTAAAGCCCTTGGAAGAGGCCATATTCAGCAAATTAAAAAAGAAGTCCAGAAAAGAAAACTACAACAGGTTTCCTAACTTTTCAATTATTGTTTCGCAGAGGGATTATTTGAAAACTAAAAATGTAGTAGTCACAGGTGGTATGGGTTTCATAGGTTCCCATCTTGCTGAGAGGCTACTTGAGGATAATGAAGTAACAATTATTGATAATGAATCTACAGGTAAGATTGAGAATATAAGACATCTACTGGATCACAAAAATCTAACTGTAATAAAAGACAGTATAGTAGACCTTGACTTGACAGAAATTTTCAAAGACAAGGATTATGTCTTCCACCTTGCAGCAATTCCCAGTGTTCCAAGAAGTGTGAAAGATCCTTTTAACTCAAATAACTCTAATGTCACAGGGACGTTGAATGTTCTTATAGCTGCAAGAGATGCGGGAGTTAAAAAAGTAGTATTTTCATCTTCCTCTTCAGTGTATGGCGATACGCCAACTCTCCCAAAAAGAGAAGATATGCCCATAAACCCGATGTCTCCATATGCAATTACAAAGGCAACCGGAGAAATGTACTGTAAGGTTTTTCAGGATCTTTATAACCTTCCGACAGTCAGTTTAAGATACTTTAACGTTTTTGGTCCACGGCAGGATCCGAATTCTCAGTATGCTGCCGTGATTCCAAAATTTATAACTGCAATTTTGAATGATGAAAGTCCTGTGATATATGGCGATGGAGAACAAAGCAGGGATTTCACTTTCGTCAAAAATGTTGTAGATGCAAATATTCTTTCCTGTGAGTCTAAGAAAACCGGAGTTTTCAATATAGCGTGTGGTAGAAGAATTACAATTAATCAATTAGCCGATTACATTAATGAAATATTGGGAAAGGAAATAAAACCGGTATATGCCGAACCAAGACCTGGGGATATAAAACATTCGTTAGCAGACATTTCGAGAGCTAAAGAATTCGGGTATAATCCAGAAGATAATTTTAAGGATGAACTCAAGACAGTAGCAGAATGGTTCATGAACTAAGCTGATATGGTATTTTTAGAGAAATATAATCCAACCGATTGACATATTTCTCATTTACGTTTAAATTTGGGAACTATTCATTAGTCTATGGATTGTAATAATTAACCTCACGATTTTGATGACAATGATTTGCAAAAGAGTTAGAGTCTGCTAGCAGCTGATAAAAAAGATTAATCTTGGATTTATGTGTGTAATTGTTTTAATCAGTGTTACTGAGTACATTCAAGCTTAAAGTTAAATTTTAATTTGAAAAATCAATGAAGGGAAACAAAAATGGATCAAGAAAGCTGTGAATATATAGTCAGACCATCCAGACTTCAAGGGAAAGTAAAAGTAAGTGGTGCAAAAAATAGTGCTTTAAAGCTTCTTGCAGCTTCATTGCTAACGGATGAGAAAATAGAGCTGACAAATTACCCCTCTAAGTTACTTGATGCCCAAATTCATGTTGGTATGTTGGAAGCTCTTGGAAAAAAATGCATTGTAAAGGATGAAAAAATAATCATTTACGAGGAAAAAACTCCTTTGAAAATTCTTAATTGGAACAAGCGCTCAATTCGTAATACTTTACTTATATTAGGTGCACTGGTAAGTCGTATAGGTGAAGCAAAGGTTCCTCTTCCGGGAGGTTGTAATCTTGGAGAAAGAAAATTTGATCTACACGAAATGCTTCTCAGGAACATGGGAGCAAAAGTTTGGATTGAAGATAATATGCTTTGTGCTAAAGCAGAAAATGGGCTAAAAGGGGCTGACATTTTTTTACCTATCCGTTCAACAGGAGCAACTGAAAATGCAATGATCTGTGGATCTTTAGCTGAAGGTACAACTAGAGTTTGGAATCCCCATATTCAACCCGAAATTCTTGACTTGGCACATTTTCTTAATGAGATGGGTGCGAAGATTGAGGTTTTTGGCCAGGAACATATAGAAATTACTGGAGTAAAAAAATTATTTGGAGCTAGACATTCTGTAATTGCAGATAATATTGAAGCGGTTACATGGCTAATTGCTTCAGTGATTACAGGTGGAGATATTGAGATTATTGGTTTTCCCTTCAGAGATATTGAAGTTACGCTAATACATCTTCGTCAAAGCGGAGCGAAGTACTATATTGGAGATAATAGTCTTATTGTAAGAGGCGGGACACCCTATCCTATAGAGATTAGTACTGGTCCATATCCAGAAATCAAATCTGATGTCCAGCCTCTTTTTGCAGTTTATGGTGCTTGTGCAAAAGGAAGTTCAAAAATTGTTGACCTACGTTTCCCTGATAGATATGGGTATGCAAGTGAACTGGCTAAAATGGGTTTGAAATATAATATTAATGGTAATATACTGGAAATCATCGGTGGAAATCAACTTAATGGTGCTCAAGTAAAAGCTCTTGATCTCCGAGCTGGTATCGCATTAGCGTTAGCTGGATTAGTGGCAAACGGTGAAACTCGGATCTCAGATGCCTGGCAGATTGAAAGAGGCTATGACAATTTTATGGAAAAATTAATTTCACTGGGGGGAAATGTGAGATATGGATAAAGTAAGTAGTTTAATCAATAAAAATGTAGGAGATATTTATTTAAAAGAACCTCTTTCAAAACACAGTAGCTGGCGTATAGGTGGTCCTGCAGACGTTTTAGTTGAACCATATACTATCGAACAGATACTTGAAATAGTACGATATGCTGACTTAATGAAAATTCCTGCAGTGGTTATAGGGAATGGAACAAATTTACTTTTTTCTGATGAAGGTTTTCGTGGAATTATAATAAAAATGGGTAAAAACTTTTCTAAATATACTATTAAGGGTAAAAGAGCTTGCGCGGAAGCAGGTATCTGGACTCCAAAATTTGTAAAAATATTGTCTGATAACGGTTTATCAGGTCTTGAACATGCCATTGGGATACCAGGTACCCTTGGTGGACTTGTTTTCATGAATGGGGGGAGTGGTGGAAAATGCATAGGAGACATTGTCAAAAAAATATGGGTTATTGACAAGAATTATAATTTAATATCTTTCTCCAAAAGTGAATGTGACTTTTCTTACAGAAAATCAGTGTTTCAGGATTCAAATTATATAATTTGTAAAATTGAGTTAGAATGTGAAGCTGGAGAAAAAGAAAACATAAAGTTCGAAATGAGAAACATACTGGATAACCGTAAAAACAAATTTCCACTTAATTATCCCAATTGTGGATCTGTTTTTTTAAGTAATCCGGTTGTAAATGACACTTTTGCACCCCCAGGAAAGTTAATCGAAGAAGCAGGTTTAAAAGGTTATCAAGTAGGTGGTGCTCAAATTTCGGAAAAACATGCCAATTTTATAGTAAACTTGGGAAATGCTACAGCTAAAGACGTGATTTCTATTGTCCAGTATGCCCTAAAAATTGTATATCAACGTTACGGACTTTATCTAGAAAGCGAAATAAAGTATGTAGGGGAGATGGGAGATCTTAAATCGCTACATGAGGTTGGAATAATTGAATAAAGATGATCCTGAATACAGTTTTAGTAGCTGCTTAAAAGATATATATCAAGACTTAATTTTCTACGGTGGCAGAAACTTATTGAGTAAGATTGTGATCTTTTCTTTGAGTGTTCCTTTTAAACTGATATTTTGGTATCGTCTCTCTAGATATTGTTATCTAAAATCAAAAATGACTGGAAAAGCTCTTCCGCTTATTAAATATCGACAATATATTCTTGGTGGCAATGAAATCGATTATAGAGCTAAGTTAGGTAATAGAGTAAAGTTTGCTCATCCTTCAGGCGTAATAATTGGAGCGGGAGTAATTATTGAAGATGAAGTTACGATTTTTCAACAAACTACATTTGGAAGCCATGGGTATAAAGACGAACCAAAATCCTACCCCATAATAAAACAAGGAGCAATAATTTATTCCGGGGCAAAAGTTATAGGTGGACTAACTGTTCATGAAAATGCTGTAATTGGTGCAAATTCAGTTGTACTGACCGATGTACCTAAAAACTCAACTGCAGTAGGAATTCCTGCAAAAGTAATTCAGTAATATAGGGTATAAAATGTTAAAGAACTACAGTTTGGTAAAAGATGGCATATCTGTTTTTGGCACTCAGATATTGACATTAGTTATAGGTTTCGTATCAGGAGTACTACTTGCGAGATGGCTTGGGCCTGCAGGAAGAGGAGCTTTTACGGCTCTTTTGGTTTATCCTACAATCATGATTAGCCTTTTAAGTATGGGAACGCGCCAAGCAACTGTTTATTATCTTGGTAAGAAAAAGTATTCAGAACCAGAGGTTGTAGGTGTAACATTATTATTACTTATTTTTTCAAGCATAATTGGAGTTCTAACTTCAGTTGCAATAATCTCGTATACTCAAAATTCAGATTATAGCCTAATTTTAATATTACTTACATCATTTACAATTCCCGCAAATTTGACTATTAATTATTTTACCGGGATTTTAATTGGAAAACAACGAATAAATAAGTTCAACAAATTTATGTATCTGGTACCTATCATTAATTTAGTACTCATAATCTTTTTAGTATTTTTTATAAAATTATACATCGTAGGTGCAGTTTTGGCTACTCTGATTTCCAATATTGTGCTTGCTCTATATGCATTATTATCGATTAATAGAGAATATTCTTTAAAAATATGTTACAAGCCTGAACTAATTAAAAGAATGGTTTCTTTAGGATTTACTTATGCACTTTCACTGTTCATTTTAAATCTTAATTACAGAGTGGATGTAATCATACTTGAACACTTAAGTAATGTTACAGAAATAGGTCAATACACGATAGGAGTTGGTTTTGCTGAATTGTTATGGCAGCTACCGACTGCTTTTGGACTAGTTATCTTTTCATATAGTGCAAACGCGAAAAATTCCGATAAATTTTCACAAGATATTGCAAAAATGATCAGGATTGTCTTTCCTTTTATTCTTATTGGGTCAATATTTTTATATTTTTCAAGTGAATATATAATCCCTTTTTTGTATGGAGAAGAATACACTCCAAGTGTCAAAATGCTAAAAATTTTATTACCAGGAATAGTTATGATGAGTTTCTTCAAAATTATTAATATGGACCTGGCCGGTAGAGGGAAACCCGGTGTTACTATAACAGCATTTTTACCAGCAGTTTTGATCAATATAGTGCTTAATATAATTTTAGTACCCGATTTTGGAGGTTGTGGCGCTGCTTTTGCTTCGACAATTAGTTATACGCTTGCATCAGTGTCTATTTTGTATTATTATATGAAAATTACTCAATTGAGTCTAAGTGATATATTTATTTGTAAAAAAAGTGATATCGATCTAATTTTACGATTGATTCATACGTTACCGATTAAGCACTAAAAAATTATCCCAGTTAGAGTTTTGAAACAGATCCATAACTTGTCTACAAGTATACATATCAGGCTGTCTAAAAACTCGACCCATTTCTACAATGGGTAATTGGAATTATTGGCTTTAAATCTAAATTGGAAATTATCCTGAAATCAAGGTATTTGCCTTGAAATATAGCATATTGTTCCAATTGTAAAGTCAAATGCAGTTTTGAGACCGCCTTATATAGTTGCTTTGTCTTCTGGAAAAAGCTCAGTAGATCTGCTTTAGTTGAAGATCGATTCTTGAGCATGCTTTGTTAAGTGGTTTTAAGTTTTGGGATTAATTCATTGCAATAAACCATTCTGAAATATTGAGTTAATATGTCTAATATACTAAAATGCATTTTGTATTTTGCTTCGTTATAAATTTTGCAATATCTATTGAGTTGACTGCTGATTTCAAAATGTTCACTTGAGACTGATTTAATAAAACTAGTAACATTATCTGCGTATTCTTCATCGACCAACACTTGAATAATTTGTTTATAATTATCATCTGGATCAAAATTATCAATAGTTAATCTACTTGAAAAGTTTTGATCAAAAGCACTTTGAAAATTTTCTTCTGTAATTAATAAAGGATAATTTGAATTCTTTAAGGGGCACAGCATAATCTTTCCCTTCAATGCAGCCTCCATAAAGCTTCTTCCACCACCAATAACAAAATCTGCAACATCAATTAGCTGACTCGCGTTAATTGCGTACTTATCATCTGTGAACAGGTAGATATTATTATCCATATTCTCTTTTATTTCTTTACCAACATTTACATCTTGGAGAGCTCCAATAATAATTAACTTAGTTTTTATCCCATCAGAATTTAATTTTTTTACAAGATTTATTGCTTGTAGTATGTCGTTCTTTTTGTATTCTTCAAGCCTGGAAATTATTAAAAATATTTTTGATTCATTGCAATCTACTGATAACTTTATGTTTTTTATTCTTAAAAAATCTGAAGGAATTTCTCTGATTCTATTTGGAATAAAAAATAGATTTGTTTTTTTAAATCTTCTTGAAGACTGATAAAACTTAACGTCTTCTTGAGAAAACAATATTAAGTTATTCACTTTTGGAAAAGCTATCCTTGAATTTGGGCCTCCACATTTCGTATGAATATATGGTTTTTTTACAATGTTACTGATTAAACTTCCAAAAAAGAAAGTATCTTCATCGAAACTGTGAATAACTTGAGGGCGCTCAATATCAATAATGTTTTTCAGATCTTTAATTACTTTAATAATATTCATTTTTTTATAAATTAAATTATATATTTTTACTTTTGACTGATTTATAACCGGTGACTCTCTTTTTCCGATAACAACTATAGCACAATCCAACTTTTTGCTCATTTCCTCAGCAGTAGTTCTTAAACTATAATAATGCCCTCCCCTACCCGAGTGAGGCTCCATTGTCGAGATTAAGTATAACACTTTCATAAAGGTTCCTTTTAACCAGATGATATGCTTAGATATGTTTAAATACCACTTTCAAAATTATTATTGTACACTTTTATATCACTATTTACTAAAATTAAGGACTGATAATGTAAACATCCGAAAATTTATCTGAGTAGATTTTAGTAACTCCAACATCATTATCTAAGTGCATAAAATCACTATAATTAAAACTCCATCGGTCTTCAAATTTTGGCAATAAATTTTGATCCTGGTTTCTACCAATATAACTAATCAGTAGATATGATTTTTTATAAGAATAACTTAACGAAGAATTGTTATCGTATCCAAAATGATCGATAACTTGATTCTCACGAGTAATACCTTTCTTCTTACTTGCTGAAATTCCATAAATTGCATTATGAACCCTATAGTTTACTGTTCCACGTTCCAGTACAGGGTATGAATTCTCTTTTACTTTATAAAATGTTTTCATTGCAGAAAATTCGCTCTCTGGAGTCTGTTGATCTATTTTTAGAATTGCAGGTGATAAAAATAAACTATATGTGGATAAACCCGTAATAAGTATTAAAACTGAAGATATTGCCATTAAGAATTTCAGATTGCTATTTCTTTTGTCCGAAGACCTTCTTAAAAAGATACCTATTGAATAAGCTATCAAGATAATAGAGAAAAATATTGAATAACTGTAAACTCTTACGAAACCAAACTGGTCATTGAGGAGAAATAGTAACAGTGAGAAAAATACCAGTAACATCCACCCTAAAATTGAGAGTTTATGGTAATAATTCACCTTTATGTTATCTTTTTTCCTGAAGGCAATTATGTATATTATGCAGATTGCAGATAGTACGGATAATAAGAGGTAAGGTCCATATATACTTAGTACCATTCCGACAATTTCCAAAAGAGATATGTGAACAGAACTAAGAGAAGTTTGATATCTTCCAAATTCAGAGCTTCCTCCGTCAGTGGACATTAACGTATAAATTATGTTTTCTAGACTGTATGCAAGAATATGTAAATATGAAGACCATACGAGAAAGGAACATATCATAATTGATAATAAATTAGTTGATTTTTTAATTTTAATTTCAGGGCTCTTATTATTAAGATACATGGTGAAATCAGATAATAAAATTGTTATTGTAAGCAAAATTGTGACTAAAGGATGAGAAAATATTATAAAAAAACTAAGTATAATTAATAGTATTGAATATGGCACAGCTTTCTTTGGTAATCTCGATTTAAAAAAGATATAAAGAAAGAAAGGGACAAAAAGAATTGCTTGTCCATTAGGACTAAGCATAACATTTTTACTGCCAAGTAATAGTATTGAAGAAAATGCTAGCATTATAAATATTTCACGTTTATTTTTAAACACATATTTCCCAAGAATATACCACGAAAATATATATAGTAACGAATAAAATATAGGTAGAAACATAGTAATATCATTATAACTTATACCAGAAAAGCACTTTAGCGTAAAACCTATTATGTGAAGCATGGGATAAGCGTTAGAACCAATGTTATGGTTATTTTCAATATCAATCATGTAACCAACATGAGTTAAAACATCTTCTCTGCCATGTATGAAATAACCTTTGATAATCGGCATAAATAATAAAACTAGGTTTGAAATAATTATCATTAAAAAACCAATGTGCCAGGTATTATTCTCATACTTAGAAATTGCATTATACATTAATATTATCTGGCCGATGAAAATTGCCATAGTAATAAGGACCCAGAAATACCACGGATACATTTTGTATATTGAAAAACCGTATACATTAGGAGAATGACTGTTAATTATAATATTTAATGCTAATAGTATTATTATAAACCCAAGTATTGATACTATTTTTATATATCTAGTAGTATTAATGTACTTGTCTTTGGAGAACACTTTTATCCGCCCATTAAAATATCTATGTCTCATTTGTGCCGCTTAAATAGTCCTGAATATAAATCTTTAGAGATATATTAAGTATATATTCATAAGCTTTGTTAATTTACTGCAGGATTATTCTAAACGGGAACTACTGTAACAACCCATTCAGGCAATAATAATTTTATAAATCATCAATTTGTGAATTTATTTAGCGTTATCAAGTATTTCTGAATATCTTTCTACAGCTTTTTTGTAGGTGAAGTTATTTTTTACAAAAATAATAGAATTCTTCACAATATTTTCAAGACCTGGATGTTCCATAGCACGAAAAATGTTTTTTGCAATGCATTCAGGAGAATTATTTTCCATAATAAAACCAGTTTTTCCATCACTTATTATGTCAGGAATTGCTCCTACTCCTGTAGCTAGTACAGGTGTACCGCAAGCCATTGCTTCTAACATAATATTAGGCAGACCTTCTGTATAAGAAGGAATGACCAGCAATTTTAATGAATTTAAGTATTTGGGAAGATCCTCATGAGAACTCCATCCAATAAGTTTTACATTGTTTTCAAGTTCATTTTGAGAAAGATAATTATTAACTTTATCTCTTAAGTCTCCATCTCCTATTATCAAAATATTCAGATCTGGTTTTTGTTCTAAAACAAGAGGGATAGAATCTATAAAATTTATAATCCCCTTTTCTTCAGATAAACGACCTACATACCCGATGAGATCACTCCTTTGACTAAAATCAATATTTAATTTAAAATTAGAGAAATCCAAAAAATGCCTGGGAGCTATCAAAATCTTACGGGAATATTTCTCAAAGCTCCATTCACTTATGAGAAGTGGAGAATATAGTATTATCTTGTCTACCAGATTAAAGTTTATAGTACATAATTTTGTAACTACTTTTGATAAAATATCTTTCTCATATTTTATTGAATATCCGGAAAGCATAGTAATCGTCTTCTTTTTAAATAATTTTGCAGGTATTAACGATAAAACTAACATTTCTCCTCCCAAGAAAAAAATACATACATCGATCTTGTTGATTATTTTTAAAAGTAGATGAGCAATTTTAAATTGAGTAGAAATATAGTTTTTAATCCTGCTAGCTGAACCATTACCTGTCGAATGGAATATACCGTACAGATGAATATTACTGTTATCAATGAAATGATAATAACCATCATTTCCGGTAATTAGATATATCTCGTCAGAAGAAGATGATAAAATATCAATAAGATTTGATAATGGAGTGAGTCCTGCTTTCATAGGTGGAAAAGTGATCACACAAACTCTGTTCTTTTTAATTGACATATCTATTCCTTTGCTTGTTTAATATCAAAGAAGAATGAGGCCTCATCTTCTCTATTTTGGGTAGTACTTATGCATTCAGCCTCAAAAGAAGGAAATGCAGTGCGATTAATAAGAATTTGGAGATTTCTATCTTGAGAATATAGAGAAAATTGTAGTAAAGTCATGCTTTGTAAATACAATTTTCATAGAGGCTCTCTATTTTTTTACAAATTAGTGGCCAGGTTAAATTATTTATAATATATTTTTGTCCATTCTCAACAAATTTATTTCCAAGATCGGGATTTTCAAGAATTAACCTCATTTTGTTTTTCAAATCAGTTACATCTCCATATTTTACTAAACACCCACAAGAAGCTTTTTTAATAAGTTCCCCACAACCACAATCATCAGTAGCTATCACAGGACTTCCACACATTATAGCCTCAAACGGCACAAGCCCAAATATTTCAAGAATCGAAGGGTATACCAGGACATCACAATCTACATAAGCTGCCAATTTATCAAATGTGTCAATGTAACCGATAATTTTTACATTATTTCTCAAATCAAGTTTATTAATTAGTAACTCTGCTTTGTCTTGATATCCGTCGTCTGAACCTGCTAAAACCAATACGACATCATTTTTTTCTTTTATTAAATCTGCATATGCTTTAATCAAAAAATCTATTCCCTTCCTTTCATGCAGCCTACCTAAAAATAAGACAACTTTATCTTCATTGATATTATATTTTTTTCTAAATGTTCCTTTTGCAGGTAATTTACAAAAAGAATTTATATCCATGCCATTAGGAATAGTAAATATTTTCTCTGAAGGTATCTTCATTTGTAAGTATTGATCAACTTCGGTATTAGATACTGCAATCAGCTTGGATGCATCCTTTAAAATTTTATTTCCCCATATAGCGTCAAATATATTTTTTTGGCTTTTTTTTCCAATAGTATCTGGAAGTGTTCCATGAGCTTGCAAAACATATGGAATATCGTATTTTTTTGAATAATGGTGAATGACTATTGCAAGCAATGTCCGATGCTCATGGATATGGATTACATCAAAATCCTTAACTATTTTTCTGGCGATAAAAGGTAAATAATAAGGGATGACAATATTGCTTTTTGTTAAATAGTTAGACAGATT
>Ga0074193_1002935_pt1 | contig 13881 bp, 11 predicted proteins | sample EPASupsiteHSE605_FD_64523 | JGI IMG/M metagenome (GOLD analysis project Ga0074193, IMG submission 64523) | Bioremediated contaminated groundwater from EPA Superfund site, New Mexico - Sample HSE6-05 | ecosystem: Environmental > Aquatic > Deep subsurface > Groundwater > Contaminated ... | reverse complement strand
ATTCCCCTGAGAATTGTAAAGGCCGATACTTATATTGTTCATTACCAGCACATTGTCACTCAGTGAACAGTTTCTTACTCCCGCAAGAAGGATACCAATACCCGTCGAATCTGCTGTTTCGGAATACCCTCCTGAGATATGGAAACCGTTTATTGTCACGTTGTCCGCATTTACACTAAAGACCTGCCCTCCCGAAACCACGCCTATGACATAGACACTATTATTCTGATTCACCGGGGAAACGGAATTTGACAGGATTGTAAGTTCCTTATCGACCACTACATTTTCCGGATAGATTCCGGGGTTTACAAGGATTATATCTCCGTTCTGTGCATTGTCTACAGCTTCTTGAATTGAAGTGTAGTTTCCTCCCCCGTTTTTATCCACAGTTACTGTTCCTGCGCCTGCCTGGGTTGCTGTGACCGCAAACACAAGGAGTAAAATTATACAGATACTCTGTACTCTCTTTCCTTTCATGAGCCAATACTCCCCTTAATTAACTAACTTATATAGTCAAATTTATATATGATTTTTTATAACGAATTATGATAACAATATCTACAGGTAATTAAAAATTGTGAAATATATATTCTGAAAAATAAACATTAACTCTTCTTCCCCATTCAATCAAAATGCTTTATTATTTCAAAAATTAGTGGATTGTAAGACTCAGAATATGAAAAGGATAAAAGATCTAAGGAAAAGGAAAGCTAGAAGGAAAGTTAAGAGAAGAAATAAAATAATTAAAGAAATAAAATAATTAAAGAAATAAAATAATTAAAGAAATAAAATAATTGAAGAAATATATAAAAAGCGGACTGATCAGAAGTTTTCAGTGATATAATCCGCCATGGACTCGAAAACCCGCAGACCATCGTCTGAGCCCAGAATTGATTCGGAAGCTCTTTCCGGGTGGGGCATGAGGCCGAAGATATTTCTCGAAGAATTTATTATTCCTGCAATGTTTTCAAGAGAACCGTTAGGATTGGCTGCATCCGTTACTTTTCCGTTTTCATCGACATAACGGAAGACAATCTGCTCGTTTTCATCAAGCTCAGCCAGGGTTTTTTCTTCGGCATAGAACTGACCTTCCATATGGGCACTAGGCAACCTGATAACCTCACCTTTCCTGAACTTCGAGGTAAAAGGTGTATCAACGGTCTCTACCCTGAGATTGGTCCAATGACACCGGAACTTCGGATATTCGTTAGTAGTCAGAGCTCCCTCAAGCACCCGAGCCTCAGTAAGAATTTGGAAGCCGTTGCAGATTCCAAGCACAGGCTTGCCTTCGGCTGCGAGTTTTTTTACTGAGTTCATTATTGGAGTGCGAGCTGCAATTGCTCCTGCCCTGAGATAGTCTCCGTAGGAGAAACCCCCAGGAACGACGACGCCGTCAAAACCTGTCAGATCTTCCTGTTTGTACCAGACAGTCTCGGCGTCCACACCCACAACGTCTTTAAGGACATGAAGGACGTCCTGGTCGCAGTTTGTGCCTCCGAACTGAAGTATGGCAATTTTCATTTTATTCCCTCAATTTTCAAAGCTTTGGCTTTTTCTTTACGCCTCAATCGCTTATCCACACAACTCAGTTAAGTTCCTTGAGCTCGATTGTGTAATTATGGATAATTGGGTTTGCAATAAGTTTCTGGCACATCTCATCAACTTTCTGGTTTGCAATCTCGGCAGATTCGGCCTCAAGCATGATTTCATACAACTTTGCGGTCTTTACACTGCTGACCTGGTAGCCAAGTTGTCCGAGAGCCCTTTTTGCGGTAGTGCCTTCAGGGTCAAGCATACCTGCTTTCTGTTCAATTCTAACTGTTGCCTGGTACTGCATTTATAAGCCTCAACTTTAAATTTTGAAATTAACCGAATGTCCCGCTTTTCGGGACCCGAATGCGGGATTAAATAAGATAAGTAAATAATTCTCAGTTTGTTCTCAGTTTGCATTAATAAGTATAAAGTATTTGATTCATTTTTAGTGATAATATAAAGTATTTGATTTCCCTAATGTACCATTTCCCTAATGTACCTTTTGTTTATTTTTGGGCGTTAGCTGGTTTTAACTCGACTTACCAGCGCCGATTTCAAGGGAAATAAGGATAAAACATATTTAATCTTATGGGTATCAATTTGTTTTGGCTACCAGCTGGCCGGTACAAAAATAAAGACTTTGATAAAATCCTGGATACTTACAGGCTCTCCTCTAAATATTACTGAACTGGTCATTTCTTGCTCCTTTCCAAAATCCAAAACCCCATGTAAGATCCAAAAATCATCTTAAAGTCTAAATATTACTCTAAAAATCTAAACCTATTCTAAAAACTAATATTTTTTATTGGCCTATAGGGCAACAAGCCTTAACTTAAAAAGACATCAATGACTACATTAGGCTTAGGTTAAAAGGAGAAAAAATAGAATTGTTGGAGCTTTGTCTATAAAGTGATAAAATTAAAGATATAAACTAAAGATATAAACTAAGATATATACTAAAGATATAAACTAAGATATATACTAAAGATATAAACTAAGATATATACTAAAGATATAAACTAAGGATAAAACAAGGATAAAACCAAAGATAAAACCAAAGATAAAACCAAAGATAAAACCAAAGATAAAACCAAGGATAAAACCAAGGATAAAACCAAGGATAAAACCAAATGACAACTTACATGAAGGCATTTCAGCCAATTATGGAAGTTTTGTGTGAGTTTTAAGGAGATAAAAATAAAAAATAATTTTGGGAAGCTTCAACTTCCCTTGCTTCTTATTATTCAAACTTAGTTCATAATCTGATTAATTTTGCTGCAAAAATCTATAATAAGAGTTGTTGCCTCATTATCCATGTTCAGCTGGAAAGTCCGGATTTGCTTACCCAGGGGTTTTTCCTGAACAATGCCTGAAAGAACCAGAGGTGTGATAACCCTTGATACACTGGAATGAGACAGGCCAGTTTCTTCAGCTATCCCTGAAAGATAGGTTGGTTCATTCTGGTTTTCGATCAGATTCTTAAGAACTGTCATCTGTGCGGTTTTTCCAAATATTTTTTCCATTGAATCCATTGATATCATCTCAGAGGTGGCTATTCTCTATAAGTGATTTCCAGTTCCAATAACTGTTGACGGTTAATAAACTTATCTTCTAATTTAATATGTTAGAGATCTGTATAAATACTCTTAATATTTTGATATTTTACTATTGAAAATGTCTAATGTCTCTAACTTAGCAAGCGCGTAAGTCGTATATATATTATAACTTTTATCCTCACCACGAAACTTTATGGAGATTTAACATGAGAAGCGATATTATTAAAGAAGGACCGGAAAGGGCTCCCAATCGCTCACTTCTTAAAGCGACCGGAGTTACAGATTCCGAAATGAGAAAGCCGTTTATCGCAGTTGTCAATTCCTGGAACGACATAATTCCTGGTCACATGTACCTTAACAAACTCGCTGACGCCGTAAAAGCCGGAATCAGGAATGCCGGAGGAGTTCCTTTTGAATTCCATACCATCGGAGTCTGCGACGGAATCGCAATGGGACATGAGGGTATGAAATATTCCCTTCCCAGTAGAGAAATTATTGAAGATACAATTGAACTGATGGTTAAAGCTCATCAGTTTGACGGTATGGTCCTTATTCCAACATGTGACAAGATCGTGCCAGGTCACCTTATGGCAGCAGGCAGACTTGACATTCCTGCAATTGTTGTAACCGGAGGGCCCATGCTCCCTGGATACGTTGATGACAGTTACAAGGATTTCATCTCAGTTTCTGAAGGAGTCGGAGCTCATAGAATAGGCAAAATTTCAGACGATGACCTCAAAGAACTTGAAAATTTTGCGTGTAATGGAGCCGGATCCTGCGCAGGGATGTATACCGCAAATACTATGGCCTGTATGACCGAAGCGCTTGGTCTGAGCCTTCCAGGCTGTGCAACTGCTCACGCAGTGGATGCAAAAAAGATCCGAATTGCCAAGGAATCCGGTGAGCGTATCGTCGAAATGGTTAAAAAGAACCTGACCCCCAGAAAAATTGTCACTTATAAATCTTTTGAGAACGCCATAATGGTAGACATGGCAGTTGGGGGGAGCACAAATACCACCCTGCATCTTCCTGCCCTTGCTCATGAATTCGGGCTGCATCTCTCTCTTGAGAAATTTGACGAACTGAGCAGAACAACCCCTCATCTGATATCACTTCGTCCGGGAGGGTCAAATGTTATGTTGCACTTTGACAGAGCAGGTGGAGTTCAGGCAATTATGCAGAGGCTTTACCCTAAACTATATCTGGAACAACGTACTGTTAACGGCAAGACTATCGGGGAAAACCTGAAAGAACTGGACATTGTTAATCCCAAGCTTAATAAAGAGATTATAGGGACTCTTGAAAATCCAATTCATGCTCAGGGAGGAATTGCAGTCCTTAAAGGTAGCCTTGCTCCTGAAGGCGCGGTTATAAAACAGGCAGCAGTTGATCCAGGAATGCATGTTCATACAGGCCCTGCGCGCGTTTATGACGGTGAAAAAGCTGCTATGGAAAGTATCCTTGCAGGCAATGTGAAACCTGGAGACGTTGTAATTATACGATATGAAGGTCCTAAAGGCGGTCCTGGGATGAGGGAAATGCTTGCAGTGACAGCTGCACTCGGAGGTATGGGCCTTTTAGAGTCGGTTGCTTTGATAACTGACGGACGCTTTTCTGGAGGTACTCGTGGACCCTGCATAGGGCATGTCTCACCTGAAGCCACGGAAGGAGGGCCAATCGCTCTTGTAAAAGATGGGGAGATGATCGAAATCAATATTCCTGAAAGAACTCTAAATATTAAGATTTCAGAAGAAGAGCTTAAACAGCGGAAAGCTGCCTTTGTGCCACCAAAAACAGAAATTACAGGTTACCTTGCCAGGTACCAGCGTTCCGTTCATTCCGCAAACACAGGCGGAATAGTTGACTAAATTGTCCAGTTATGTTTTGAATTATTATATGTTTGGAGAGCTTTTTTCTCCATTACTTTCTTTAATCATTTGTTATTTCAAATGTTTTTGGAGATATATTTTAATATTTTCCTTTGTCATTCAAACGCTGAGTCTATGGCGTGAACTTTAGTTATTTGAAATACGCAATAAATGTCAAGGTTCTTTTTTAAGCATATTTTAGGATGCACAGATAACGGTAACCCAAATAGTTTAAATAAACAATTGATATAAATACATATGTAACAGTGTGAATAGTATACTTATATCATTTTCAGGGCCTTAAAAAAATCAGTAATATAGTAGACGACAAATATGAGTAAATTGGTTATACTATTGATTCTCTTTGCAGCTGTGATCTTAACAGCTGGCTGTATTAATAGCAAAACAACTCTCACAAATTCTCAGGAAACCCAGGAAAACTCTATAAATTCTCAGGAAATCCAGGAAAATCCTCAGAAAATACAGGAAAACAGCAGTGTTATAGAGATTACCCAACTGGATCAGATAAACACATCTCTCAAAAAAGGACCTGTTCTTTTGAAACTCGGAGCTGAGTGGTGTGAAGAGTGTCAGGAGTTAAACCCTGTTTTAACTCAGGTTGCAACAGATTATGCAGGTAGAGCCACGGTTGTGACTGTAGATATAGATAAGAGTCCGAAACTTGCTGATTATTTTGGAATATACGTAATTCCTGACTCGTCTGTAATCGTAGGAATTGAAAATGGAAAATATGTTTATATGCAGGAGGATGGAAACGTTACCACTGAAAGATCAACGGCTAAGATTCTAAAAATAGAGGGTAAAGAAGTATACGAAAATGTTCTGGATCTAGCTCTCCAGAAAGAAAAAGTCAAATCTAATTGAAATTTTACAACCAAAAGTACATTCTTCTTTCCTTTTTAAATACAGCGTAGAGGATCAAAACTAATCTCAGAAACGCCATCTGCCGGAGCTTTAATATAATTTGCCTCAAACTCAATACTAAATCTTTGATATAATTTACTCTCAAACTCAATATAGACCCTGAACCGAGTTTCTTATGGAGTCAGGCGTAAATTATAACTTTTTGAATTTTTGCTTTTACTATAGCTTGACCTTTGACCTCGTTTTAGTGACTGCCTGCTTAATCTCTTTTTAATCTCGTTATCTCGCAGAACCATTTCCTGTGACATAATAAGGCTAGAGGCACAAAATTACTGTGGCTTCAGACTGTAACATATAGCTAGATTAGTGACATATAGTTAGTATATTAATATGCAGAGTTATTTATATGCAAAGCTAAGAACTTGATTTGTTTTTAATCCAGGAAGGTGCATAATGTTAACTGTTGAAACAAGCGGACTTAAAGGAATAACGAGCTTTACCACATATGACGGTGGCCAACTGAAGGACTGTAAGCTTAAAGAATATAATTTGATTCACACAAAATACGGAGATCTTGTTCCGCAATACGGTGATCCGGGGTTTAGAAAAAAGCAGTTAGCAGCTTTGTCTTTTTATAAAAGTGGTAAAATTAAAAGCATTTCTTTAGAACAGCAGACTGAAATAAGCACACCAATAGGAATACTTCCGGCTGAACTGGTTACTTTTTTTGAAGACGGATCGATCAATAGTTTATTCCCTTTAAACGGTCAGATCAGCGGTTTCTGGTCGGAAGAAGAAGAAGGCAAACTTGCACAAAAACTCCATTTTTCATTCTCTTTTGGGGACTTTTGTGCAAAGATAATAGGTCTGCGGTTTTATCCGGACGGAAGAGTCAGAAGCCTGATTTTATGGCCGAATGAACGAATCATAATTGATACTCCTGCAGGAAAAATGCCAGTTCGAATAGGATTTAGGCTTTTTGAAGATGGGAGCATAAAATCTGTAGAACCTGCAGAACCATTCCTGATAGAAACCCCTATTGGCTCGATAAATGCATATGATGCGGACGCACTGGGTATTGATGCTGACAAAAACTCAGTGTGTTTTGACGAAAAAGGTAGATTAATTTCTCTTTGTACTTTCGACATCATTACAGTCAGAAAGAAAAGCGGTGAAAAAGAAATAATTTTTCCAACATTAAAGCCGGGCCTGACAACCGAATATGAAAAAGTGCCGATTAAATTGATCTTTGATACTGACACTGTAAGCATTGGCGATACTAAAGCTACAGACTATAATGATAATACTAAAGCTACAGACTACAGTGATAATACTAAAGCTACAGACTACAATGATAATACTAAAGCTGCAGACTACGGCGGTGATGCCAGAGCAGCTAACTACAAGATAGCTGAATGTACGTTCCTTATCATGCGCGGTAACTATATGGAAACAGAATCATGTGGCGATTGTTCCAGTTGTAAGGGTTGTATGTAACCTGATGTGTAATAATTGAGCTTGTTTCAAAAAATTACTTCCAATTCTCATAGACCAATATTTGGAATAGATAAAAGGTTCAATAGAACTAAACAGAATAGATGTTCTCTTTTTTGATAGCCTATCAAACATCTTCAAAACCTAAAATTTTACTTACTTTTTAAGGCTAAGTAATACTTATGAACAAGTTATTTCTGATAATTCTTGAAACAGTAACTATGACTATTCTTGGGTCAGTAAATCTGACCATCCTTCAATCAGTAACTGTGACTATTCTTGGATCAGTGGTTCCGATTATTCCTAAATTTGCAGTTTTTTAATACTTTGAATTCACAATTTTTACTGTTCTGGATTTGGTCTACTCTTCTTAAATGGAAAAACGATAAATAGAGATAAAGCGCCTGTATACACCGAAGATAAAGAAAAAGGAGTAAACATGTGCGGAATAGCAGGAGCAGCAGGAACTCCTGATACAAATAAAGAAGTAAAAAGAATGCTTGCAGCCCTGAATCACAGAGGGCCCGACGCTTGCGGAACCCATGAGGCCGAAGGACTGAGTATAGGAAATACCCTGCTTAAAATTACAGGCAATATGCCCCAGCCTCTGGTTGGAGAAGGGGCTCTGGTACTCAATGGGGAAATTTTCAATTTCAGGGAACTTGCAGCCGAACAGGGCATAAAAACCGATTCAGATACTGAAGTACTTTTTGCCCTCATAGAGACAAAGATAAAGGAAGGAGAAACGCCAACAAACGCATTCTTTTCCGTGCTCTCCAGAGTAAATGGGGATTATGCTCTGGCCTATGCCCTAGATAACGAACTTTTACTGGCTAGAGATGCCGTAGGAGTCAAACCACTCTTCTATTCCCTGGAAATAGGAGTAGAAAAATCTAAAATCTTCTTTGCGTCTGAAAAAAAAGCTTTTTCCAGCCAGAGTAGTTGCATAAAGCCGTTTCCACCTGGCAGAATCATGGCTCTCAATATCAATGACAGAAGGCTTGAAGAAAAATCTCTTGCAATTGAGCCTCCACAAGAAAGAATCTCAGAAGAGTATGAAGCTGCTTCTTGCCTGAAGGCTGCCCTTGAAAAAGCTGTCGAGATAAGGCTTACAAAAACTGCAGGAATCGCGTTTTCCGGAGGTATTGACAGCACCTTTTTAGCGGCACTTGCAAAAAGTATCGATCCCTCAATTTCCCTTTATGCCGTCGGGCTTCCGAACTCCCATGATCTTACCCAGGCTCAGCGTGCGGTTGAAGTTGCTTGCATGAAGGATTCCCTCAGAACTCATCTCCTTTCTCCTGAAGAAATCGAGGACGCAATCCCGGATATAATTTATTCTACGGAATCGACGGACCCTATGAAAATTGCAATCGGGCTTCCCCTCTACTTTGTTGCGAAAACTGCAAAAGAAGACGGAAAACGAGTCCTTCTAACAGGTCAGGGTGCAGATGAGCTTTTTGGAGGCTACAGCAGGCATGAGGTTTTCCTTGAACAGGGGACTGAGGTGCTTGACAGAGAGATCTACTCAGACATTCAAAATATCTCAGTTATTAACCTTGAAAGAGACGACATGGTTACCATGGCCAACTCCGTGGAGCTAAGGGTACCTTTTCTGGATAAGGAAGTAATAAAAACAGGACTTGCAATCAGCCCTGAACTTAAAGTCCTTAGAAAAGACGGCCTGTATATAAGAAAATATATCCTGAGAAAAGCTGCAGAAAGCCTGCTTCCATCGGAACTTCTCTGGAAAGAAAAGAAAGCAATCCAGTATGGGACAGGAGTTCAAAAGGTACTCGACAAGCTTGCCCGCGACGCAGGTTTTTCAAAAAAGGAAGGAAGTCATATAGAGAAGTACCTAAAACAGATTGCTGTAGATGAAGGATTCGATTTCATATCCAGGTAAAGGAGTTTCCTATTGAATAGGTCTACTGAATAGGTCTACTGAATAGGTCTACTGAATAGATCTACTGAACAGACCTACTGAATAGATCTACTGAATAGGCCTACTGAATAGGAGAATTAACTCCTCACCTGGCAAACTTGTTCTTTATATCTTCTTAAATATCCTTTAACCTTTATCAAATATTTTTCTGACTCTTATAAAACGAAAAGACTTTAAACAATACTCTCAAAGGAATGATGGGGTAAAGCCAGAGATAAATGAACAAGTATAAACAGCTTGATGATTATATCCATGCTTAGAAATCACTATATTTAGTCTGAATTAACAATTAATCTGAATTAGTAATTAACCTGAATCAACAATTAACCTGAATCAACAATTGATCTATAACACTTAAGTCTAAATTAATGTTCAGGGGGAATCCTCATAAAAATAGCAATTACCGGAAAAGGCGGCGTTGGAAAAACAACTCTCTCAGGCACTCTAGCCAGACTGTTTGCAAGAGACGGGTACGAGGTACTGGCAATAGATGCAGACCCGGATATGAACCTGGCATCTTCACTTGGGGTCGAAAATCCTCCTAAGCCCCTGACAGATTTCAAAGACCTGATTCAGGAAAGAGCGGGTGCCGAAGGCGGAGCTTTCATCTACAACCCTAAAGTCGATGACATTGCAAGTAAATACGGAGTTATAGGACCCGATGGAGTAAGAATGCTTGTCATGGGCACTGTAGACCGCGGTGGAAGCGGATGCATGTGCCCTGCCTCGGCTTTTCTAAGGGCTCTTCTCAGGCACCTTATGCTCAAGGAAAAGAGTGCAGTGATCCTTGATATGGAAGCAGGGATCGAACATCTCGGAAGGGGCACTACCAGAGGAATGGACATCATGATCGTGGTAGTTGAGCCAGGGGCAAGATCGCTTGAAACGGCTGAGAGAATAAAAAAACTGTCTTCCGAAATAGGAATAAAACACCTTGCTGCCGTAATTAATAAAGGAGGCGCGGGAAAAGTTAACGACAAACTTGAAGAGATGGGCATCCAGGTACTTGGAGAAATTCCCTTTGACCCCAAGTTAATGCAGGCTGACCTGGAGAAACAGGCCCCTATTGAGGTAGGCGGCGAAGCTGTTGATGCTATAGTAAAAATTAAGGAAAAACTGATGGAAGTCGTTGAAGAGATCAGGATAGAAGAGGAAGCTAGCAAGAGCAAAAAGTAAAGGCCGATTTTCGGCCCTACACTTTTGTTTCAGATTTCTAAAATTCCTAGTTCAATTAAAACTGCTGTCCGGAGAGTCAGCTAAAGTTCCTTTTTTATAAATAACCTCCAGAAGCCTCAATTTCTTTTCTCTAATAAGAACATCAGTCGGATCGATGTCAAGCGCTTTGTCATAACACTGCATAGCTTCCCCATATCTTCCAAGGCTCTCCAGAGCTGAACCTTTCTGATATAACGAGAATACATCGTCAGGATTTACTTTCAGGACTTCATCATAAGACTCAATCGATTTTTCAAATTCTCTCAAATTATTGAAGGCAAAGCCCTTGAGGCACCTGATTCCCAGATTTTCAGGATCGATCTCAAGAGCCCTGTCATAGCAGGCAAGAGCTTCCTTTGATTTCCCCATCCTGTCAAGAGCGAAACCTTTCTGGATCCAGGCATCAAGAAATAAAGGGTCCAGAGTTAAGGCTTTATCATACAGCCTGAGTTTGTCTTCGTAACTGCCAGTCTCGCCAGCCTTGGCAAGGAGCTGCCTGAGATCCTCTGGTTCTTCGGTTTTTTCTGCCGCTTGAGACTCCTTTTGCTTTGCTTTGTCCATCTTTTCACTCACATTTTCTTCTGTCATATCGGAATCCTCGCTTTTCCAGTGAAAGCTCATTCTGGACCCCTTCCGGGTTTTTGCCACACCTGGCCGTTTTTATATTTCACGCATGGAACCAGAGCTAAAACTGGTATTTTGCATTTTTGTTTTCAATGAGATATACTTTTTCTGATTCGAATTTTCCCTAATATAAAAAACTGTCCTGTAACAGAAGAGGTACAATTGGCTCTTGAGCTCAGGATAGGAGCACAATTTATTGTTAAGCTCCAAAACAGCCACGAAAATACAGGAATTACAAAAAGAACTTAAAAGAGGGCAAAAAAACAAAAAACAAACTGTATGGCAGGAAAAATTACAAAGAATAACTGATAGGAAAAATATAAAAAACGACAGAAGGAAAATGTGAAATAGAGAAGTTACTGAGAGGATTTGGCCTTCTGTCTTCGGATTTCCGAAAGGATTTTTACCTTTGTTTCAAGTGCAGGAACGAAGCCAGGTTGCAACTCCAGAGCTCGATTACAATTTTCCAGTGCTTCCTCCTGTTTACCCACTTCCGAAAGAACAAAACCCCTGGCTGCCCAGAGGCGAGGCTCTTTAGGGGAGAGATGAAGCGCCTTATTGTAAATCTTCAGGGCTTCCTCGTACCTGCCTAGTCTGGAAAGCAGACTTCCGGTCGAAGTAAGAGCCTCAAGGTATTCGGGCCTTATTCGAAGGGCTGAACTGTAAGCTTCAAGAGCTTCTTCTTCTCTGCCGAGGGCCAAAAGTACAGAGCCTTTCCCTGCCCAGGCTTCAGCATATTCGGGATACTTATGAAGGATTTCTTCATAGGTATGGAGGGCTTCTTCAAACCTGCCAAGCCTTAAAAGCACGACTCCCTTATTATCCCAGGCAATTTCAAAAGCCGGCTCAAGTTCAATTGTCCTGTCATAAGCTGCAAGTGCTTCTTCAAGCCGGCCTATTTCCGCGAGAATAACACCTCGGTTATACCAGACCCGGTGATCTTCAGGAATAATTTTCAAGGTTTTTGCAGTAAGCTGCAGGGCAGCTTCAAATCGTCTGGCCTTATACATAAGCACAGCAGTTTGAAAAAGGGCTGTAGCGTCCTGTGGATTTTTCTCAAACCGTTCAGCACAGGCCTGAAGCTCTTCGAAAAAAGGCAGGGAAGCATAAATATCTCTTACAGCCAGGAAAAGAGGCAGGATTTCATAGATTTTCCCATAAAACACAAGTTTTTTTGTTTCCGCATTATATGAAAAGGCGGTTGATTCCTCTTGACCTGTATCTTCTTCTGGTGCATCCTGGTCCCTTTTGTTATTGAATGCGTTTTCCACTCCTGTAGTTTTCTCTTTCTCTATTCCTTTAATCACAGCTCTAAACCCGGAAAAGGCTGCTGGAGAAAGAGGAGAGTTATTAGAGACTAAAAGCGCAGATCTGAGATATTTCCCGAGTTTTCTATCGTTTTTATGCCATAAAGCCATTGAAGTGCCCTGACATTCTTTGAGGAATTTTTCCAGGCAGAGTCTCTGGGATGCCTGACTCCCGGAACCCTCAAGCGCAGAAAAAGCTGAAACTGCTGCCCTGCAGTGTTCCCGAAGTGCGTCCAAGAAAATCTTCGTTTTGGAAGAGTAAGCTTCCGTTTTAAGCCCTCCTTTATCTTATTCAGTTGCGGTCGGAAAAAGCGCCGCACAGTGAATTTCTTTCAGACGGCAAAAACTTGCCTTTTACCGCAACTACAAGTTTTACGGCTGATCCTGCAGGAGACTTCGTGCCTGGTTTTGGTTCTTGTCTGAGAATATCTCCAGCCATAATCCCTATGGGCAAAATTGACTTTTGTTCGACAATCTCTCCTGCTGTAAACCCGGCTTCTTCCAGAATTTTAATTGCTTTTTCAAGGGGCTGTTTTATAACATTAGGAACTTCCACGCTTCCTGTGATAGTCCTTGTCCCTATAGTGGTTTCTGGCTCCTTCACACTTTCTTTTTCTTCCAGTACTTCTTCAAGCAAGTCAATTGCCCCGCTAATTCGAAGAAGAGTCTCACTCAGGCTCTTTTTCCGGTTTTCAAGCTCAGCAATCTTTAACTCGATGTCTTCAAGAATTCTCTGCCCTGATTCGTGTTCTGCCCTGAGTTCAGCTAAACGCTGTTCAAGTTTTACTTCCATGTTCCTGCATACCCCTTCTGGCTGTTTATTTCAGTTTATTCGATTTTTTCCGTTTTATTAGAAGTTTTTTATTTTATTAAAAAATTTTTATTTTATTAAAAAATTTTTATTTTATTAAGAATGTTTTTATTTTATCCAGAATTTCACATTCTATTCGGATTCGGCATTTTCTCGTTCAAACAGGCCGCAGTCGATTATTTTACACTATTTTTTGCATTTATTAACGATTTTGCTTTTTGTTTTATTAGTTGTTTTATTAATTTCTTCTTTATATCAAGTACTTTTTAGCTCTCTGTACATTTCCAACCCAATACATTTTAAGTTTTATATTTTTACATGCCATCGGACTGAAAAAACCATTTATCTGGATTCAGATATCTTTGGATCGGCATTTTTAAGCGAATAAATATTGTCCGATACTGATTACATGCGTTTAAACTTAAGCATGTCAGACATGGTGTAAAAACATTAAATCGTAATATCTGACTCATAGATTTATGGAAAAGCACACATGAACTTAAAAAGACAGAAATTGGGATTTATACGGTTAAAAAGCTGTTTTTTACAAAAAATACAGGATCACAGGCAGTAAGATGACTCCCATTGCATGTGATTTCCTTACATTCATAACAGAGGAGAGCATGCCTATTGGAGTCGCGAT
>Ga0074193_1002934_pt1 | contig 13885 bp, 9 predicted proteins | sample EPASupsiteHSE605_FD_64523 | JGI IMG/M metagenome (GOLD analysis project Ga0074193, IMG submission 64523) | Bioremediated contaminated groundwater from EPA Superfund site, New Mexico - Sample HSE6-05 | ecosystem: Environmental > Aquatic > Deep subsurface > Groundwater > Contaminated ... | reverse complement strand
CATACTACATACTCAACGACGCCGTCAGCATTAAACTTGGGGGTTTTAGTGATGGCCAGTAGCCGGAGTTCCCCTTTTCCATTCACTACCCATTCTTCAGTTTTTATTGGTCTCTTTTCTTCAAAGACCTGCCTGTTTCCGGCTATGCAGGTCATTACTTCATCTTCCGAGGAGGAGATTGCCCACAATGCTTTTTGTTCCAGTTCACTTTTGTCTACACAATAAAAATCTGCACGGGCATTGTTTACAATTCCGTATGTTTCAATGTCCTTTAAGTACCATACCTGGGTATCGATATTATTTAAAAGTATCTCCTGTTCCTCAAGAAGCAAGTTGAAACGTTCTTCCGCCCGTTTTCGTTCAGTGATATCCTCAACGGTTGCGATAACTCCTGTTATTTCACCTTTAAAATTATATTTAGGGTTCATTCTATAACGCAAATATGCAGATTTACCCCAGCTCGAAGTATAAAATTCCTCATGCGTGACCAGTTTATTTTTTTCAATACATTCTTTCATTACCTGAGCAACTTTAACAAGAGGAGGGTATTGAAACACATTTATTCTTTCTGTTGTTTCTTCCTTAGAGGGAGATCCATATATCTCAAACGCGCGAGGATTAATCTGAAGAATATTACCCTTTGTATCAACAAATATGATTCCAATTGGAGATTTTTCGAACAAATCAAGAAATCTTGTTTCACTTTCCCACAGTGTTTCATAAATCTTCTTCGAACTGGTAATATTACGGAAAACTACTGCGAAATAGCCGGGTTCGTCGCTATAAGCACTTATTTCGTACCAACGATCTTCCAATTCAAAGTACTGTTCAAATCGAATATTCTCACCAGAGACCGCCACCCGTCCATAGGTATTAATCCAGTCAAAATCTAAATCCTTGATACTTGGATGCACTTCAGTAACTTTTTTTCCAATAACATTTTCTCTTAGAAGCCCCGTCATAGTTTCAAAGGCCGGGTTTACATCAAGAAAGATATAATCAACAGGTCTTCCTTCGCAATCGAATATCATTTGGTGATAGGCAAAAGCATCTGGCAAATTTTCTACCATTAAGCGATATTTATCTTTTCCCCGGATCATAAAATCCCCCTAGTTCGTTTACATATGTTAACTTATAAAATTAAAGATTCAATTTCACATAAACATCATTTATATACTCAAGTTAATAACAAGTAAACCAAAACTACATCGGTATATTTACTTATAGCCTCCCAATTGTCAGCATTTTTTAAAAAATGTAAATAATTAATTTTAATTATACTATAAGTATCATTTAAACCATACAAAAAATACCTCAACCCATGCCAAAAACTCTATATCCCTTAATTATCAAAGGGTTGCGGGTTTAGATAAATTATTAGGGTACCAATTTTCAACTTTTTTAGCTTATAATCAGAGAGCTTATTTAGCGGTTCTACCTCAGATATTGGACGTTATTTTATTTTTCACGTTATTATCGCCCTTTCAATAATAAAGCCGCTATCCTCTCAATCAGGATGGCGGCGTATTGACCGTTAATCGTTTTTCCTTTTACTGCATTATTTAACCAAATTTCTCCGCCATGCTCCAAACCTCGACTAAAAAGAGAATCGAATATATGATCGTAGAAAACAGCACCGCTGCATAATTAGTTTCCCAATAATTCAAAAACCGGCAGTTTTACGTATACTCTTATGCCGTCCTGATGCTGCTCATACCAAAAATGAACCATTTACTTTCTATCCTTGATTCTGCTATGGCTGGCCGGCTTACGTATCGTCCTATATACTTCGCAGCGCCCTTGGCATTACTCATACGATTCTTCGCATGTACATAAAATCCTACTTTTTGTTCTCGATACATCTCATCGATGAGTCGTTATTTTCTCTGGTTTTTGGAAGTTACTTCTTTAGCTTGGTTAATAAAATATGTTGCCATCGTTTCCTGAGCATTTCGTAGTGAAAATAATCAGCGCGCTTCCACTGTTTGTCTTCTCTTAATACGCCTTCTGTAACAAGGGCATGGACATGTGGATTCCATTTCAGATCTCTTCCAAATTTGTGGAGAGCACATACTATGCCAGGTATCGGTTTCTGCTTCTTACTTCGCTCCCAAAATGAGCTTATTATTGTCTCTCCTACAGCATCGGATAATTCTTTCAATAATTTTCTATATCTCAAAAATATAATCCTCATCTTCTCTGGTATGGTAAAAACCATACCAGAGAAGATGAGGCACATCTAATAGCTCTTGGCATAAATTTTCTACCCAATCATCTGTTGCCTTCTTACCTTAAGATGAACAAAAACGGTTTTTCACTTAAAAGCCACATACTTACTTTCCCCGCATTCGGGGCAGCTATATTCACTATATCCTTCATCTAAGTCACGGCACTTTAGTGTTTTCTTAACCTCTTTTGTTACTACATCTCGAACTCTGTTATTTGCTTCGAATCTTTCCCATTGTTCTGAAAATATCTGTTTAATAATCCCTTTTGACATGAAGTGCCCACTTTTATTTTACCAACTTATCAACAAGTAAAAAATATATACTTTCCTGAGCAACAAAAAACGCCAATTTTTTTAAATTGGCGTTTTCTATCTCCATGAAATAATATCCAATTATGACCAAAGAGCATATAAATAAGCCGTTATTTTACTAGATTTAACCCAGCATGTTCCCGTAGACGCACACAGAACGCATTTTCCCATGTTTATTACAAATATTACCTATTAACCAACAGCTCCCAACCTCGAAACCATTGCTACGAGCGGCTTTCAGCTGTGATTTCTATTGAGACTTACTACGCACTCGATGTGATGCGTCTGCGGGAACATGTCCACCGGCTGTATTTCTCTTATTTCATAACTCTTATCCACCAAGATTCGCAGGTCTCTGGCCAACGTAGCCGGATTACAGGATACATAGACGATTCGTTTTGGAAACAATCTGATTACTCCATCCAAAACCGTGCTGGTGCAGCCTCCCCGAGGCGGATTTAAGACAACCACGTCCGGCTGCCCACCGTCAGCATATAATTTTTCTTTTTTGCTTAATACTTTAAGATCAGCTATTACCTGTGATTTGGTATCAACATTAGTGTCACCATCAAGCTCATTCTTTCCATTTTTGTTTTCATTTTTGTTTTCATTCCGTTTGCCTCTCCCTCGGCTCATTTTCGCACCCTTGGCAAGTAGGCTAAACCATTCCTCAGCAGTTCCTTTATAAAAAGCAGCATTACTTATTCCATTAAGTTGTGCATTACGTCGGGCATCCTGGACCGCTTCCGGAACCACCTCAATCCCTATTACCTGAGCTGCAGACCCAGCCAAGAATAAAGAAATGGTTCCCACACCGCAGTAAATATCTAGTACCTTTTCGCTTCCGGTAAGTTGGGCAAAGTCCAATACCTTGTTATACAAAGCCTCCGTTTGAATCGGATTCACCTGATAAAAACTAGTCGGTGACAATAAGAATCTTAAGTCTCCGATACCTTCTTGAATCCGCGAACGGCCGAAAATAATACGAGTAGTCCGGCCTAATAAGGTTTTAAACGGTGCAGGGTTAATATTCTCAGCTAAACAGATTATGCCTGGGTTCCTTTTGATCAGTTCCGGTCCATATTCACTTATCCATTTTCGCCAATTTAAATCAGATGCTGAGGTAACCACCCAAATAACTGCCATCTCTCCGGTCAAGAATGATTTTCTAAATAAAATATGCTTTAAGGGAAATTCGCTATTTGACTCCATACCAACCAATAATTCTCTTAACCCAGATCTGATATCGTCCAGAATATTCCTCAAACCGGTTGGAATCAACAGGCAGTCCTCGATTTCTGTCACTTGATGGCTGCTGGGCTGGTAATATCCTAATAAAATTTGCCCCTTCTTTATTTGAGCCTCTACATGTACCTCAATTTTATTTCGATATCTCCAAGGGTCCGGCATCCCCATGGTTTGATTTACCTTATCCGCCGGAAGCCGACCAATTCGCTGTAGAGCCTGCTTAACTATTTGTTGTTTCAAGCGTAACTGTTCCTCATATTGGGCATGTTGTAAATTACAGCCCCCACACTGATCCAAATACCGGCAATCCGGATTAATCCGCTGTTCAGAAGTTTCCAGAACTTCTATCAATTGCCCACGCAATAACTTACTTTTAACTTCAACCACCTGAGCTCTAATTAGTTCTCCAGGCAAAGCACCAGCTACAAAGATAACTTGACCCTCAGACCGGCCCACCCCTTCCCCCTGATGAGTAAGTCCTTCAATTCTGAGTACTAGTTCCTGTCCAATCGACCAAGTTAACTTATCTGATGATATATTTTCAGATGCACTATATTTGCATGAGATATCTGATTTCACTGCACTTGTAGCTTGTTTTTCTTTCACAACCTTAATTTCCCTCCTATAGATTTACCATTTTATAATTACTGATCTAGATAAGCTTCATTTTAAAAATTATAGTAATAATATTATAAAATAATCTAATCTTATAAAAATAATCTTTCTTTTGTTAGCAAACCCTAGCTAACTCCCGAATGGGTAGACCAGAAAACCAAAAAAGTCATAATACCGTTCCAAACTCCATGCGCTAATATCGAAGCCCAAAGGGAACCGGTCCGTTGGTAGATTAAAGCTAAACCAAAACCACCAAGAGTCAAAGGTATAAACCTGATTAAATCCATATGCAGTGCGCCAAAAACGATTGCTGATGCCCAAAGACCATAGTCCACACCTAAATGCTGCCTCAGGAAGGGAAACAAAAACCCTCGAAAATACACTTCTTCACTAAAAGGCGCTAAAACAGAACCTATTATGATTACTATCAAAACCTGCCACCAATTCTGGGCTGCTAGAAGAATCTCCACGAAGGGCTGCGGTTCTACCGATTGAGGTATAAACCAATTAAGTATTAAAGAAATCATTGCTACCAAAAAAAACAATAAAACCCCGCCGGCAAAACCCGCTATCAAAATATTAGAAACAGCAACTGACCTCAATCCCAAATAAGTCCAGGATAGTCGGTATCTTTTGCGTACAAAATAAACTACTAGTCCGACAACTACTAAAGCCTGAAATAAAGTTGCTAATCCAAAAAATTCAATTATGGAACCAGATTGAGGAACAATTCCCCCAAAAAACCAACTAGCTCCGACCAACGCTAAAAAAACTAATACTACGTCCCTAGCCTTCCAAGGGACCGGATATCCAACCAATTTATCACTTCCTTTAACCAGCTAATTTCCAGTATATACGACTAACTACAAGATGTCGAATTCGCTGAGTTTGTGAAATTTTGAAAACTAAGATTTAACTATTTCAAAAATAAATAAACAGTCTATCTAAGGGCATACTAAAACCCGAAAAGGGCTTAATCATTAAATAGAGACATCATTTAATAAAGTATCAAAAACCTTATATGTGAACCATCCCCGCCCTGATTCATAAAAAAATGCCAAAGCCCTAAAGCCTAAAAATCAGAAATTTGCATCAGCCAGCCATGAAATAAGCAGGGGGGAATTGGAAATGGAAACGGTTACCCTACTAATCTTAGGCCTAGCTCTGGGTATAATAGGCGTCATCTATTTAATACGCCTAGTAACCTCTTCGGCCCAAAATAAACCGTTTATGGTAAGAGAAAAGCGGGAAAGCGACGGCTACGAATCTACTGATTCCTTAAATGAATTTCCATTAACTATGGTTGATAAAAATCGCCATAGTAACTCAAAACTGGTTTCCCATCAATCTGATTTTGAAGTTGGGGGCGATTTTGGCTTGAATGATCTCGATTATTTATTGAACAATCCACACAACGAAAATCCTCAAATAATGGCTATTAATAAACTTGCTGAACCCGAGGTCCCGAAACCATTAATCCATCAGCAATCAATTCAGCACCAGTCTGAACTACCCGAGGGATATGGTGATAACCTCATTACACTGCTGGTACGTGATCCAGAATGGATTTTTGCTTATTGGGAAATAAATCAATCTAAGATCCAAGAAATCAGACAAAATTTCGGTTCTTGGGCTTGGGAAGAAGGGCAGCATGTATTAAGGGTATATGATACCACAGATCTAATCTTTAATGGTTATAATGCTAATCACCAATTTGATATCCAGATAAGTCTGTTTTCAAAACAATGGCATGTTCAAGTAGGTCAGCCAAATCGCACCTATTGTATCGATAGAGGAATAATCATCCATAATCAGTACGTAGTTTTGGCTCGCTCTAACTATGTTACTACGCCCTCGAATTGTGTATCTAATTTAATTGATGAACAATGGATGCTTCTAAACGAATATGATCGCAAACTGTATCGCCATTTGGAACAGCTAGCCTTTGGTGTTTCTTCGCCACAGTTTGCGTATAGTATATCCTTGGCCGAAGAGTTGGCTAATTTGGGATTGGGAGTTAGTTCTCCTTTAAACCCGCGTCCAACGCAAATAGTCGATGCAGAATATCCCCCAGTAACTTCTCTAATTGAAAGCCGTATCCAAAGTGAAATAATAAAATTAGTTTGAAAGGAATGAGTTCCATTGCCTCAAGGTTTTCTTTCCATAATACTGCATGCTCATCTTCCTTATGTACGGCACCCTGAACACCCGGATTTCTTAGAAGAAATGTGGCTTTATGAAGCGATAACGGAAACCTACATCCCTTTATTGGATATGTTTGAGGATTTAGTAAAAGATCAGGTTGATTTTCGGATTACTATGTCCTTGACTCCTCCATTGGTTTCCATGTTTGCTGATCCTTTATTACAGGAACGCTATGTAAGACATTTAGAAAAATTAATAGAACTGGCGGATAAAGAGATTGAAAGAACCAAAGGTCAACCGGAATTCCATCGTTTAGCTTGGATGTACCGAAACATTTTCCAAAGATCTCATTACGTTTTTTGCCAGCAGTATAATCGTAATTTGGTAAATGGATTCAAACATTTTCAAGATTTAGGAAATCTTGAAATAATCGCTAGCGCTGCTACGCATGGATTCTTGCCTCTAATGTCAGTAAATCCTCAAGCAGTCAGGGCCCAAATTGCGGTTGGAGTAGAAAACTACCAACAACATTTTGGAAAAAACCCCAAAGGTTTTTGGTTGCCTGAATGTGCTTATACGCCGGGAATCGATGATATTCTTAAGGAATTTGGTATTCGATATTTCCTTACTGATACCCATGGGGTTCTATATGCTAATCGAAGGCCTAAATACGGAATCTTTGCTCCTATTTATTGTCCTTCCGGAGTAGCCGCCTTTGGTCGAGATGCGGAGTCATCTAAACAGGTTTGGAGTGCTGAGGAGGGCTACCCCGGTGACTTTAATTACCGAGAATTTTATCGTGATATCGGTTTTGACCTCGGTTTGGATTATATCGGTCCATATATTCATCCAGACGGTATTCGGGTTCATACTGGGTTAAAATATTTCCGGATCACTGGTAAGAGCAACCACAAAGAACCTTATGTACAAGAATGGGCTCAAGAAAAAGCTGCTTCTCATGCGGGTAATTTTCTGTTTAACCGTGAAAAACAGGTAGAATGGTTGGGCAGTATTATGGATCGTCAACCTTTAATCATATCTCCTTATGATGCCGAATTATTTGGCCATTGGTGGTTTGAGGGACCGCAATTCTTAGGTTTCCTGTTCAAAAAACTGCATTTTGATCAAGATGTTATAAAACCGATAACCCCGAGTGAATATCTGAATTTATACCCGTGTAATCAAGTGGCTACTCCATCCCAATCTAGTTGGGGCAACAAGGGATACAACGAGGTATGGCTGGAGAGCAGTAACGATTGGATTTACCGACATTTACACAAAGCTGCGGAACGAATGGTTGAACTTGCTGATAAATATTATCAAGCATCCGGAATATATGAAAGAGCCTTAAACCAGGCTGCAAGGGAACTTCTTTTAGCGCAAAGCAGCGATTGGGCTTTTATCATGAAGACGGATACGGCTGTTAACTATGCAATTCAACGTACGAAAAACCATTTGTTAAACTTTAACCGCATTTATGACGAAATAGTTTCTAACCAAATTGATGTCGGATGGTTAAATAGTTTGGAAGAAAAAAATAATATCTTTTCTAACATTAATTATCAGGTTTATCGAAAAGAATATCGCGGATCCACAAAAACCTCTGCCTCGTTGTCTTTAGCTTCAGGCTTGTAAAAGTAAAAAAATATAAAGATATAATCTTATTTCAATAATATAAGGTTCATAAAAACCAAAGCTAAGTTTTTATGAACCTTATATTATTTTCTTATTCATTTATGTGACCAATTTGTCTGATGCGATCAGAATACCAATCCGTTAAAGATTCAGCAATTTCCTGAGAAAATCCTTCTCCATACACTCTGCAGACTGGTTCTTCCCCATCAGGCACTACTAAAACCCATCCTTGAGGATGGTGTATTTTGACTCCTTCTAGAAGTTCCAATGTTTCCGGTTCCTGCTGTTTTTCCTCAATTAAGGTGCGAATAACTTTTCCTTTATATTCCCAAGGACAATTAATAATTTGTTTACTTAAATAAAAATTTGGAACTTCTTCTAATAAATCAGACATACTTATATCATGTTCCCCCAGATGAGCTAAAATTTGAGCCAAGGCCATTAGCCCATCTGAATAAAGGAGGAATTGACTAGTTGACCCTTGACCTAAACAAATTTCCGCACTCAATAATTTATCCATGAATGGTTGGGTTGAGGATTTAGTACGAATTACTTTTCCCTGTAGCTTTTCGGCCATTTGTTCAATAACGCTGGAAGCATTAATCGGCACCGCTACAATTCCTCCGTTTTGAGATCGGAAAATTAGTAATGATATTAGTACCGTATACATCTCTTCGTCTATTAACTGCCCTTTGTCACTAATTAAAGTTAGCCGTTCCATACTAGAGTCAAAAATAATCCCTAAATCTGCGCTTTTAGAGATAACCATCTTAGTCATAGCCTGATACCAGCCATCGGTGTTCTTATTTTCATATTTCTGGCGGTTTTTATCTTTCTGGTTTTTATCTTTCCAACTATCCCATTCAAAAATAAAAATATCACAGTCCAGTTCAGCTAAAAAAGGTTTAACTAAATCGGCTAGAAACGGGTTTTGAAATGAAACAATTAATCTAAAATGCCGGTCTTTAATACTTTCCACGTTAACCAATCTAAATAGCTCTTCCAAATATGCGTGGACTGCGTCTTCTATCTTAAAGCAACTGCCCACTAGATGCGCCTCGGCTCGTCTAAAATTTTCACTAGCCATTATATTTTCTATTTTCTTTTCATCTAATCGTGATAACTCAACCCCCCTGGACTCATAAAAAGCCAGGCTAATCTTCTCATCGCGCACCAGATTTGACTGTATCTGGATACTTCCTTTTAGCCCAAGGCGTCGCGTATTGAACCGGGTTATCGGGGCAACTGCTCGACCTAAATCTTTAACCTGAACCCCAGTTGAAAGCAGGCCGGCAATCAAGGCTCCTTTTATCACTTGAGAAATCTCGGATTGGTCTGTTCCCACTGCAACTATAGCCCCTGGTCCCAGCCAGGTACCATAGGCACTTCCCAATTTAACGGCTAATACCGGGGTAATTTCAGTATTGGCCCCTCCAACAATCCCCCGATTACCAAATAGAGTTCTAGAGCTGCAATTACCCCAGATTAGGCTGGAGTTTACCACTGTACCTGCTTCTATCCGCTTAGATGGCCAAATCTTAGTATTGGGCTTAATCAGACAATGCGGTCCAATGATACAAGCATCGCCTACAACTGCTCCTTCAAATATAGAAACATTACCCTGGACCTGAACCTGCTTAGCTAAGGTAGCCCCTCTTAGTTGCGCTTTTTTGCCAATATGACAGTTTTCTAAAATAATACTTCGCTTTAAGCTGGCCTGCTCCTCGATGACTACATTGTCTCCTATTATGGTATAACTCTCAATCTGCGCCCCTGGGCCGATATAACTGTTATCTCCTATCAAAACTGGTCCCTTAATCTTCGCCTCACGATCTACCTTAGTGTTGCGTCCAATCCAAATCCCATTACCCATAAACTGTCCGGGTATGTTTACCTCGGCCTTACCAGATAAAACATCAAAATGAGACTGCTGATACTGCTGTAAATTACCAATATCACACCAGTAACCGGTTGCGACATATCCATAAATAGGCAATCCATCGTTTAACAGCCGTGGAAAAAGATCTTTACTAAAATCAAATATTTGACCTTCATTAATATAATTAAGCACCTGTGGCTCTAGGATATAAATTCCCGTATTTACCTTATTGCTAAAAACCTCGCCCCAGCTGGGTTTCTCTAGAAACTTGATTATTCGTCCTTGGGGGTCCGTAATAACCACTCCATATTCTAAGGGAGAATCTACTTCCATAAGTACCAAGGTAGCCACGGAACGATTTTCCCGATGAAACTGGATAGCGGCACTAAGATCAATATCGGTTAAACCATCACCACTAATAACTAAAAAGGTGTCGTCTAAAAATACTGCTGCATTTTTTACGCTCCCAGCCGTACCCAACGGTACCTCTTCGACAAAGTATTGCAAGGAAATCCCAAATTCAGAGCCATCGCCGAAGTAATTTTGAATGCACTGGGGCAGGTATTGCAGGGTAACCCCAATATTAAGTAAATTATTTTTTTTCAACAGCTCGATAATGTGTTCCATCACCGGACGATTCATCACTGGAACCATGGGTTTCGGCCGATCGCAGGTTAGCGGACGCAATCTTGTACCTTCTCCACCAGCCATGATGATCACTTTCAACTTCAGTGCCCCCTTCCTTGGCTAACCTACTTTGAAGTCGCTCTTTTTCGGTCTTATCCTTGAGCACCTGTGTATACAGAGAAATGGTTTGACTAGCGACCTTATCCCAAGAAAAGTTAGTTATCACCTTTTGATAGGCCTGTCTTCTAATCTGCTCAGCTAGTTGCGGTTGAACTAAAATCTGTAAGATTTGCCTTGCTAGTGATTCTGCCGAACCAGTTTGAAACGTCATTCCATCGATTCCGGGCTGTACCAGTTCTGAGATTCCACCGGTATCCGGTACCACTACTGGGGCACCGGCGGCCATAGCCTCCAGGGCTACAATTCCAAATGGTTCGTACAGGCTAGGAAAGACGGCTACATCTGCACATTGATACAGACAATTCCGAGTATGGTCATCCACATATCCAGTAAAATATACTTGACCGGTCGTGCTCATTTCTATTACCTTCTGTTTAAGATAGCCTTCATTAGGCCCCTGCCCCGCAATAATAAATTTGCTTTGGGGGTAAACCGCTAAAATCCGCGGAACCGCATCTAACAAAATCTGAACCCCTTTTTCATGGACCAAACGGCCTACGTAATAAATAATTTTTTCATCTGGATGAGCATAATTACTGCGAAATTTCGGCAGCTGTTTTTTTATATCTTCAGGGACTATAAAATCTTGCAGATTAACTCCATTCCTAATTAGCTTAATTTTGTCCTCCGGCAGCTGTAACACTCGTTGTAATTCTGCCTGCATATAGTAGCTGCAGCAAATAACCCGCCAGGCCTCATAGGTTAACCACCAGTCCACGCTGCCAATGTATCTCTGTTCATTATTATGCAACCCATGATTACGACCATGCTCAGTAGCATGAATAGTTGCTACCAGTGGTATCTGGTAGCTATGTTTAAGGGCCCGGCTAACATAAGCCACTAACCAATCATGAGCATGGATCAGGTCTACCTTTTTAACTGAGTTAATCAGCGATGTAGCCTTTTCTAAAAGACTGATGTTCATCTGCAAAACCCAAGAAATATAATCGGGAGTTGCTTGCAGATAAGGCTGTACCCTATGTATTCTAACTTCTTGCAGCTTTTGAAACTCTGGTGCCTCATCCGTAGCTGGACACACCACATGAACCTCAACCCCCAACCTTGCTAAAGCCCGCGAAAGGTCGTATACATGCTGCCCAAGGCCTCCAATATTTCCTGGCGGGTACTCCCAAGAAAGCATTATAATGCGCATCTGCTTCCTCCACTATAAAATTATATGACCATTTTATGGAAATAATTATCTATTAATACAAATTATGGCTTAAGAAAACCTATATCCAAAGCTATATAAACAAATAGTTCCCTAACCGATAAGGCCGGGAACTATTTGTTCCTGCTGTACTATTCTAATGAATAGGTAAATACCAGTTATAATTATTGTTATTGTCCCAATTATTAGCACTATCTTTAAAACAAAAATTCAAACTATCCATATGCTCCACAGCGATGGTCCTCTCCCAACCGGAATTTGTCCTCATCATTCGAATGAATTGTTCATCTTTCCAGGTTGGACCATAGCCGGCAAACATATATACTTGATCCGCTCCAGAATTAGCCAGTAGACCGTTATAACTGATTGTTACTAGATCCCCACGTCCGGCTGGATAAGGATATACCGAGACACCACCGGGTTCAAACTTGGTAGTCACCAATCTTTTTCCCCCCTCTCAAGTTAAACATCAAATTACTTTATCCTTTAACAAAAATAGTGTGTCGCGGTCTCGCCGTGCTTGCTTACCTCCGCTACCAAATTTATTCTTATCTTTTATTCACCTTTTTATTCTCTTGAATACCCAAACAAAAAACGAGGTCTATATAAGACCTCGCCAAGTAATTTAAGTTTAGATTGTTAAAACTATTGTACTACCTAAATTAGTCGAAATTAAAAGTACCATATTTCTGGAAATGAGCTGCCAATCCGCCCTCCTGCAAAATTTTAAGCATAACTCTTGGCAAAGGCTTAATTGGCAGATCTTTACTGCTAGTTAGATTATGAATTACTCCATTAGCCAAATCCACCTCTAACTCATCTCCGGGCATAATCTGATCGGTATCACACTCAACTAGAGGCAACCCGCAGTTAATGGCGTTGCGGTAAAAAAGTCGGGCAAATGACTTAGCGATTACCACACTAACTCCCGCATAGATTACAGCCCAAGGAGCCTGTTCACGTGAGGAGCCGCAGCCAAAGTTAGTACCGGCAACAATAAAATCACCAGTTTGTACTTTATTATAAAAATCCGGATCCAGATCCTCCATCACATGTTTGGCCAATTCTTTCATATCCAAAGTTTTAAATTTATACTTACCTGAAATTACATAATCTGTGTTAACATCATTACCAAACTTATGAACTTTACCTTTATAATTCATCAATTCCACCCCTTTTAGCGCAGAAACTCTCGGGGATCTGCGATCTCCCCAACCAGTACTGAAGCGGCAACCGTAGCTGGCGACGCTAAATAGATAAAAGCTTTGCTGTTACCCATACGTCCTTTAAAATTTCGATTAGCGGTTGAGATAACATTTTCTCCATCCGAAGGAACTCCATTATGAGTACCTACACAGGGTCCGCAGCCAGGGGTAACTACAGCTGCTCCAGACTCAATCAAAGTCTGCAAAACCCCTTCTTTGATAGCCTCCAACATGATTTTACGTGATGCTGGAGCCACAATAAACCGTACTGCTGGGTTAATCTTCCGACCCTCCAGAATCTTGGCTGCAATGCGCAGATCCTCCAATCTTCCGTTGGTACAGGTGCCAATAAACGCCTGCTGTATCGGTGTTCCCAGAACCTCGGTTACTGGAACCACGTTATCCACGGTATGCGGTTTGGCCACTTGGGGAATTAAATTAGATACCTCATACTCACGCACCTGAGCATAAATAGCATCCGGATCAGCGGATACCGGCTTGGGTTCTCGTTGGCTATGCGCCCGAATCCATGCCAGGGTCTTTTCATCTGCTTCCATTAGTCCCGCTTTGGCGCCCATTTCAATGGCCATATTGGACATGGTTAAGCGACCCTCAATGCTCAAGGCCTTTACCGCTTCGCC
>Ga0074193_1002933_pt1 | contig 13886 bp, 11 predicted proteins | sample EPASupsiteHSE605_FD_64523 | JGI IMG/M metagenome (GOLD analysis project Ga0074193, IMG submission 64523) | Bioremediated contaminated groundwater from EPA Superfund site, New Mexico - Sample HSE6-05 | ecosystem: Environmental > Aquatic > Deep subsurface > Groundwater > Contaminated ... | reverse complement strand
AGAAATTTAACTTTAGAAGAAGTTCAAGAACATTTAAATAATAATGAAAAATTTGTAATAAGATTTAGATCAGAAGGTAGCGAAGAAGGAACTTTTGAAATAGATGATGCCATTAGAGGAAAGCTTGTAATTCATGAAAATTATCAAGATGTTGTTATTTTAAAAACAAATGGAATACCTACATATCATTTTGCACATGTAGTTGATGACCATTTAATGAGAGTAACTCATGTAGTAAGAGGGGAAGAATGGCTGTCAACACTTCCTATACACTACGAGATATTTACAACATTAGGTTGGGATACTCCAATATATTGTCATACAGCTCATTTGATGAAAATGGATAATGGTTCAAAAAGAAAATTATCAAAGAGAAAAGACCCTGAACTTGGACTGGGTTATTACATGGATTTAGGTTATCATACAGCTGCAGTTAGAGAATATTTATTGACAATTTTAAATTCAAACTATGAAGAGTGGAGAATTGAGAATCCAAACAATCCAACAGATGACTTTATATTCACATTGGGTAAAATGAGCAATTCAGGAGCATTGTTTGACTTAGATAAATTAAATAACATTAGCAAAGATGTATTAGTTAAAATACCAGTAGAAGAAATATATGAATTCTTATTTAAATGGGCAGAAGTTCATAAAACAGAAATTGTAAACATATTAAAAGATAATGAAAAATCTGTATTACAGCTTTTATCTGTTGGCAGAACTGGGGATAAACCTCGTAAAGATTTAATGTACTGTGAACAAATATTTGAATTTATAAATTATTTCTTTGATGAATATTTTGAGATAATAGATAAATATCCAGAAAACATAAATGAAGACGAAGCAAAAAAACTTCTGCAAGCTTATTTAAATACATACAATCATAGTGATGACCAAAGCCAATGGTTTGATAAAATCAGAACTATATCAGAAGAAAATGGATATGCAGCTAAACCAAAGGACTACAAGAAAAATCCTGATAAATATAAAGGTCATGTAGGTGATGTAAGCTCAGTAATTAGAATAGCAGTTGTAGGACGTTCAACATCGCCTGATGTTTGGGAAATTCAACAAATAATGGGCGAAGGTAAAGTCCGAGAAAGAGTTGAAAAAGCAATTCAAAAGTAATAAATAAATTTAAGATAATTTAATGCAATTAAGATGGCAGATAATATGTCATCTTCATTGCGTTTTATAAATTGATGTAAAAGCGGCTTTATTTTAGTCAATATTGCAGTAAAATTAGGCGAAATTAGAAAATATAGTGTAAATGTTTATTGAATGTGTTATAATTTACAAAAATGTTATAATTTTCAATATAGGATAGTTAAGGAGATTAAAGAATGGAAGATAAAAGAGAGTATGCGATATCTTTTTTAAGCGGATTTGCAGACAAATCTCTAGAAAAGGAGTATTTTTACTATGAAATGAAACGTTATGCTACAATTATAGGGCCAGTTACACTTATATTTGGAGTTGTATATATGATGTTTATAATTTCAGATTATTATGCCATTGAAAACCACTTTTCATTTATGATTATATTAATAATTAGATCAATGCTTCTAATAATTTCAGTATTTATATACTTGGTAATTAAAAGAGTTAATAATTATGCCAATTTGGCTTATTTAATATCATTATATGAGATTTTTGCTATTGTAGCATTTTTAGTTATATTATATCAATATAAAAGTCTGTCTTATTTATCATTTTTTAGTTTAATGGCCATAACTTTTGCAGTTTATATTATGCCTAATAATCTGAAATATGCACAAATCATTTCTGTTTTTCTTAATCTCATGTTTTTCATATTTCTTTCTAAACACATTGTTGGTTTGGAAAACTCTGCTCTCCTGAGAATTATTGCATATAATCTTATATTGATTTTTTATTGCAATATAGAAGCTTATATGACACATTATTATAAAAGAAAACAGTATGCGTACAGCAGGGAACTTTTGAGATTATCAACAACCGACTCTCTCACAAGTATTTACAATAGGGGTAAATTTAATGAGGAACTTAATAAGTGGATTGATTATTGCAACAGATATGATAATCCACTTTCGCTCACTATCATTGACATAGATAATTTTAAAGATATCAATGATAATTATGGTCATCTAATTGGAGATAGTGTTATAAAAAATATTACCTTAATAATAAAAAATTCAATTAGGATTTCAGATGTTTTTGCAAGGTGGGGAGGGGATGAGTTCGTAATTCTTCTTCCGAATACAAATGTAGAACAGGCTATAGAGATGATGGAACGAATAAGGATGAGTATTCAAAAAAATAAATGTTATGAAGAAGAAAATATCACTTGCAGTTTTGGGCTTACAGAATTAAGAAAAAATGAAAATGCAGAATCCATGACTCAAAGAGCTGATAAATTTCTTTATGAAGCTAAGGAATGTGGAAAAAATGCAGTTGTATGCGAATATGGCAGAATAAAAGAACAGTGTAGTACATTCAAAAACTAGGCAATTTTTTTTATACAATAAGATTTCAATGCAATGTTTAAAAACATTAAATTATGAATTATTTAGTAGAATATGAAATGGTAATATTAATGTTAAATTAGGAGGATTCATATGTTTTTTACATTTTTCAGTAAAATTATATCGAGAAGAAATTATACTATTAAAACTCATACTATAAAATCAGTAGGTATAATGACATTAATTATAATCTTAATGTTGAGCATTTTTACATCTTGTTTTGGAGAAGAAGCAGCATCAAAATTAATGAAGGAAAATAATTTTAAGGTCGTAGGATATTATTCGTATGACTATTTTAATGAGCCTGTTGAAAAGCTTCAAACAGATAAATTGACCCATATCATGTATGGTTTTTTAATTCCAAAGAATGACGGAACTTTCTTTGACTTAAAAAAACCAGAGCAGCTAAAGGAGCTTGTTGTTAAAGCTCACAATGACGGTGCAAAAGTTTTTATATCTATTGGAGGTTGGTCAAACGAAGGCAAGCCATTGGAACCTGTATTTAAAGAGATAGCAGCATCTGATGAAAAAAGAAAGTTTTTCATTGATAATGTCTGTGATTTAGTTGAAGAATATAACCTGGATGGTGTGGAACTTGATTGGGAACATCCAAATAAAAGTACAGCAGCCGATTATGAAAAGATGGTTATTGAAATGAGTGATTCTCTTAATGCAAAAGGGAAGGAACTGACTGCAGCTCTAAATGGATCTTGGTATGATAATTGGGCAGCAGAGGACACAAGTGTAATTACTGAGAAATGTCTTGAAAAGTTCAGTTTCATCAATGTTATGGCATATGATATGAACAATGATGCTCACAGTCCTGTATGGTTTTTTGAAAACTCAATATCCTATTGGTTATTTAGGGGTATGCCGCCAGAAAAAATCGTGATGGGAATGCCACTATATGCAAAACCAAGCTGGCTTCAATATAAGAATCTAGTCTCTTTAAATTCTGAATATGCTTATTCAGATTATGCATCTACAACTCCACTTGAATCCAATTATAACAGTATAAACACTCTTAGGGAAAAAACTATAATTGCTTTAAATAGAGCTGGTGGGGTTATGCTTTTTGATGTAAATGAAGATACAAATGATGAATTAAGTATTGTTTCTATGATAGATGATTTGTTGTTAAGGGTTGGAGACTTTTCTAGGGAGGAATTCAAAAAATATAATACTATAGTTCTTAATAACAAGGAACTTGTGTTCATAAATAGTGATGGATTTGGCACTCCATTTACAGACAAAAGAAATAGGATTATGATTCCGCTTAGAAAATCTATGGAAGCTATAGGAGCATCAGTTGATTATAATGAAAAGAATTCAGAAGTAACTATAAAGAAAGATGAAACTACTATAAGGATAGGCATTAACAGCAATGTTATTTTTGTTAATGGAGAAAGGAAAGAGATGGATACAAGTTCAGTACTAAAAGAACAAAGAATCTATATTCCTTTAAGAAATATCTTTGAAGCATTTGGCTATACAGTTGAATATCATGAAAATAGCAGGACTGTATTTTTATCTGATATTTAGTAATAAAGATTATTCAAGGTAAATTATATTTAAGTTTTAGAGGAAGTATATGTTTCAGCATCTGCTTCTTCTTTTTATTTATTTTAAATTACTTTATAGATTTTAACCTTATAATTTAAACTTATTTAAATAATATAAGAAATGATACATACTAATTATTTCATTTTATGTTTTTCTGAATATAATGATTTAAATACAAAAAAAGGAAGTGTTATTATTGTATTACTGTGATTTTAAATATTCAAAGGATAATATTTTTATATTAAGCTCTGAAATATTTACAAAAAATAATATTCAGAAAAGTTTAATAGAAGTCAAATTATTTTCATCTTATGGGAAACCTATAGATAATGCAAATATAAGAGTAGTTGCACTGTATGGAATTAATGAATATATCATAAACGTTGATGCATTAGGATATTATCCGGTTCAAATTAATGATGTGCAATTTTGCCCGGGTTATGTGAACAAATTAAACGTCAATTTAATTCCAACACAATCAAAAGATCAAACAATAAAACATGATCAAATGATCAAAAATCCATCATACAAGAATATACAAATTTTCCAGACTGAATCAGAATTGCCACAGGATGAAATTAGGGAGCTTACAATGTCATTAGGTATGGTCACTCCAAAAGGTTCACCATCTTATCTTTATGCAGAGAAATTTGCCGAGGAAGTAAATAATTTAAGCAATGGTAAAATAAAAATAGATATAAATACTGATGCAAAATTAGGAGCAGATAGGCAGATGCTTAAAAATATATTGAATGATGGCAATATTGATTTAATAGTTCAAACTGTAGCGCCACAAGTAGAATTCATGCCTAAATTATCTATATTTGATATGCCTATGGTTTACATCGATACAAATGACTTAAGAAAAGCAATTAATAATACAGAATTTTATGAAAAAATCAGTAACATTTACACAAGCGGCGGCTATAAACTGTTGGGATTTTCTGATCCATTATTCAAGCAGCTGACTACAAACAAGGAAATACAAAATATAGATGATTTCAATGGAATTAAAATAAGGACAATTCAAAATAAAAATCATGAAGAGTTTTGGAAGTTACTTGGTGCAAGATTAGTACCGCTACCTGTCAGTGAAATATATACATCATTGAGGCATGGATTTATAGATTCGGCGGATAATCCATATGAAAATATAATCGCATTAAAATTATATGAGCAGCAAAAATATCTTATAAACACTAACCATTTACCACATCTAGTAAATCTCATAACGAGTGATAAATATTACAACAGCTTAAGTGCTGCTGAAAAAGCAATAATTGATGAAGCCGCTGTTAATGCAACAGCATATGCCCGTGAAAAAGCAGATGAACGCTTTGAAGAAGAAAAAAAAATACTTATTGACAATGGTATGACAATACTTGATTTGCCGTATGAAACAAAACAAGCAATTAGGTTAAAAGCTATACCGATATATGAAAGAATTCGAGGTTTAGTCGATGATGACGAATTAATAAAATTATATTTTGGAAATAAATGTATATAAGCTTTTGCGTAAACTTTAAAAATTGACTCCTTCTTTGAAAATTGAATTCTTCCTACCTTAATTATAGCATTTAAAAAATTGTAAATCAAGACTATTTGTTTATATATGATACTGCTATAATGAAATATCTTTAATTAATTTGTTGGGGGGATATTATTATGGATTCAAAATTATCAAAGAAGGAATTGCCAAAGGAGGGAAACGTATGAGTACCATTGTGCTTGATTTTCAGAATATAGACAAAACAAAACTCATGGTCGTTGGGGGTAAAGGCGCGAACCTGGGGGAACTTTCCAAGATTGATGGAATACGCGTACCGGATGGCTTTTGTATTTCTACTGAAGCCTTTAAAAGAATCATCGGTGAAACGCCGCCGATTAACGAATTACTTGATCAGTTATCGCTTTTAAAGATGGAAGACCGGGATAAAATCGGTGAACTTAGCGGTGAGATTCGCAGAGTCATCGAAGGAATAGCCATACCTCAAGACATTAATGAAGAGATCACCCGCCTTCTCTCCAGGTTTGGAGAAAAAAATGCCTATGCAGTACGATCCAGCGCAACTGCAGAGGATTTACCGACGGCTTCCTTTGCAGGCCAACAGGATACGTATTTAAACATTATCGGAAAAGAATCAATCCTAAAGCATATTAGCAAGTGCTGGGCATCACTATTTACGGATCGTGCGGTAATCTACCGAATGCAAAGCAAATTTGACCACAGACAAGTTTATTTATCAGTTATCATTCAAAGGATGGTTTTCCCACAGGTTTCAGGGATTTTGTTTACCGCTGATCCGATTACTTCTAACCGAAAGCTGCTATCAATCGATGCCAGTTTTGGACTTGGAGAAGCACTGGTCTCTGGCTTGGTATCTGCCGATTGTTATAAAGTACAGGAAGAGGAAATCGTCGATAAGATGATAGCAACAAAAAAATTGGCTATCTATGGACTAAAAGAAGGCGGAACATTGATACAGCAGATCGATTCTGATAAACAAAAAACGCAAACTCTTACTGAACAACAAATTTTACAACTTGCACGCATAGGAAGAAAGATTGAAGCTTATTTTGGTTGTCCTCAGGATATCGAATGGTGTTTGGTTGATGATATATTTTATATTGTCCAAAGTAGGCCAATCACTACTTTATACCCAATTCCCGAAGCAGAGACCCAAGAAAATCATGTTTATATTTCTGTCGGTCATCAACAAATGATGACCGATCCCTTGAAACCATTGGGAATGTCTCTATTTCAGTTAACATCTTTTGGACCTAGGTATAAAGCCGGTGGAAGGTTGTTTGTTGATGTTACACAAATGCTGGCTTCAACTGACAGCAGAGAAAGTTTATTAGATGCTATGAGACAACACGATCCGCTCATGAAAGACGCACTCATGACTATTGTAGAGCGAGAAGATTTTATAAAATTGTTACCAAATGATAAAAAAGAGCTGAGTCCAGGAAAAAACAATAAAGATATGTCGTCTGTGGACTTTCAAGCTCAAATCGAAAACAATCCGACAATAGTTTCTGATTTGATTAAGAGTAGTCAAATATCCATAGAAGAGTTAAAACAAAACATCCAGACCAAATCAGGAGTGGGTTTAATTGATTTTATTCTAGAAGATATCCAGCAATTAAAGAAAATTTTATCTGATCCACAAAGTACGGGTGTGTTTATGACTGCTATGGATGCTTCATCATGGATCAATAAAAAAACGAACGAGTGGTTAGGTGAAAAAAATGTATCAGACACACTTTCTCAATCTGTACCAAACAATATCACTTCAGAAATGGGTCTTAATCTATTAGATGTTGCAGATGTGATTCGTCCTTATCTGGAAATAATTGATTATTTACAACATGTAAAGGACGATAACTTTTTAGAGAAAATAGTTAAGTTTGATGGCGGACAGGAAACTAAAGACGCAATAATAGCTTATCTCAACAAATACGGAATGAGATGTAGTGGAGAAATTGATATTACAAAAACCCGATGGAGCGAAAAACCAGCTAAACTTGTTCCTATGATTCTCAGTAACATCAAAAACTTTGAGCATAATGCTAGCAATCTGAAATTTGAGCAAGGACGACAAGAGGCTTTGAAAAAAGAACACGAGTTATTGGAACGATTGAAGCTATTACCTGATGGTGAACAAAAGGTCTTAGAAACAAAACGAGTGATTGATATAATACGGAATTTCATCGGTTATCGTGAATATCCAAAGTACGTCATGGTTAATCGCTACTTCGTTTATAAGCAGGCTTTACTGAAAGAAGCAGAAAGACTAGTACAAGGTAATGTAATTCATAAAAAAGAAGATATATACTATCTTACTTTTGAAGAACTTCGCGAAGTTGTAAGAACAAATAAGCTTGATTATCAAATCATCAGCAAAGGTAAAGACGAGTACGAATCATATAAAAAACTAACTCCACCACGTGTTATCACGTCTGATGGTGAAATTGTTTCGGGTGAGTATAAACGAGAAAATATCCCAGACGGTGCTATTGTAGGTCTATCTGTTTCTTCCGGGGTTATAGAGGGGCGAGCACGTGTGATCTTAAATTTGGAAGATGCTGATCTAGAAGAAGGAGATATATTAGTCACCTCCTTTACTGACCCTAGCTGGACACCATTATTTGTATCCATAAGAGGCTTAGTCACCGAAGTTGGTGGACTGATGACCCATGGAGCAGTTATCGCACGAGAATATGGCTTGCCAGCAATTGTCGGAGGAGAAAATGCTACCAAACTAATAAAAGATGGGCAACGAATTCGCGTGCATGGAACAGAAGGCTATGTAGAAATCCTATAATGATATTCGAGATTTCTTTTGTTTTAACAAGACATGATATCGGGGGGATAACATGAATTACTTCAATATAGGCATATGTGATGATGAGGAAATAATTTTAGATAAAATATCACAATTAATAAATGATAAATTTAAAGAAATCAATTGCGATTATAATATAAATAAATTCATTAATCCAATGGATCTTATAGAATATCATTCACACGAATACTTTGATATAGTTTTTTTAGATATTGATGTGCCTATAAACAGGAGTTTGATGGTCATGTTTATAGTGTGGGCTCTGATAAGATATATAAATTATCTAGCAGTAATCCAGAAGATTCTAGTATAATATACCAGAACGACAAGAAATTAAATATCAGAAGTTTATACGTTATAGATAATAGTATGTTCTTTTCGATTAATGAAAATAGTACATTAAAAGTATACAAAGCTAAACTAGATGGCAACGACTTACAAGAACTGTTCAAAGTTACTTATTCTGAGCTGAATCAAAATAAACAAGATAGCTTATATGTAATCAATAATAAACTTTATATTTTTAATTCCAAAGTTAATGCAGACAAATTGATAATAGTAACTGATATTGATGGAAATGAAATATGGAGTTATTGAAAAATAAAGCAACAATAGGGTGCCGCAGTTGAGACATACTATTGTTTAATCCAATAGGGTTGCTTTAGCTAGCTTTTGCTGCAAAAATTTGTCGAACAAAGCTGCGCTATATTTGATATTTGAAGTGATAACTTTATTAAAACATTCTTTAAAATCATGATAAGGTTCACACTTATAAACAAAAGAATGCTAAACAGTTTTTGGCGGAGGTAAAATATGAAAAGAATAAGAGAAATTTTGTTAGATGAAAATAAGATTACTGTTAATAAAATAAATTTTTTCATAAGTGTATTAATTATTTTCAGTACAGCTTTTTATCATGAAATTATGTCTTATGTATTCTTTTTACTAATGGGTTTTGTCATGCTAAAATTAATGTTCAAGGAAAAATATATTAATCAAAGTAAGTTTAGCTATTTTTATTTATTAATCTGTATTAGTAGTATAATTTATATGTAAGTTAGTTAACGATTGTAATAAAATGTGAAGTAAAGACTATTTATATAATGCGCAGACAAGTATTAAGTTGAAAAGGAGATTAAAATGGTTTTATTAGTAGTGGATACACAAAAGTTAATAGCCAATGAAAAATTATATGAATTTGATATGTTTGTATCTAATGTTAAAGAAATAATATATGAAGCCAGGGCAAATAATATTGAAGTAATATATGTACGTCATGATGATGGAATAGGAAATGAATTAACAAAAGGAACTGATGGCTTTGAAATATATGAAAAGTTCCAACCAATAAATGACGAAAAAATATTTGATAAAAAGGTTAATAGTGCTTTTAAAGGGACAGGATTATTAGAATATTTAATAGATAAGGGACAAAAAGATATAATTATAGTGGGACTTCAAACAGATTATTGTATTGATGCTACTATAAAATGTGGATTTGAACATAGATTTAATATTATAGTTCCAGCATATTCAAATACAACAGTGAACAATAAATTTATGTCAGCAGAACAAAGCTATCAATACTACAATGAATTTATGTGGAATGGTAGATATGCAGAATGTATTTCATTGGATGAAACAATTAAAAGAATGAAATAGCTGAATTCCAATTTAGTTAAGTCGTAATTTTCAAAAAAAGCACCTTTTAAATTTTGTCATGTGGGTGACCATTGTGTACTTGGGAAATATGGAGAAGGTAAAGATTTAAAAAGAATCGTTAACTACTTCAAAAACAAGCAAGTGAAGATAATGGGAAAGATTCTTTTTGTTTGATACATAAATATAAGAATTATAAACTAGTCTAAGAAGAGGAAAAATGTCAAGATGAAATAGAAGAATGATAAGACAAACTATAGACCAAAATTAAGCTTTATAGATGCACAGCAAAGAATTAGTAGAGGTATTATTAAGAATAAATGCTATAGCGTATCTGAAATAAAAAAACGAAAATATGCATAATTTTTAATTTTAAACAAAAAGAACTGGTCTGCATCCTAAAAAAAGTCGTCCCTAAAAAAAGCTAAAAATAAACCTAAAAATAAAAGAGTTGTTGAACATGGCTAGTGGAGCAAGTAACTGAATTTCTATAAAAATATATAATGAGTCATTATGTTGTAAATGAATGATTCATTTTTGCTTAAACAATATTATGAGATGTATAAAAAAGAAGGAAATTATTAAGAAATGAGTCAAAGTTATAGTTTAATTTAAATTGAATGACACATATTTTTATGCTATAGTATAATTATATCTTATGTATTATACTAATATAAAAAGGTGTGATTATATGGCATTTAATCTCGAATATTATAAGATTTTTTATTATGTAGCAAAACTTAACAGTATAACGTTGGCTGCAAAGGAGCTTTTCATCTCACAGCCTGCAGTAAGCCAAGCAATAAAGCAACTTGAAAATTCTGTTGGAGGCAGTTTGTTTTTAAGAACTCCAAAGGGTGTGCAACTTACGACGGAGGGTGAAGTTTTATATACATATGTTTCGCAGGGGTATGAGTATATTATTCTTGGTGAAAGTAAATTTAAGGAACTACTTTCAATTGAAACGGGCGAAATACGAATAGGTGCCAGTGACATGACCCTACAGTATTACCTGCTGCCTTATCTTGAAGAGTTTCATAAGACATATCCTAAGATTAAGATTAAAGTAACTAATGGTCCAACTCCAGAAACAATAGAATATTTAAACTCAGGTAAAATTGATTTTGGTGTTGTAAGCGCACCAGTTAATGAAAATAGGGGATTGAATATTCTACCTGTGTACAATATAAGGGATGTATTTGTTGCAAATGATGGATTTTCAGAATTGAAAGATAGAAGTATAGAATTATATGAACTTAATAACTATCCAATTATTAGTTTAGAACATAACACAAGCACAAGAAAGTATGTTGATGATTTTTTGAAAACATATGGTATAATTCTAAATCCTGAATTTGAACTTGCGACAAGTCACCTGATTGTTCAGTTTGCTAAAATGAGTTTAGGTGTAGGTTGTGTAGTAAGAAACTTTGCTGATGAGTTGATAGCAGATGGTGAGCTATTTGAACTTAACCTAAAAAATTCTATACCTGAAAGAAGCATATGTGTAGTTACGAAAGATAATATTCCAATTTCTCCAGCGGGTAAGAAGTTTCTAAATATGATAATGATATAATTATAGGTTATGACTAATATAATAAATATCAATTTTACTTATATGACCTTCTATGATACGATTATTTTGTAAATGAATCACAAATCGTGTTATAGGAGGTTTTTATTATGGTTAAAGCAATTGTTGGTGGAAATTGGGGAGATGAAGGCAAAGGAAAGATGACTGACCTGCTAGCCGAGCAGTCTGATATTGTTGTCAGATATCAGGGAGGTGCTAATGCAGGGCATACGATAATAAACGAGTATGGTAAATTTGCTTTACATCTTTTGCCGTCAGGTGTATTTAGAAAAGGGGTAACAAACGTTCTTTCACAAGGTGTAGCTTTAAATTTAAAGAATTTTATCGATGAGCTTGATGATTTAACAGAAAGAGGAGTTCCTTCACCAGATATAAAAATATCAAATAGGGCACAGGTTGTTATGCCATATCATATATTAATTGATAAATTAGAGGAAGAACGTCTCGGTTCAAAGAGTTTTGGTTCTACAAAGTCAGGTATAGCACCATTTTATTCGGATAAATACTTAAAAATTGGAGTTCAAGTTAGCGATCTATTTGATGATAGCGAATTAAAAGAAAAAATAGATTCAAACTGCGAGGTAAAAAATAAAATTTTAAAAAATATTTACAATGCTTTGCCACTTGATGAAAATACTATATATAATGAACTTATAAGCTACAGGGATCGTATAAAACCTTTTATATGTGATACGACACTTTTCCTTAACAATGCTATTAAACAAGGTAAAAATATACTACTTGAAGGTCAACTCGGAGCATTAAAAGACCCTGACAATGGCATATATCCATTCACATCATCATCTTCACCACTTGCGGGTTTTGCTTCTGTAGGAGCAGGTATACCGCCATATGAGATAAAAGAGATTGTAACGGTTGTTAAGGCATATTCTTCATGTGTCGGAGCCGGTGCATTTGTTAGTGAGATTTTTGATGAGGAAGCTGATACATTACGTAGATTAGGTGGTGATAGCGGTGAGTATGGTGCAACAACTGGGAGACCACGTAGAATGGGCTGGTTTGATACTGTTGCCACAAGATATGGTTGCATGTTACAAGGGACAACAGAGATAACATTGTCACTCATTGATGTTTTAGGATATCTTGATAAAATTCCTGTCTGTACTGCTTATGAAATTGATGGCGAGGTAGTTACACATTTTCCTGTTACATCACTTTTGAAAAGAGTAAAGCCTATTTTTACCGTTCTAAATGGTGGAAATGTGATATCAGCGATATACGTAAATATCAAGACTTGCCTTATAACACAAAACAGTATATTGAATTTATTGAAAATCAAGTTGGTTATCCAATCAAATTTATTTCAAATGGACCAAAAAGGGATGATATTGTTTTGAGATGATTCGTTATGCATAATTTTTAATTTTAAACAAAAAGAACCGTCCCTAAAAATACTCGGCTTTAAAGTTTATACGCCCGGTTACAACGCAACAATGTGAGGAACTGGAGAATTAGGAAGACAAAAGAAACTCAGAGAAAAAAGATATATATCATTTACGTCGTCAGGATTCAACATCTCTTTTTCTCTGAGTTAATTAATAAATTTGCTAATATGAATTTAACTGTAAAAAGGGGAAATATGAAAAAAATTTTTTATAAGGAATCTGGTCAAGTTTTATTATTTTTAGGTGTTTTTTATCTATTTTTTCCGCGTTTTTATGAGAAATATTATGGTTTAATTTTTAATGCAATTGCATTCTTTTTATGGTTCCCAGATTATATAAACTTAAGACGGGGGACATTGAGTGAAGAAAGAAAATTATATTATTTAGAAACAAATTCTATTAAAAATGATAATATAAAGGCATATTTAAAAGGTATTGGAATTGCACAAATTATAATTGTTGTTAATTTTTTAATATATTATAAATTAAGAACTATAATGGGAATAACTAATGTAATAGAAATGATTTGGTTTGGTATAGTATTTATTATGCTAATAATATACTTGAAAATACTAGATAAGAAATGCAAAAGAGATTAGTCATAAATAAAAAACTATTACAGCAGCAAAATTATTAAAATAATTTTGCTGCTGTTGTTGTTAAGAAACAAACAACAAATGCTATTACAGTAGGTAGTAAAAATGCGACTAATGTCCATTTTATGCTGCCTGTTTCTTTTTTAATGGTCCAAAGAGTTGTTGAACATGGCCAGTGGAGCAAGCTAAAAAGCATTACATTAAGTGCAGTT
>Ga0074193_1002931_pt1 | contig 13895 bp, 11 predicted proteins | sample EPASupsiteHSE605_FD_64523 | JGI IMG/M metagenome (GOLD analysis project Ga0074193, IMG submission 64523) | Bioremediated contaminated groundwater from EPA Superfund site, New Mexico - Sample HSE6-05 | ecosystem: Environmental > Aquatic > Deep subsurface > Groundwater > Contaminated ... | reverse complement strand
AGCGCCGAAGTGGATGTTTCCTGTATGCTTTGTGGGGGAGCGGGTTGCCGTCTCTGCAAGGGGACCGGGTGGATAGAAATATTAGGGTCAGGAATGGTTCATCCCAGAGTTTTAGAAATGGGCGGTTATAATCCGAAGGACGTCACGGGCTTTGCCTTTGGTATGGGAGTAGAACGCATTGCTATGTTGAAATTCGGGATTGAAGATATGAGACTCTTATTTGATAACGATTTGCGCTTTTTGCAGCAGTTTTAAGGGGGAAAGGTCATGAAAGTCAGTTTGGCATGGTTGCGGGAACTAGTTGATGTCGATCAGAGTGCAGAAGAGTTAGCGGAAACGTTAACCCGTGGCGGGATTGAAGTTGAAGATGTCGAGGACCTGAATAAAGGGTTCGAAAAAGTCGTAATCGGTGAAATAGTTAGTTTAACAAAGCACCCAGATGCCGATCGTCTTTGGGTTTGTGGCGTGAATGTGGGTCAAGAAGCAGTGACAATTGTCACGGGAGCTCAAAATTTGCTGGTCGGAGACCGAATTCCAGTAGCCTTGGTAGGCTCAACCCTTCCGAATGAGCTTTCCATCCGTAAGTCCAAGCTTAGAGGGGTTGTCTCGCAAGGCATGCTCTGTTCGCGCGAAGAGCTTCTGCTTGATGCGACGGTAGGCTTGGATCGCAGTGCGGATGGGATCTTGGTTTTGTCTCCTGATGTCCCAATCGGAGAGAACTTTGGCAAATATTTAGGGCGTGAAGACAGTGTCTTAGATTTGGAACTCTACCCGAATCGGCCGGATTGTTTGGCGATGGTGAATGTCGCGCGTGAAGTTGCCTCCCTTACAGGGAAAAAACCCCATTTGCCAAAATGGGCAGAAAAAGAACAAGTACTTAACCTGCCCGCAGACTCAGATCTGCGGATCATCATTGAAGATAAAGAATTATGTTGGCGTTATGCTGGTTTAGTGGTTGAGGATGTTCAGATTGCTCCTTCTCCGGAGTGGATGCAACGACGCCTTAAAGCCGCAGGAGTTCGACCGATCAGTAATATTGTGGACATTACAAATTATTGCATGTTGGAAATGGGACAGCCCTTACATGCCTTCGACCGAGATAAGATTATGGGAGATGTACATGTCAGAGCGGCATATCCAGGCGAAAAAATTGTCACCTTAGATGGAGTGGAACGGACGCTACAGACAGATACCTTGCTTATCGCTGATGACAGTCAAGCTTTGGCAGTGGCTGGCGTTATGGGGGGTTTAGACAGTGAAGTGACGAAGGATACAAAGCGCTTAATGATTGAATCTGCTCACTTTTCCGGAGTTAGCGTCCGTCGCACAAGCCGTCGCTTAGGGCTTCGGTCAGAGGCTTCCAATCGCTTTGAAAAGGGTATAGATGCCTATGGTATCGTGGCCACGCTGGGACGGGTTTGTGATTTGCTGCAGGATTTAGGAGCCGGTCGACCAGTTGCCCTCGTGGATGTCGTGAAGAACCTTCCTGCCCATCGTCAGGTCAGGCTATCTGTAGAACACACGTCAACCGTCCTTGGGGCGGAGCTTAAGACAGAGGAGATTCGCCAAGTTCTGGAAGACTTGAACTTTGAGTATACAGAACAAGAAGGACTGTTCAGCGTCGGGATTCCATCCTACCGCTCAGACATTGAGATTGAAGAAGATCTAATGGAGGAAGTTGCCCGCCTGATCGGTTATGACCGAATACCGACAACTCTACCCCAAGGAGATCTGACGCAAGGTAGAAGAACTCCTGAACAGGAGTTTCGCCGTCGGCTTCGTAAGGCTTTGGCGCAATCCGGAATGGATGAGGTAATCACTTATACATTCACGCGTGCCGAAGCTGATGCGCAGTGGGGCAGTGCCAAGCATTCAATTCCTTTGCTTAATCCTTTACGGGAAGAACTCGGAGTTATGCGAACTTCCCTTGTGCCGGGACTTCTTGATGTGGCTGCCCGCAATATTGCCCGTCGCAACACGGATGTAAGTATTTTCGAGATCGGGAATACTTATTGGGGGGAGGAGCAACCCTTACGGAAACTTCCTAGAGAAGAATTGCGAGTGGCCGGGGTGGCTGTAGGTAAGAACGGCAGGCATTGGCTAAACCAACCGGTTGATTATGATTTTTATTATCTAAAGGGAATTTTAGAAGAAGTGGCTCTGGAATTCGGTCTTAAATTAGAATATCGTCTGGCTGAGAATCAGACTTTACTCCACCCAGGGCGTTCAGCTGATGTTTATCTCCAGAACCAGCGCCTTGGATTCCTTGGGGAAATGCATCCCTCCCTAGAGAAGGAGTGGGGGCTGGAGCGAGTGGTGTTATTCGAGTTAGAGTTTAACCCCTTGTTTGCGCGGATGCGGCAAACTGTTCGTGCTCACTCTATCCCGCGTTTTCCTGCGGTAAATAGAGATCTAGCCATCGTCGTAGCCAGTGAGACTCCGGCTGATGCAGTTATGTCTAAAATGAGAAAGCTCGGCGGGGAATTGTTGCAGCAAGTAGAAATATTTGATGTTTATAGTGGGAAACCTATCCCAGATGGTCGCAAAAGTTTGGCGTTTGCACTGCGTTACCAGTCCTTAGAACGGACGCTAACGGATGAGGAAGTAAATCTACTGAATTCACGCATTTTAGAGGGAATTCAGCAGGAGTTCGGGGCCCAGTGGCGAAAATAGTAGGGGAAGATTAATACAGGGCGTACAAAGAGAGCGAGGGAAAAGTGTGACACATGAATCAGTCAAAACCACCGTTGAGATTTTTGGAGAAAAGTATGTGGTCCGCGGTGAAGGGACCGCAGCTTACATCCAAGGTTTGGCGCATGAAGTTGATAAGAAGATGCGCTTGATCGCTCAACGTTTACCTCGCTTGGGTGTTCACCAAATTGCCGTTTTGACCGCCCTGAATTTCGCCGATGAACTCGCTAAATTGCGAGAAGAACAAGAAACATTAATGCAGTTACTTGGAGAAAAGACAGAGTAACGAGGGCATTTCTGGCACATCTTTTAGTTCTGGCTTTGAAGTATAGCTTCGAAGCCAGACTTTTTTAAAACAATCAAAGGGGCGGCACTTTGCTAGTGTCGCTTTTTCATTATTGAAAAGATTCAATCGACTATTGATGTCAATGCTCTCTATGTATATACTATTATTTATATACTGTTAGCTATCCTGTATGGCTGGGGAGGGTGTGACTATGCTGCTATTTCAGGGAAAAAGTGCGGCCAAATATTGTAATGTTGCTAACTCCTATTAATGAAAGGACTATTATGGGAGGAGAGAGGGTATGAATATCATTTTTTTAATCCTAGCCTTTATGAATGTTATTATTTGGATATATATGGGACTCTCGTTGTTTAGCTATTTGAAGAAGATCCCTGTTTTTCGTGGTACTAGTTGCCCAGACAATGAGATTATTTATCCGCCATTATCTGTCATAATTCCGGCTTGTAATGAAGAAGAGTCTATTGAGCAGACGATTGGTCATTTAATCAGTCAAGATTACCCTGATTTCGAAATTGTAGTTATAAATGATCGTTCCACAGACCGAACGGGGGCAATTCTTGCAGAACTAGGCATTAAATACCCACAACTGCAAGTTATTACGGTTACCGATCTGCCCCCGAAATGGTTAGGTAAAAATCATGCTCTTTATCAAGGGGTGAAACAGTCTAAGGGCGAGTGGTTACTTTTTACTGATGCTGATATCAAATACTCACCTAATAGTTTAAAGAAAACCGTTGGTTATGCTTTGAAAAACGATCTTGATCACCTAACAATCGGTCCAGATATAGTCTACAAGGGGTTTTTCTATGGAGGGTTTATTTCCTTCTTTACTGTAGTAGTTGCCGTTTTATTCATGATCAGTAAGAGCGCTGGACTCGGTGCTTTCAACTTAATAAAAAGATCTACATACCAAGCAATTGGCGGACACGAAGCAATCGCTATGCAGCCGGTCGATGACTTTGCATTAGGCAAACTAGTTGCCAGGAAGGGGTACAAACAGAGTTATGGGTTCAGTAAAGGTTTAATCTCAGTAAAATTATATGATAATCTCTTGGCCATGATAAAAGGTGTCGAGAAAAACCAATTCGCAGGGGCAAATTACAGTGTTTTAGCCACTTTGGCAATGGGCTGTTTCCTTTTATTTATGCATGTGTATCCGTTTGTTGGGTTGTTCTTTGGACCTGAGTGGGCAAGGGTACTGTGCGCTGTTTCTGTGATTATAGTGTTTGCTCTTTATAATTTCGCAAAGAACTATATGTGTCTTTCTCTAAGGCATTTTTTCCTTCACCCTATCTCAGCGTTACTATACTTTTGGGCAGTATTGAAATCAATGGTCAAGATTTTAAGCAGAGGAGGCATCGAATGGAGAGGAACGGTCTATTCTTTAAAAGAATTGAAGAAACACACTTTTTGACAGTGAATATGACAGTTTCTAGTCACTAGTTAGTTTAGATATACGGTCACCAGTCACTGGGGTAGTGGACCCAAGCAACGAACCAGGCACTCGAAGTATCTGTAGTGAAGTTAAATCCATTCGGAAAGACCTATCGACTGTTGAATTAGTTGCTGCTAATAATTGGAGCGATGTTATTAAGCTTAAATCGATTAAATAAAATGGAATTTCCTCTCCAAAAATATTAAGTTCCAACCTTGAAAAGAGGGGAGGAGCTATTTTTTTCTCTTTCACTTGTGAGGTAGGTTTCCAAGAAAAATGCCGACAATCATTAGAAATCTTGTCCTGAGCCGTAGTAAAAATCAAATAGAAAGATAAGTTATTGATATGTGTGATGTTAATTCTGCATTGAGGAATCTATAATTGAAACAAGGCGCCTGAAAGTATAGAATTAAAAATAATTTCAGTAGTATGCAGCTTTGGGGGATTAATATGCAAATAAAATTTAATATCGGTAAAAATTTAAATAGTATAAGAAAAAGACGCGGACTAAGCTTAGACAGAGTTTCTGAATTAACGAGTGTAAGTAAAGCGATGTTGGGGCAGATTGAAAGAGGGGAGTCTACTCCAACAATAAACGTCCTTTGGAAAATTGCAACAGGGCTAAAAGTCTCTTTTTCCTCCCTATTAGCGAATCGGGAGGAAGATAAAGAGACCCTCTTAATCCGATACTCAGAAACAACTCCAATAATTGAAGAGCAGGGGCAGATGAGAATATTTCCACAATTCATGTTTGACAGCAATAGAGGCTTTGAAGTATTTATAATTGAACTTGAGCCAGGCTGTACTCATAGATCGGACCCTCATGACGAGGGGGTTGAAGAATATATCAGCCTTATTGAAGGTGTGCTGGAAGTAACCATTGGAGAGGATGTATATGCGTTGAATAAAGGGGATGCTATTCGCTATCTGGCAAATAAAGAACATATTTACCGCAATCTTACGGATAAATGTATCAGTTTTCATCATATAATTTACTATTTTTCCTAGAATATGGCTTGTGACCTGTTAAGAACACGACGAGCAAATGTACTTAGTCGTGTTTTTTCTATGCTGCCTAGTTTGCAAAAATTCTATGAAAAAGGTAAAAAAATACGCTAAAAAAATTATTGGACGTTATAACGCACACGTGCTACAATCGACAAGAGAGTGTATGTTATAACGCATAGCGGGACATTAAATGAAGGAAGTGGCTCAAAGTGAAGTACTCTATATTCCCCTTGTTAAAAAGAATTAAGAGTGATTTTTCAATCTCAGCAGTTGTCGCTGGCTTAATTGCCGTTGCTGTTGGGTATGCGGGACCTGTGCTGTTAATTTTTCAAGCAGCAAAAGTAGCCAACTTAAGCAATGCTAATCTGTCCTCTTGGATATGGGCAATTTCCGTGGCTAGCGGACTGACAGCGATTATTCTCAGTATTCGGTTCAAGGCACCAGTGATAACGGCTTGGTCAACACCAGGAGTTGTCTTGTTAATTTCAGGTTGGAACGCGTATTCTTATTCCGATGCGATTGGGGCATTTATTTTTGCGGGAGTATTAATTACTATATTTGGTGTTACAGGTCTATTCTCCTCATTTATGAAGCGTATCCCGTACTCAATTATTACAGCAATGCTGGCGGGGATTTTGCTTGAATTTGGTGTCGGTGTCTTTGTTTCTTTAAAACAGTTGCCGATGTTGGCATTACCTATGATCTTGTGTTATTTGGTCTCCAAGCGCTGGTTTCCACGCTACTCGGTAGTTGCAAGTCTGCTACTGGGTATACTCGTTGCTTATGGCCTTAATATACTAAATTTTGCCGGGGTCAACGTTTCCTTAGTTCACCCAATTTTCACCATGCCATCGTTTTCACTTAAGGCGATCATAGGTTTAGGGATTCCACTCTGTATTGTAACTATGGCCTCGCAAAATGCTACAGGGATTGGGGTATTAAAGGCCGATGGATATGATATTCCTGCAAATCCACTCATTACAACGACGGGGATTGCGTCCATCGTATTTGCTCCGTTTGGCGCTCATGGCATCAATTTGTCAGCCCTCATTGCCGCGATCTGTACTGGGAAGGAGGCTCATGTTGATCCTGATAAACGCTATATTGCAGGACTATCATGTGGTATCTTTTACATTCTATTTGGCATTTTTGGGGCAACAATTGTTTCAGTTTTTACTATTTTTCCTAGCGAATTGATCGTTGTGATAACCGGTTTAGCGCTAATGGGATCAATTAGTTCAAGTCTCTCGTCGGCGATGAAGGAAGAAGGCAAAAAAGATGCCGCCTTGATTACGTTTCTCGTTACTATATCCGGCATTTCAATTGCAGGGGTTGGAGCCCCGTTTTGGGGATTAATTATTGGTATTGGAGCAAATTACATACTTGAGGGAGACTTGAAAAAAGCATTTTCTCCAACGATTGTCACCAACTGCGACAAAAGTCTCGGAGAGTAAGCTAAGCCTAAAATAAATACTTCGTGGCGCAAGAGGACTCTACCCTATCTGAAAGCCAAGACTGAACGTTGGAAAATGATAAACTTTTCTTATAGAGGATGAACTGGCGTTTGGTCGTGAATTTGGATACAATAGGGAAGGGAAGGGAAGGGGGAGATAATATGCACATGGTGATGATTTTCTTGGATGGTTTTGGGCTAGGAGGAAAAGACAATAATCCCATTGTTGCTGCGCAAACCCCTTCGATCGATGAACTGTTAGGCGGACATCTGCTCTGGGGAAAACGCTACATTACTCATAAGAATACGGTACTTAGGCCATTGGATGCCTTGCTGGGAGTAGCGGGCATACCCCAGAGTGCAACGGGACAGACAACTCTTTGGACGGGTATTAATGCACCCAAAGCAATTGGACATCATCTCCGCGCGTATCCTAATGAACCCTTGGCCGAGATTATTGCCGAGAAGAGCATCTTTAGGCAACTAGCTGAAGTCGGAAAGACAACCATGTTTGCCAATACCTTTACCAAAGGGTATGATCTAGCGGTTGCATCGGGTAAAAGAACACATACGGCATCAACTCTGTCGGCCCTAGCGGGAGGAGTGCGCTTAAGACGTGTTCCTGATTTATTAGCGGGTTTAGCGGTGTATCAAGATATGACCAATGAAATACTTGTTCAGCAGGGAGAGCAGGTTTCGGTTATTTCCTCGTTTGAAGCCGGTAAGCGTTTGGGAAAGTTGGCTTTACGCTATGATTTTACGTTATATGAGTTTTTCCAGACGGATGTTAAAGGGCACAAACAACTTTGGGATGAAGCGATTGGGTTAGTTGAACGAATTGATAGTTTTATCGGAGGTTTTCTCTCAGTTGTTAAGGAAGAAGATGTGGCCTGGATTCTGACCAGTGATCATGGCAATATCGAAGACTTTTCGGTTAAAGGGCACACGACAAATCCTGTGCCTGCTCTATGTTGGTCTAATCGACCGGTGAAATGGCCGGAATGGGATACGCTCGAAGAGGTGACTCCGGGTATCATCAGGTTATTAACTCAAGGTGTGTAATGAGCAAATTCAGAATTTCAAGGGGCGCAAATCGTCAAGCTTTATTATGTAAGTCCTATTCGGAGACTCTTGGCTTTAAGCAGTCGACTGACTCGGCTACCGCAGCTTTAGACGATTTGTGTGGATTTGTGTATAGAAGGAGCTAAAACTATGTATTGTTTAAAAAAGGAGAAACTCGAAGGACACGATGTTTTTGAATTTATGAGAGGGCATCTGAAAGAAGAACACTGGTTAGAAAGTTCAATATATATGACCGAAGAAATTTTCCAAGCTGCAAATTTAGAAGAAATACTAACTACGACAATAGGGAACTTTAACTACTATGGTCCAACAGAGATCACAGAACAGGATTGGAACAGGATAAGAAAAGCGGCCGATGTTTCGAATTCGGAAATAGCCAAGATAGTAATATCAGAAATTGACGATTGGTCAAAAGATTGTTTCCAAACAGAAACATGTTTTACTATCTGCGGCATATAAATATATGGGTCAGCAAAAAGTCAGCTGAGCCCATTTCATATTGCACTGAGTCAGAGGTTTCGGCAGATCACTGGCGGTGTTCCTGCTGGAGGAAAGGACAAAAGGTCAAGGAAGTAGAGTTAATGAGCAAGATTTCAGGGGTTTTCTTTTACGGTATTCAACAGTCCATATATTCTAGGAAAAATTTGAATACTGATTAGTTGCGAGCTCAGTCTAGACACGATATAATAGCTAAAGAATTTATAAACATATTGCGAATAGTATGAATGAGAATAGACTTGGCGAAAGGTAGCAGAGAGTCGGTGTAGGGTGCGAACCGACCCGGAAACCAAGAGGTACACCTCATGACTAGAGTTAACAACTCTCGGCTAAGCTCGTTACCGCTAATTAAGCAGGATGTCCGTTTTTAAGAATATCGGCATCAATGTGGGTGGTACCGCGGAAGTGTTTTCGTCCCTCAACCTTGTGTTGGGGGATTTTCTCATTTTAGGCTGATTTAAGATTGGAACGTTTAGTCATTTGCATCGGATTTGACTTAAATAAGGGATTGGAGACTTAAGCTATGAATATTTTTAAGGAATTACAGAGTAGAGGACTTATTTATCAACATACTAATGAGGAAACATTGTGCAAAAGATTAGAATCAGGACCGATTACGTTATATTGCGGATTTGATCCGACCGCGGACAGCCTGCATATCGGACATTTGCTGCCCCTTTTAGTCTTAAAGCGGTTCCAACTCGCGGGACATAGATCGATCGCTTTAGTAGGAGGAGGAACAGGACTCATCGGTGATCCAAGTGGCAAAGCTTCGGAGAGGACATTAAATCCCAAAGAGGTCGTCGAACAGTGGGCTCAAAAGATTAAAAACCAGCTGGGATGTTTCTTGGATTTTGATACACAGGAAAATCCAGCAATACTCGCCAACAATTACGAGTGGTTAGGTTCTCTCCAGGTGATTGAATTTCTCCGAGATATCGGCAAGAACTTTTCCTTAGGGGCTATGCTCGCCAAAGACGCCGTAGAGGCGCGCATGAATAAAGGAATATCCTTCACAGAATTCAGCTATATGATCCTGCAATCCTACGATTACTTAAAACTAAATGAACTGTACGGTTGTGAGATGCAGATAGGGGGAAGTGACCAATGGGGTAATATTACAACGGGAATTGATTTGATTCGAAGGATTTCAGTCCGGGAAGACAAAGAGATGCACGGGCTAACTATACCGCTTGTTACGAAAAGTGATGGAACAAAGTTTGGAAAGACAGAAGCAGGAGCGATTTGGTTAGATCCAGAAAAAATGTCCTCGTATAAATTTTTTCAATTTTGGTTGAACACAGATGATCAGGATGTTATTAAGTTCTTGAAATACTTTACCTTCTTATCTATGGACGAAATTGATGAATTGGCCCAAGCGGTAGAAAGGGAGCCTGAAAAGAGAAGGGCTCAGCGGACATTAGCGGTCGAAGTAACAAGGTTGGTCCACGGACAAGATTTGCTTGTACGGGCAGAAAAAATATCCAATGCTCTTTTCGGGGGAGGCCTTAAGAATCTGTCCGCAGCAGAAATTGAAGAGGGATTTAGTGATGTGCCTTCGGCGACTATTGAAACCCCCGAAATCAGCCTTGTTGATTTATTGGTCCAAGGCGGAGTCGTCACTTCGAAACGACTGGCCAGGGAGGCAATTGAGAATGGGGCAATTTATATTAACGATGTTCGCCATACGGATCTGGAAACTAAAGTTCCTCAACTGGAGCGCCTAGACGGAAAGTACCTCGTTATACGCCGTGGTAAGAAAAACTATCATCTTATAAAATTTAAATAAATGGGAGATTTACTTAATTGTTTCTTGGAACATGTTGCGATAAGGCACAACAATTATAAAAAGATGAGATTTCAAAATGCAATGATTCACGACCTTTCAAGGTATTGAGACGTCTATATCACCAACCTTAAACATGAATCATACCATAAAGATGAATACGGTGTATCAGTTCGAGATAACTAGAAAATTACTTATAAGTTGAGTATAATAATATCAAAGAGGCAAAGGAGCCGTACGATGATCTGAGTTTCAGATGGTTGTGCGGCTTTTTGTTGCGGAGGATCTTTCTTTTTCCTTCGTTGGATCGGGCGGATTTGTTGGCTGGTTCTTTAGGCTTTTAAATCGAGATTGGGGAGGTGGTGGTCATGATTTTAGATGAAAAAGATATAATTATAAGTCCCAAACAACCGTTTTTTGTAATGGCCACAACGCGTTACTATAAAGCAGTATTAATGAACTATGGAATTTCGCATTTTTATAGTTTTAAAAGAGATGATATTTCAAATGATACCATAATGGCAGTTCCAGACGGCTGCATTGATATTATATTTTGTTGTGATGATAAAAAGCCTTACGCCGAAATATGCGGAACCGTTCTTCGCCCAAAAAACATACATCATGAAAATAACGGATATTATTTTGGAGTACGTTTCCAGCCAGGAAATGTATACCATAACACTAAAATTTCATTGTCGGAGTTGGTTGAGCAGGAAGTCCCTTTATTGCAAGTGACGGAAGATAAAGAAATGTTTGAACAAATTACTTCTAGTCGAGATTTTAACTATCAGATCCAAGTGTTTTTGAATAAGTATTTAAGATGTTATGAGTTTTCTCAGATGGATAAAAAAAATAAATATTTAAGGGAATTCATGCTTAAACAGATCATGCGAACCGCTGGACTGGTTAAAGTAAAGGAACTGGCAGACAAAAGTGGATACTCTGTTCGATACATAAATAAGGTTTTTACAGACGAACTTGGTGTGCCTCCGAAAGTATTTTGCAAGCTAATGAGATTCCAGTATCTCTTGAATAATCTGAATAATGGAAGTGTTGGGGCAGACTTTGTGCAACTTGCTACAGAACTAGGCTATTATGACCAGTCGCATATGATGAAAGATTTTCATGAATATACCAACACAACACCAAGGAAATATCTATACTCTTTACAAGAAACAGGATACAAAAAGAGATTATTTGTAGTATGATTTTTTTACGACGAAGCAGAAGGGGACGATTCTCTTGGAGAACCGTCCCCTTCTGCTTGTGCAGGCAGTGCCGATTTTTACAATTTTAAAGAATGTAAATCGACTATAGTGTAAGAAGAAAAGACAAAGGGGTCTGATTTCTAAAAAAGAAACCAGGTCCCTTTGTCTTTGGACTAAATTATCGTTAAGGAGATGCGTAACATGTCAGATACAAAAATTGATTTTCTATATTTAAGCGAAGCAGACATGCTTGAAGTTGGGGTCACCAACATGAGCGAATGCGTAGACTCGATGATTGAGATGTTCAAATTAATGAGTGACGGTGATTATATTATGGGCGGAGCAAACCAAAATTCCCATGGCATAATGTTGTCCTTTCCTAAAACATCACCCTTTCCTAATATGCCCTTAGATGGCCCGGATAGACGATTTATGGCCATGCCTGCCTACTTAGGTGGTAAGTTCGATATGGCCGGTATGAAGTGGTATGGATCAAATAAAGCAAACAAGGAAAAAGGACTTCCAAGGTCCATTTTAATGGTTATGTTAAGTGACAAAGACACCGGTGCCCCTATAGCTCTTATGTCAGCAAACCTGCTCAGTGCCTACAGAACAGGTGCTATTCCTGGGGTTGGGGCCAAATATCTGGCCAAAAAAGATTCTAAGGTTGTCGGAATTATCGGACCTGGGGTTATGAATAAGACGGCATTATCATCCTTTATGTGTACTTGTCCCAACTTAGATACGGTTAAGATATGCGGAAGAAGGAGGGTTACGTCTGATGCGTTTGCCGAATACGTGAAGACCAATTTCCCTCAGATTACAACGATCGAAATCGTCGATTCGATGGAGGAGGCTGTGCGCGGATCAGATATCGTGAGTGTCGCGACATCTGGGTCGGTAGGATCTCATACGTATCCCTTTATTAAGGAAGAATGGATTAAACCGGGTACGTTATTTTGTATGCCTGCCAACATTAAATTTGAGGAGGATTTTATTTTAAACCGTGCCCGAAATGTCGCGGATAACATTAAGTTATATGAGGCTTGGAGCGAAGAAATCCCGGCCCCTCGACATGAGATCATAGGGCTGCTGGCTGTTTATTATATGGATTTAATAGAGAGGGGTGTAATGGACAGGTCGCAGATTGATGATCTGGGTGACATTATTGCAGGCAAGACTCCCGCCAGAAAATCGGACGATGAAATCATTCTTTATACTGTCGGTGGTATGCCTGTCGAAGATGTGGCCTGGGGCACGACTTTGTATCGTAAAGCTATAGAAAAAGGAATCGGAACAAAGTTAAACCTTTGGGATGTTCCTTTTATGGCCTAGGTTTTAGGTGGATAAACGTTTTCAAAGGAGTTTTTGGCATGAGGATTACAGAGCATCCGATTTTAGGTGAAAATCAGATAGGTCGTCTAGTGACATTTTATCACGATGATAAACCAATTGAAGGATATGAGGGAGAACCCATATCGGCTGCGCTTAAAGCGGCTGGGGTAATGGTGCACAGATATACAACAAAGGGCCATTCCCCTAGAGGGGTATTCTGTGCAATTGGCAGGTGTACGGATTGCGTTATGGTAGTCGATGGAAAGCCTAATGTCAGGACTTGCGTAACGCCTCTTGTGGAAGGAATGGACGTTCGGACACAATATGGTGTTTCAGCAAATTAAGAGTAAGTTTCAGCGATATATTATCGGGAAAAGGAAGGCAGTTCTATGAAAAGATATGATGTCATAGTAGTCGGTGCAGGACCTGCAGGGCTATCGGCAGCTATCGAAGCAGCAAAAAGGGGTCTGAAGGTTGTTGTTTTTGATGAAAATGCAAAACCAGGTGGGCAGTTATTTAAGCAGATTCACAAGTTTTTCGGGTCGAAAGAGCATAAAGCTAAAATAAGAGGCTTTAATATTGGGGAGCAGCTCTTGAAGGAAGCCAATGATATTGGTGTAGAGGTACTTTTAAATGCTATTGTCATGGGACTTTTTCTGGATAAAGAAGTAACGGTTAAGATTGGTGAAGAAATCGTTCATTATAAGGGAGATGCAGTGATCGTTGCAACAGGTGCCTCGGAAAATATGGTCACCTTTAACGGTTGGACATTACCTGGTGTGATGGGCGCCGGCGCTGCTCAGACTATGATGAACCTTCATAATGTAAAACCAGGCCATAAAGTACTGATGTTAGGCAGTGGAAACGTAGGGTTGGTAGTAAGTTATCAGTTAATGCAGGCAGGGTGTCAAGTGGTGGCTTTGGTAGATGCTGCCCCCAAAATTGGGGGCTACGGCGTGCATGCCGCCAAGGTGGCCAGGTGTGGAGTGCCTTTTTACTTATCTCATACAATTATTAAAGCCGAAGGGAAAGAGTTTGTAACGGGAGTTACGATTGCTGAGGTTGATCGTCAATGGCAAATCATCCGTGGA
>Ga0074193_1002929_pt1 | contig 13906 bp, 10 predicted proteins | sample EPASupsiteHSE605_FD_64523 | JGI IMG/M metagenome (GOLD analysis project Ga0074193, IMG submission 64523) | Bioremediated contaminated groundwater from EPA Superfund site, New Mexico - Sample HSE6-05 | ecosystem: Environmental > Aquatic > Deep subsurface > Groundwater > Contaminated ... | reverse complement strand
ACACTCCCGTGAAACAGGAGTCCCTTAGCAGCTTTCACCTGTTCTTTTTCTCCCAGAATGACAATCGTTGCACCTTCCTGAAGAACGATGTCGGGATTGGGATTAATCGTTTTATTTTGGTCTTTTTCCACCATCGCAATAATCGTCCCGCCGGTCCGCTTCCGGACCTGCATCTCACCGATTGATTTACCAATCGCATAAGCCCCTGTTTCAATCCTGTACCATTCGAGTACCATATCCCCGATGGCTACCTCAACAGTATCCAGGTCTTTGGGGCGATAGGCCATTCCGCCCAGAATAGAGGCAATACAACGCGATTCTTCATCATCAAGTGTTACCATCGAGATCGATTCATTCGGATCCTCGAGGTAATAGTGATACATTTCCCGGCGCCCGTCATCATGGACGATCACGACCAGCTTATCTCCAGACCGGGTGTCCAGCTGATACTTTTTCCCGATCCCCGGCAAGTCTTTTTCCTTGACTAACTTCATGCCAAAAAGCCTCCTTTTCTTTAAATTTACTTTAACAAATCTACGGATATAAGTAAAGAAACGACAGCACGGGACAAAATTGTTATTCCCTAATCAGACTATGCTCACTCAGCAGATTACGGTATAAAAAATAAGGAGACGTAACGAAACTTTAGTTCCGATGCGTCCCGCCATCTTCTTCATATTATGCGCAATACAAATATTTTCTGCTAATTAAAGTTAACGTCAATGCTAATCAAAGCACCGCGTTGCTGTAAAGAATACACGGTCAAAGGTAAATAAAATTTTACCGTCTTTCGAGCCGGCATAATACTTCATAATTTCCAGCATCAGATCACTCTCAAATTCTTTTTGCTTTTTGTCTTCATAAAGACAATCCAAGTAGGGTCTCAGCCCGGTACTTCGATACAGATCCAGGATATCCTCATAACTGTTCATCAAATGATAATACCTGGTTTCCCATAATTCGATTTCCGGTGTTAATTCACAGAGAACATCATAATAATATTCAGGAGTATGGACCTTATAAGGAATCGCAATGTGATCAAAATAGCCGGACCACTTCGCTGAGGATACCAGGTCTAGAAGCAGCTGATGAATCAGCATTTCATTGACAAATGGAACTTGGACAGCTAATATACCGCGGGGTTTCAGCATGGCAAACAGTCTGGAGATAAGAAGATCATTATCAGGAATCCATTGGAAGACCGCATTGGAAAATATGAGGTCATACTGGCCAAGATCGGAAATATCCAGTCCCGCATCCCGTAATAACCAACGCACTGACGGATTTGTTGCTTTGGCAATTTCGAGCATGGCATGTGAATTATCAATGGCTGTGATAGCCGCATTCTTCCATCTCTCCGCTAAAATGCGGGTACTATTACCTGGACCGCAGCCCACATCCAGAATGTTTTCAGGCTGTTCAAGCTTAATACGGCTGACTAAATCACGTGACGGTTTGGATCTTTCTTTCTCAAATTTTAAATATGCCTCTGGATTCCAGTCTGCCATGGTAATGCCCCCCAAAAACGTTTATATAATTGTACCAGAAAATAAATGATAATGAAACCTCTTTAGGGAGTCTGATCTTAAATGGCTTTTTTAACCGTTAAACCGAAAGATTTATTGTAACAGTCAACTGCCACCTTCGTGTTGGACAGTTCTTCATACGTATTCCCAAGCAGGATCCAGGCCGCGCTATTTTTGCTGTCCATGGAGACCAGTCGTTCCAGGATAATTTTGGCGTCGTCCCACAGCCCTTTTTCGGTCATGCAGACACTTAAATTATAGAGCACCGTTTTATCTTCCGGATCAATTTTCAGGGCATTCTGATAATACTCAATTGCTTTGCGCGTTCTTCCGAGCTGAAAACAGATAAAGCCTAAATTATTTAGCAGCAATGTGTCGTTATTCTTCAACGTATAGGCTTTTCTAAGTAATCGGTAAGCCTGGTCGTCTTGCTGGAACTCGTGATAAATGCCGGCCAGATTGCATAGGGCATCAAGATCATCCGGGTCATGTTTTAATACTTTCTGGAACAGCTTCCGGGCTTTGCTCTGCTGGCCGGTCTGCGCATAGCAGTAGGCCAGCCTGGACATCAGGCTGAAATGCCCCCCGCATTTGATCGCTTTATAGAAAGATTCGACCGCATCCTCGGTCTGATTCATTTTCAGCTGCATCTCAGCTTTCATTTCCCAGTATTCCGGCTGATACGGCTTCACTTTACAGCAGCCGCTGAAACAGTTTAAAGCTTCCCTGTACTGCCCCTGGAACTGATAGATGCTGCCAAGTCGAAAAAGGATATCGGCATCTCCAGGTGAGGAACGCAGAGACTTATCCAGACAATTAATAGCTTCCTGCCATTCCCCAAGCTCGAGATAACAATCCGTCTGCAGATTCCAGTACGTACTGTTCGCTTCCAGCTGAAGCGCATTTTCGAGATGAATCAAAGCATCATTGACAAAGCCCTGTCCATGACAGCAGCGGGCCAGTAAAAAATGCACTTCGGCAAGCTGTCCGGGCTCTTCGCTATAGATGATTGCTGCTTCTAAATAGGCCTGAGTTTCCTTGAAAACCTTATGATCAATCAGTGTTTTCACCTCTGCCAGATACAGGGCATCGGAGATATTTTCTGTGTTTAAGATTCCAAATAGGATTTCTAGAGCCTGCTGTTCTTCACCCGTGAAAAGCAGCCAATTAATCTGCAGCTTTGTCTTGAGACGCAAGCGGTTTCCCATATCAACACCCCTAAATATAAAATCTTCTTTAAAGACGAGTGCCTTGTTAACCTTAAAATTATTGTATTACAAAAAATATGATGCCAGGATATCTAAGATTCAGGTTAACATGGTACTGGATAGTTATTCTTTCTCTTTCCATGATTTACCTTTTGTTTGGCTGGAAAACCGCTCATCAAATAACCTTTCAATCAGATATTTTTCCAATTGGAACTATTTTTTTCGTTATTTATCTCTAAAAATATGTATAATAAGAGAAGAGTTGCCAAAGCTCAATTTATTGGTAAAGAGGCTGATATTTTGTCCAAAGCAAAAGTACCCTTCCTGATCATCCTGATGATCATCATGATAGCAATACCGACGATGTCCGGATGCAGCAAAATATTCTCGTTTTCCGCTGATGAAGAATCCAATCCAGTATCAAACTTGCCACCTGGTGCGCTTTACATAGACGGAGCTGCTATCCGTCCGCTAACATTGAATGTAATCAATCAGGCCAAACAAGCCATTTATATCGAGCTGTCCAGTCTGAATGATCAGGAAATCATTAATTTGCTGATTACAAAAGCGCATTCGGGCATCGAAGTGAGACTGCTGCTCGATCAATGGCAGAGAGATAATACCTCAACCATCAAAGCACTAAAAAATGAAAACATATCGGTCCAGTACTATCCTGCTGAAAAAGGACAGTACCAGACAGTACGCTATATGGTTGTTGATCACAAAACGGCTGTTTTTTATGAAAAGGACTGGACCGCCAAAGGCTTCGATGCGCACAGCATGGCTGTAAAACTATCCGGAGACTCTGTCGGTGTCATGGACAAGTCCTTCGGCAAAGACTGGACCTATACGACAACACTGTCGCTTGATTTACCGGATACTTCCAAATTACCAGAAGACAATATTACCTTTGCCGTTACTGTCAATGTTAAACAGCAGCTTCTTAATTTAATCAACGCTGCTACGTCTGAGATCTTAATAGAAACCGAACAACTAAGTAAAGACGATATAATTGATGCCCTGATGGAGGCAAAAAAAAGAGGCTGTAACGTGAAAGTGATCGTCAGCCTTTCCAGTGCGATTACCTCGCCCGATGCCATTCAGGAATTAAAGGACGCCCAGATCGAATTGCGCTATTACAATCATCCTGACAAAAAAGCGATGGGCGCAAATTTCGGTATTTTTGATCAGACAACGCTGTTTTTTTCCAATTCTGCCTGGACATATCCTTCTTTTGTTATTAATCACGAGAGTTCCTTGACTATCCCTTCCCCTGCTGCCGCCAAAAAAGTTACAGCGCTGTTTAATGAAGAATGGGCTAACAGTACACCATAATCAGTATTTCTTGTTCCTATCCTTATATAAAACCATATGTAGGGCAAGTCTATGGGCCACTATACCGCTTTTCGGCAGATTGCGCCCTCCATGGCGCAAACAGCCGCGCTACGCTATCCTGCTCCGCTCGCAGCGGAATTGTGGCATGCAGACAGGCCCCAAATACTTTAGTCTGACTATTATTTACTTATTTATTTAAAATACGCTCTACTTATACTTATTTATCACCGGTGGAGGCACCATCCGTACACGAGAAAGAATATGTATTTGATTCCGAAATAACATTATTGAGGCTGTCGATCATCTTTAAAAGAAGCTTGACCGGCTCAGTCTCATTCTGGATTGATTTGGGCAAAGTGGCTGTTAAGACAGTATTACTTACATACTTCGTTTTAACCGGGGTATCATCAATATAAATCTGATAATCCGGCAGGAAGTTTTCTCCTTGAACCTGAATCACATCTTCACTCAGGCGAAGGACCTTTTCGATCTTGGGAAAACGTTCTCCAAGCAGGTACAAAGCATTCTGGACTGGTTTATCCCTTGGTTCCAGCTCATAGGCATACGCATTGCCAATCAGAGAATCATATTGCAGCATTTCATAGTCCGCAGATTCTGTTTCGGTGATTTTTTCATTCTGCTGATAAAGCGCAGCGGTCATAACGTCCGACCCTTTTTCATATAAGGAATAAAGGAAATCCGTCAGGGTATTTCCTTCTTTTTTGCTTTTTTCCAGAATGTAAGGCCCCAAAAAGCTCGAGGAAATACGGATATTTTCTTTATCTTTCGGGCTCGAGAAATTATCCCAGACGATAAAGGGCACCGTATATTTGTTTAAATAATCACTGTAATTATTCCGGTCCTGAAAAAAGTCAGCCTCTTTGTATACTTCCGAACTATTGCCGAGCAAGGGCAAATGATCTCCGTAAAAAACGACAATCGTTGGTTCGTCAATCTTCTTCAGACCTTCAATCAAAGCTTTCAGGGACTGATCGACATCGGAAATTGTATTAACGTAGTTCTCCAGCAAGGTTTTACTTTTAGCCGAAAAGTTACCCTGGACCTGAATCGTATTTCCGGCATTAGGTTTCTCCGCATAGGGTCCATGAGCCTGCATTGAAATCGCATAGATGAAATCGGGTTTATCATTCTGTCCAAGCTGCTGCAGAATCTTCTTCGTAAGCTCCGTATCGCGGATATAAGTACCTTTGCACTCCGGATCTGCAAAGAATTCCTTGCTGATAAATTTGCCAAATCCCATCTCTTCGAAAACAATATTGCGGCGGTAAAACCAGTTATGGTAAGTATGAATTGCCGTAGCCTCATAGCCCTGTTTTTTGTAAATCGCGGGCAGAGCATCCATATCCCTGGTTGCGTACTGGACATAGGGAATGATCCCTGCCGGGAGAAATTGGCAGGAATACCCTGTTAAAACTTCAAATTCTGTATTCACTGTTCCTCCGGCAAAGACAGGAACAACCATCTTGCCGCCTGAAGAATTTTTTTGCAAATAATGAAAATACGGAATTGGATCTTCGCTGAAGCTTACTTCTTTCATCAGCGTCGGATCCCAGAAAGCCTCACTTTGCACAAAGATGACATTTGGGGTAAAATCCGGATCAACCGTGTAATCAGTTTTGGTCTGAGCAATAATCTTTTCAATTTCTTCTTTTTGGTAAGAAGCCGGAGCATCATCCGAATAGGCTTTATAATTCATCATAAAACCGATAATCAAGCCATTTTCTTCGTAATTGGACTGCTGGCTCCAGTTTACAAGCCGGCAGTTGAAGGTCTTTTGCATAGAAGTATGGGCAACCAGATTAAACAGCAAGAGAAAAGACAGTACCGCAATGGGGACTTTTTGAGCCGAAAGGTACTCTTCTCTTGGTATGTAACGAATGATCAGGATGATCGCAGCGATGAGCAAAATCACGAGTCCCAACATAAAAGCGATTGGCAGATCCTGAAAGCTCTGGGAAATATTCGCGGCTTCCTTCCCAAGGTTTAAATCCCAGGGCAGCAAAGGCTCTCCTCTTAGGAGTAGTTTTTCCCTACTGACCAGCGCAATAAAGGAAAGGCCGGTTAGAATGACTACTGCAATGGACAGGTACAAACGCCGGGGCAAAAGATAAAAAGCATTAATCAGTCCAAACAGCATGGCATACGTAGCAACAAATTGATTCGGTTGGCATACTACCCAGACCAGTGTATGGACGAAACTTCCGCGTGAGACCGTCTCAAACAATATTAAAACCATTAACGGAATTATAGCCAAAAATTTAGAATTTGACACTTTCTCCTCCATAGAATTCCTCATAAATTTTAAAGAGGATGTCCGTTGGACATCCTCTTCCCGCTTTGCCGTTAGACATCTGGTTTTCTGACCCTGCACATGCAGGTGGGTACCTAGACAGATCTTTCCATCTTCTTTTTGCAAAGCATGACGTACACAACCTGCCACTACTCAGTTCCCGAGAAAAAAATAGGATCAAAACCATGATAGTCCATACAAACAGAGCAGCATCACAGCTATTATAACACCGGGGTGAAGAAAAATCCTCTAGAAACAACTGGAAAATCAATATGTTTTAGCGATGCACTCTATCTTCCAAATCAGCAAGTCTGTCCAAAATCACAGAGATCGTCATCTCCTGGGTACGCACCCTCTGCCGCAGCTGTTCGACGAGACTGGACATATTCTTGATTTGATGCAGTGTCCCTGGATTCACCGTTCCATCATCCACTAAAGCAAGCGTTCTTGTTCTATTAGCGGGATCTTTTGAATTGGAATTCAATTTATTTAAGTACCTGATCTTGCCATATCGGGTATTCCTGCCCTGATTGATTTCAATAATCTTGTCGTCTTCCAGCACTTTCAGCGCTTTTTTCAGGGTAATACTTGCCACGCCTGTCTCACGTTGTATTTCGGAATAGGCAATCTCAAACTGATCTTCGTCATGTTTCTTGGACACCTTCTCAAAAAATTCCAAGAACTTATTGTACGTCTTATCTTTCAGCTTCAATGTTATTCATCCTTCCAAGCAAAAATAAAACAACCAAATAGTTTATTGTATTATATCATAAATTAATGATTATTTTCACTTAAATTGTAAAAATATATTAATTTTTTAAGAATAATATTAAGCCTGCTAAAACTATTTCGAAAAATTAATAAATTATTTATCTGTTAGGTCAGCTTGTTTAAGACCTCTTCCTTCATGGAAAAAGAATGTTTGTCGGAAGGAAACGCGGTGTCTTTGACTTCCGCGCAATATTTTTGCACGGCATCAACGATCAGAGGTTCAATCATTGCGTATTGTTTGACGAAAGTCGGTACAGTCTTGTCCGAAGCGCCAATCATGTCATGAATAACCAGGACCTGGCCGTCGCATTGATTTCCGGCACCGATGCCAATGGTAGGCACGGATATCGACTGTGTGATCTTTGCCGCAAGTAGCGCCGGTATTGCTTCCAGGACCAGCATAAAAACACCGGCTTGAGCCAGAATTCCGGCATCACGCAAAAGTTTGGAAGCGCTGTGTATTTCTGTTCCCTGGACTTTATATCCGCCCAGCAGGCCGGCCGTTTGAGGCGTTAAACCAATGTGCCCAACAACAGGAATCCCGGCTTTGGTCAGAAAGCTGATAATCTCGCGGTATTCCTCCCCGCCCTCGAGTTTAACAGCGTCGGCTCCCCCCTCCTGCATCAGCCTTCCGGCATTGCGCAACGCATCTTCAGGCCTCGCATAGGTCAGATAAGGCATATCCACAATCATGAAAGTACTTGGAGCACCCCGGCGAACAGCTTTGGCATGATGCAGCATATCTTCCATTGTCACTGGAACGGTTGAGTCATATCCTAAGACGACCATCCCAAGCGAATCACCCACAAGGATTACATCGACACCGGCTTTTTCCATGATTCGTGCCGTCGGAAAATCATAGGCTGTCAGCATCGTGATCTTGTTTTCCTGTTCGCTCATCTTTTTGAAATCTGGAATCATTTTTTTCATCGTGATCGCCTTCTCCCTAAACCTTTTTTATTTCAAACTTTGTCTGAGCTTTTAAGTCATAAGTTATATGGGCCAAGCATATGGTGTACAGAAATTGGAGAAAAGGGAGGCTGCCGTATGTCAAAACCGTTTCAGCTGTCGTTAGTTACCAAAGGTATAGCGCTGGCCATTGTTATCTCATTTCTGCTGACCGTTGTTCTGAGTCTGGTCTACTTCTTTACTTCGGTGCAGGAATCTTTCCTTTACTCGCTGCTCGCTGCCGGAATTGGCGTACTCATCGCCAGTTTTTACATTGCGTATCAATCCGGAGCAAGAGGACTTCTGTACGGACTGGCTGTTGGAATCGGTTTTCTTGTGGTCACTATATTGATTTATTACATTTTCTATGCGGGTGATCCTTCTTGGAAAATACTGCTCGAGAAAGTCCTGATTAGTCCCATAGCGGGTGCGATCGGTGGGAGTATCGGAGCCGTGATGAAGAAATAACGCGGTCCATGTGGTGCGTTAAACCACTCTCCTGAACTATTCACCCTCCAGAACATGCTGTTGGGTGAAAAAACGGGACAAGTACGGCTGTTTCCCACTATACTGCTGGGTGTATACTCCTTAACCCTTTCCACCTAGGCCCTTGGCCTATCGCCCCCAGCTGGGGGTTTTTTTTTATCTGGCGAGCGCAAATTTGTTGATCCAGTTAACAATAATACGGTCTCCCTGATTCAGCTCGGTCGTAAAATGAGCTTCACTGCCATTGACCTGCATTTCCAGTTTTCCGCCCGAAATTGAGTTTTCAGCAAGATTTATATACGGAAATAGTTCCGACAAAATGGGTTTACGCGAAAAACCTTCCACTCTGATTTCCATACCGTCTTCAATAGGCTCATCTTCCTGAATGACCCTTCCTTTGCAGTAGATCTTTGCTTCAAACGGCGGTAAACTGAACGCTTCTCCGTTAACCGTAAAAATCATCGGTTCGGCTTCCAGCGCCAGATCCCTGATCAATATTTTTTTCTCAAGAATATCGATGCGGTCGTTGTTATTAATGACACAGTCTTTGGTTACAGCGTAACCATTGACGATAATCTCCAGATCCGATACCAGTTCCCGGGGCTGGTTGTTGACTTTGATTTTCTTTTTGTTGATTTTATTGATATTAATGCCTTTCATGGCCAGTAAATCATAGAGCGTTTCATTCATTTTTACAAGCAGGCTGCAGCCATCCTCAAGCCAGTCTTCTTCATTTGCCGGTTTATTGTTCAGATAGATGAACGGATTGAATTCCTCTTCCTTGCCATCCCAGATAATCTTCTTCGCTGCGGGCCGGGAAATGACATCTTTGACCTGCGCTTTGGCATCTTCTCCGGAATGACCCGGCATAAAGGTGACCTCGTCACCCTGACTAAGCCTCTGATCCAGCTTGGCCGACTGGCCATTGACTGTAATCACCGCTGGACTTCCCAACTCTCCTTTAACAACCTGAATCTCACCGTTTAGCTTATAGATCAGCGCCGATCCCGGACGTCCAAAAAACGTTTTCGGCTGAATGCCTGCTGCGAGAAGCCCTTCCGCCACCGTAGCAAGCTGCAGTTCAAACAACGGAATATTCGTGTTATTTACATTGACTGCATAATAATGGAGACCTTTATTATCCAGCGCGGAAATTGCAATTCCTATCGGCGTAATGACATCCGAACCAAATAAATTTTCTTCCTGGCCGGAGACCGCGGACAACCTTTCGCGGACTTGAATGCCGATTCTACCCCGGGAAAGATTAATCACCTTTGACAAAATATCTCCCATCAAGGGAGTAAGGCTACCTCCCCCGACCATGATCACGGCCTGGGGTGAACAGCTGTTATTCAGCAGCAGGATTTCTCCGCCGATCCTTTCGGCAATCACCTGAACGGTCGGTTTAATGACATCCAGAATTTCCTGACGTGTGACAGAGGACCTGGCTCCGAAGAAATTGACGATGTCAATCAGGCTGTTTGGATTTGGATCGTTCCCGTTCAGCTGTTTTTTAATCCTTTCGCCTTCCTGAAAATCGACCAGATAATTGGAACAGATTGCTTCTGTGACCTCATCGCCGGCCATGGGCACCATTCCATAGGCAAAGAAAGTGCCTTCCTTGGTAAATGCAATATCTGCAGTCCCTGCCCCGATATCCACGAGGGCCAGATTCAGTCTTCTCATATCTCCGGGAATTGCGGCCAGTCCGGCGGCAATCGGTTCCAGCGTCAAACTGGCCATCTCAAGCCCCGCCCTTGCTAAAACTGCAATAAGGCCATCGACAACCGTTCTCGGTAAAAACGAAGAAATAACCGTGATTTCTGCTTTTTTCCCCCTCTGCCCGACCAGCGTTGTAATCTGCTGGTCTTCGAGCAGCTGCTTCACCGTACTGTATCCGACACAGTAGAATAGGATATTATCTGTCTCTTCAGCTGAAATTTTCTTCATGGCCTTTTGGACAGCTTCCATTTCCATGGCCAGGACTTCTTCCTGTTCCCAGTGTGTCGGCAGAACTTCCTCTCTCGTGACCGTCGCTGTTTCGGTACAAAGTGCCCTGCCTGCTGCAGCCACAGCCACTTTTGTCAATTTGCAGTTTAGTTTATGCTCAAGTTCATGCTTTACATAGGATACAGCTTTAGCGACTTCGTTCACATCGTGAACCTGTCCGTCATACATCGCTCTTTGCGTATGTTCGATCCGCGCACTGGCTATGACTTCATATCCCGATTCACTCTTTTGCGCCACAAGTCCAATAACGACTCTGGTGCCGATATCAAGGGCAAAAACAGTCTCCACTTCTCTTCCCACCTCACAAAGTTATATATCGTTAAATAGCCAGCTCGTTAGCCAGCTCATAGAGTTTACGGTTAAACATTTTCTTTTCCTTAAAAGCAAGTTCCAATGGCCTGTCCACAATCTCATTTTGAAAATGAGAGATCATCACCTCAGATTTTCCCTCCATCAGTGCCTCAATGGCCTTGCCGCCCATCATTGCTCCAAGCAAAGAATCGGCTGCCGAGGGTGCTCCTCCGCGTTGAATGTGGCCGAGAATCGTCACTCGGTTTTCCAATCCGGAATATTTCTTTAAGCCTGAAGCAATTTCACGGATATCCCCTGCTCCTTCAGCACAAATAATAATACTGTGATTTTTTCCTCTCCGATATCCCCGCAGCAGTTTCTCACTGATTTCCTGAAGATCAAAAGGGATTTCGGGCGTCAGGATCGATTCGGCACCAATCGCGAGTCCTGAGTGGAGGGCAATATCCCCGCAGTTTCTGCCCATGACTTCGACAAGAAAAGTCCGTTCATGGGACGAAGCGGTGTCTCTTAATTTGCTTACAGCCTCGACAACGGTGTTCACCGCCGTGTCAAAGCCAATCGTTGAATCTGTTCCGGCAATGTCATTGTCAATCGTACCGGGCACGCCAATGACTTTGATACCCAATTCAGCAAGTTTTTTTGCTCCGCGGTAAGAACCGTCTCCGCCAATGACCACGAGCGCTTCGATTCCTTTGGCCTTTAGCTGGTCCGCGGCCAGACGTTGGCCTTCAGCCGTAAACATTTCTTCACATCTGGCAGTTTTCAGGACCGTTCCGCCGCGATGCACAATATCTGCAACTGAGCCCAGCTCCATTTCTTTTATTTCACCGCGCAGAAGCCCATCATAACCATGGAAAACCCCATATACCCGGAGATCATGGTAAATGCCCTTGCGAACAATCGCCCGTATCGCGGTGTTCATTCCGGGAGCATCCCCTCCGCTGGTTAAAACTGCAACCTTGCTATCCGCGCCCATAAGATCTCTCCTTTTCAGCATTATACAGTTTTTTACATAAAGTTTCAAACAACGCCTGTTTTCTCTCCCGTATCTTTTCAGACTGATTTGTCAGACTTCCGGTGTTTTTTCGAAAATAGGACGCAATATCGCGATAGGTGTACTGAAATATCTCATGCAGCAGGAGATACACCATCTGCCTTGCTTCCACAATCTCCCTTTTTTTCGTACTGCCCAGGACTTTGTCTTTTTCCAAACCGCAGCATTCACAAACGATAGAAACGACGAGATCGGCCTGTTCTCCGATGCCGGGAAGGTGAAATAATTTTTCGGACTGAGGTACATGGATTTTCTCCTCCGCAAAGTTTGCCGGCTGAATGTCTTTTTTTAGCTGTTCAGCGATCTTTACAGCCTGCTTCATATTTTTAATTCCGGAAAGAAGCGCCGGCTGGCAGGGCCGGATCTCCTGAAACAAATCTTCGGTAAGACGATACGCGATGAAATGCTCGAGCTCCTCGGCTGCCGGGTCCTTTAAATAGAGGAAAAATCCGCTTTTAAGCCTTGATGCAAACCGCTGGTTCAAAAAGTCAAAGTTGGGTGTACTGCCCTGATATGTAATGACCGTCTTTCCGCCTTGTGCCAGAATGGTATCTACGGTATGGAACAGTTCTTCGAGTGTTTTCTTTTTCCCTTGCAGCACATTAATATTATCAAGCAGGAAAAGGTCATTGGAACGCACAGAGCGGCGAAAGCTGTTAAGGCTGCCATTTTGGGCCGCAAACGCAAATTTCTTAGAGAATTTATCCGCATCGATCAGGACAATCTTCACCTTTTGCGGCTTCATCTTTTGCAGGATACAATTTAGTAGCTGGGTCTTGCCCAGTCCTTCCTGGCCGGCAATTATCGTAACCGGGGGCGCCTTTTGTACTTCATAATTCTCTATGTATTGAAAAGCTAATTGGTTGAACTGGCTGATAAACACTGTTTAGAATACCCCCTGCGAGAAAACTTACTCACCAATTGTTTATGTTAATGTCATGGAGGGCCACAGTTCCGCTGTGGGCAGAGCTGGATAGCTACCATAATTCGGCAACGCGGTACCAGGGAAAAATAAGGGTTAAGGAATATATCCCTAACCCTTGCCTAGGTTGACAATTTTAGCCATCTATCATTACGCGTGCTCTGCGGCTAATATATTTCGAGATATCTGTCAATTTCCCATTTATGCACGGCGATGCGGAAGCTGTCATATTCTTCGGTCTTTGCTGCAACAAATCGGGAATAGATGTGCTCGCCGAGGGCATCTTTGATGACTTCATCATTGCTTAATAGCGTTAAAGCCTCTTTGAGATCTCCGGGAAGCGAGTCAATCCCCATCTCTTTTCTTTGCCTGTCATCCATGGCAAAAATATTCAAATCAACGGCTTCGGGCGGGTTAAGTTTCCGTTTGACCCCATCCAGTCCGGCCTTAATCTGGACCGCTAAAGCCAGATAAGGATTGCAGGAAGGATCCGGGCTTCTTAATTCAATACGGGTTGAAGAACCCCTCTTGGCCGGAATACGTATCAGCGGACTCCGGTTGCGGCCCGACCAGGCAATATAGCAGGGTGCTTCATAGCCCGGAACGAGCCTTTTATACGAATTGACCGTAGGATTGGTGATCGCTGTGAAAGCCTTGGCATGCTCCATAATGCCGGCAATATAATGATACGCTTCGCTCGAAAGGTTCATCGGTCCTTCCTGATCATAGAAAACGTTTTTGCCATTTTTGAATAAGGACTGGTTGACATGCATTCCGGAACCATTGATCCCAAAGATCGGTTTCGGCATAAATGTCGCATGCAGTCCGTGCCGCTGGGCAATCGTCCGGACGACAAATCTGAAGGTGACCATTTTATCAGCCATTTCCAAGGCATCGGCATATTTGAAGTCAATCTCATGCTGTCCGGGAGCAACTTCATGATGGGAGGCTTCAATTTCAAAATTCATCTGTTCCAGCGCCAGAACCATATCTCTTCTGGCACTCTCCCCTAAATCAACCGGT
>Ga0074193_1002928_pt1 | contig 13908 bp, 11 predicted proteins | sample EPASupsiteHSE605_FD_64523 | JGI IMG/M metagenome (GOLD analysis project Ga0074193, IMG submission 64523) | Bioremediated contaminated groundwater from EPA Superfund site, New Mexico - Sample HSE6-05 | ecosystem: Environmental > Aquatic > Deep subsurface > Groundwater > Contaminated ... | reverse complement strand
ATCCAGCAGTAATAATTAAAACCTGGCCGGTTTTTTGTAATTCGGAAAACTGTCGGGAGATCCTAGATGGGAAATTGGATTACGTTATTGATGCTATTGATGTGGTAGCCTCCAAGGTGGCCTTGATTCGAGCAGCCCGGGAGTTAATAATACCGGTTGCTTCCAGTATGGGGGCGGGAAATAAACTGGATCCAACGGCCTTTCGCATAGCGGATATCCAAGATACCTCGGTCTGTCCACTAGCCCGGGCGGTGCGAAGGGAGTTGCGTCGTTTCGGAATTGTGAGTGGGGTTAGAACGGTTTATTCGATTGAAGCACCGCTTAAGCCTAGATTTAGGGATGTCGAGGAGAGATCGGAAGTAGAGTCTGACGTAAGCCCAGGTCCAGGGAGCATCTCTTTTGTACCGGCCGTAGCCGGGTTGATGCTGGCAGGCATAGTGATCCAGGATCTATTAGTTTAACTAAGGTTGGTTGATGATTATATTAAAAGGTAAATATACTTTATTCATGTACAAAATTTAACATACTTTTTTGTATCTTTAAACGTTATAATCATTGAAGGATATTAAAGTGAAAACAGGGGAGGGGCTGGATCGAGTGGAATCAAATCAACAGAGTCATTTCGGTGAGTGCGATAAACCAGGCGGGGTGGCCGGATTTACCTTTTTTCAACGGCTGTGGGGGGTAATCGTAGCACCGGGCACGACCTTTAGGGACATTGCGGAAAGACCAACATTTTGGGGTATTATGCTGATTCAGTTAGGTTTGGGGGCTCTATTCGCCTGGATTATCTCTCCTAAACTCCAAGAATTTACGCGGATTACTTTGCAAAAGGCCGGTCAGGGTATGTCGCCGGAATTGCTGCAGACTACCTTGAAAGTTGTAGCCATACAGGCCATAGTGGGAGCGGTTTTGCTGCCGGTTATTTTCTGGTTAGCTAAGGCCGGGTTGCTTAAACTATACTCTCAGTTCGCCTTAGGGGCTGGAACTTTTCGACAGCTGTTTTCAGTTGCGGTTTGGGCCGCAGTTCCATCCTTGATTAGTGGAGCGGTGCATACGGTCCTGATTATGATGACGGAAGCAAGTAAAATGTTATCTGTACAGACCAGTCTGGCCTTGTTTTTGCCCAAAGGTGAAGCTAACAGTTTTTTATTTCTTTTTTTGGCCCAGATGGACTTTTTTACAATTTGGGGTTTAGTATTATTGGCTATCGGGGCTGGAGCGGTTTTTCAGCAAAGTCCCAAAAAAGTAGGCTTCTATTTATTCACCTTGTGGTTAATTTTTGCGTTAGCTACAGCTGGTTTAAGCAGTTACTTTGGCAGCCAAGTTTAGCTTGGGCAGATTGAACTTCATTTGGTATAGTTCGATCAGAGAATGAAAACTGCTGACTAGGAGCAACCCCCCGCAAGGTATCGTTATGGTTTTCAGATTAAGATGGAGTAAGCGTTGAGGCTCAAAATTGCTGATTTATTAGAAGGGACGATAGTTGTGCAGGAATCTACAAATATTCTCGAAAGTTCAATAAAGCCTTCAAAAAGTAAATTGACATTCTTTTCCTTCAAATTTGGTGGGCGTGGTCGTCAGTTATTGATTGGGGGAGGAATCCTACTTGTAATCGGGTTATTATTGGGATTAAATATGTATCGACTCTCTCAAAATGATGAAGTACCGGTAAAGGTAAGCGAAGTTGAGGAGGATCGGATTGAGGCCAGTGTTTTTGCCTCGGGGAAAATATCGGTTCCCGGTCGAGAGGAGCTTTATGCTCTCAATGGGGGAATAGTTATGGAGGTACCGGTCAAACTGGGGGAAATAGTTAGTGCCGGTCAGGTCCTAGTTCAATTAGATAACCAGGAATTGGGGCTTTCGGTTAAACAAGCCGAAGCGAATTTAGCGGCTGCACGGGCGAATCTAAGAAGAGCGCAGGGGTCAACGGGACCAGCAGATATTGCTCAGGCCAAAACTGCTTTGACGCAAGCCAAGGCCAACCTAAATGACGTTATGCAACGTGTGGAACGTACTCAACAATTATACGATCAGGGAGTGGTATCTCTACAAGAGTTAGAGTCCTTAAAGCTAGAGATGGAGCAAAAACAAGCGCAGTATGATTCCGCGTTGAATCAAGTGGAAACTGCCAGTAATGGGGCTCAAGCGTCTTTGGAAGCCTTAGAGGCTCAGGTAATGCAGAACGAGACCGCGCTGGCTGTGGCGCAGAGTCAGTTTAACCGGGCCACTATTAATGCTTCTCAGGATGGGCAGATCTTACAGTTAGATATCGATAAAGGACAATATATTACTCCTGGGAAACTTATCGCCGTGGTGGGAGATTCCCGGTATTTAGAGGTACAGGCAGAACTTAGCGAAGGGGACGCGGCTCGGGTACAGGTGGGACAGGCCGTGGAAATTACGGCGGATGCCTTAAACAAAACGCGGTACCCGGGAGAAGTTTCGGAATTATCTCCCCAAGCCATTAACCGAACATCAACTCAGGGGGAAGAGACCTTGGTACCAGTAGTAATAGCTGTTAAGGGAGAGACCGAACTGCGGCCGGGATACAATGCTGACTTGCACATCATTACCGGTTCCGCTGATGCAGCGCTGCTGATTCCCTTTGAGGCTTTAATCGAGACCCCGGAACGTACGGAAGTTTTTGTAGTTCAAGAGGGTGTGGTTAAACGTAGAGAAGTAACCACCGGGTTAAGCGATGACTTGCGGGTGCAGATTTTGAGCGGTTTACAGAAAGGTGAAAGCGTAGTGTTGAACCCAGCGGAAGATTTACAGGATGGAACAGCAGTAAAGATTACCGTTTCGACTTCGGAAGATGAAGCAGATAAGAAAGATTAAAGGTAAAGAACATGATTGGTCTTCGAGATATTAGCAAGGTTTACGAAGTTGGTTCACAAAAGGTAGTCGCTTTACGTCAGGTTAGCTTTAGGATTCAGGCCGGCGAGTTTGTTGCGATTATGGGTCCTTCGGGTTCAGGTAAATCTACCCTGATGAACTTAATCGGGTGTCTGGATCGGCCAACTGCCGGGTCTTATCAACTGGATGGCCGGGAGGTAGCCCAGTTGGGAGAGCCGGATTTGGCCCGGGTGCGCAATCAGAAGATTGGTTTTGTCTTTCAAAACTTTAATTTGCTTCCCCGATTAAGTGCTTTGCGAAATACGCAGCTGCCCATGCTTTATGGGGGGATTCCCCCGGGGATGCGTCGGGAAAAAGCACTGCAAGCACTGGCAGATGTGGGGCTGGCAGACCGAGTTCAGCATCGGCCGAATGAACTTTCGGGAGGTCAGAAGCAAAGAGTAGCGATTGCCCGGGCCTTAGTGAATAACCCCTCGATTTTAATGGCGGATGAGCCTACGGGCAATTTAGATACCCGATCGGGTGAAGAGATTATGGCGATTTTTCAAGAATTAAATGCTCAAGGGGTTACGATTATTCTGGTAACTCACGAACAAGAGATTGCGCAGCACGCCGGTAGAGTCCTTCAGTTCCGAGACGGTTATCTAGTCAGGGATGAAATAGTAGCCAATCCAGTTTCTGCCCGATCAATTCTGGAAAATATGCCGTTAGAGGAGCAGGAGGTGAACGGGTCGGATTAGTTCAGAGAAACTATTTTCGGCTCAATCGAATTGAATCTGCTGGAAAGTATCCGGGTGGCCCTGGAATCGATATGGGGAAATAAGCTCCGATCAGGGTTAACTATGCTGGGAGTTATTATTGGAGTGGCCGCAGTAATTTTGGTAGTTGCCATTGGTCAAGGTGGGAAAGCAAAGATTCTTGAGGAAATGGAAAAGGTTGGTTCCAACCTTTTCGTCGTCTATACCCAGTCCATAAGTAACGAAGCGATTAGTGCTAACGAACGGATCACGGTTGAGGATAGCGAGATTATTTTGGAGCAGATTTCTACAGTTAAGGCGGTAGCCCCTTCGGCTTACGAGTATGCAGAAGCCGAAACTAGCAGGAAGACGAAGTCGGTAATGACGATCGGGACTACGGCTGATTATGCTGAGGTACGCAGTGTACCTATCGGAAAAGGACATTTTTTTAGCGAACTCGACTCTCGATCGTCCCGGCGGGTTGCCGTGATTGATGAGCGTTTGGCGGAAGAGTTGTTTGGAAAAACCAATCCTTTGGGGCAGAAAATAATGTTGAAAAAGGTACCCGTGATTGTGGTAGGGGTGCTTAAGGAACAAAATAGCATGTTTGGGAACGGTGGCTATCAGGCTTATATTCCCATAGGACTTTGGCAAAATATATTTAATACGACCCGGGTCGACCAATTGGAGATTAGTGCGGTAAGTAAAGAAGAAGTGCAGGGGAGTATGGATAAGACTTTGGATTTACTACACCGACGACATAAAAATGAGGATCGCTACCAAGCATTTGATATGGAGAGTCAGATGGAAATGGTGAATAAATCCATGGGTATCCTGACCACGATTATTAGTGCGATAGCGGGGATCTCCTTAGTAGTTGGGGGAATTGGGGTTATGAATATTATGCTGGTTTCCGTGACCGAAAGGACCCGGGAAATAGGCCTGCGGATGGCATTAGGAGCCCAGCGTAAAGATATTTTGACCCAGTTTTTGATTGAAGCAGTGGTGATCTGTCTTGTCGGGGGAATCTTGGGGATGATTTTCGGCTTGGGCACTTCGAACCTCTTAGCTCTGGCGCTTAAGTTGACTCTGCCCTTTTCTTGGCTTCCTGTATTGCTGGCCTTTACTTTTTCGGCAGTCATCGGGATATTTGCGGGCATCTATCCGGCGAATAAGGCAGCTCGGTTGGATCCGATTGAGGCACTGCGTTTTGAGTAAGATAGAGTTAAGTAATCCCTGATTGATGCTTTGGGTAACCAGGTGTGTCTGAGCCGTGCTCCTTTATGCGCCGCTTGTCCTTTAAATAAAGCATGCAGGTTAAAAAATTCTTAATCATGGTCATGGTTAGGTATGTGTTATACTGTATACAGATCTTTAAAGTGATAAAGGAGGGGGCCGGGGTGGAACGTTTTAAGGAGATAGATAAACTCACACAGGTAGTTTTAGAGCAAGTAGCCCGGTTGGCCTTACAAAATAAACTTAAAGACGAAGTTGATGGACTTCCTTATCTTATTATCAATCGGGAGCAGCCGGTTTACCGTTGCTGTGTCTATCACGAAAGAGCTGTAGTAGCTGAAAGAATCAAATTAGCCATGGGTTTGGATCGCCGGAAAGGCCCTTCGTATCAACGACTGTCTGAAGTAGTAGACCAAGCTTTGGCTTTGGAACGTCCGGCAGAACCAGTGATCACGGTTATTGATTCCGCATGTGAGGCTTGCCCGAGTGATCGCTTTATGGTTACCGATGCCTGCCGTAACTGTATGGCGCATGCCTGTCAGAGTGTATGCCCCAAGCAGGCTATTGTTATTGCCAATCAACGGGCGTACATTAATCAAGATGCTTGTATTGAGTGTGGAAAGTGTGCTGAAGTTTGCCCGTTCCATGCTATTGCAGAAGTTATTCGACCATGTATGCGGGCTTGCCGGGTCGGAGCTATTCAAGGATCCCGCGGTCGTAAGACGATTATTGACTACCGTAAATGCGTGGCTTGCGGCCATTGTATGCGGGCTTGTCCTTTTGGAGCTGTAGCCGAAAAATCGGAAATTGTACAGGTGATCTCCTTACTAAAAAGGGAAGCGCCGGTTTATGCTATCGTGGCACCATCTTTTATAGGTCAGTTTGGACGAGAGGTATCTCCAGAGTCACTACGTACGGCCTTTCGTGGTCTGGGATTTACGGATATGGTAGAGGTAGCCTTGGGGGCGGATTTGGTTACCTTGGATGAGGCTCAGGAGTTTATTGAACTGATTCCAAAGCATCAGCAGTTTGCGATAAATAGTTGTTGTTCCGCCTTTCGGACCTTAGTTGAGAAGCAGCATCCCAAAATAAAGGATAGTTTGTTTAATTCTTTATCTCCTATGGTGGTTACTGGTCAATTATTAAAGAAGAAAAATCCTCTGGCTCGAGTGGTATTTATTGGTCCATGTGTGGCTAAAAAAATGGAGTCCCTACAAGGAGCCGGTCGGGAGGCCATTGACGGAGTACTAACTTTTGAGGAAATGTTGGCGATTTTTAGGGCAGCGAGTCTGGATCTAACTCAGGTAGATAATTGTCAAAAAGAAGAATGGGAGTCTTCTCGAACCGGCCGGCTTTTTGCCCGGACTGGAGGGATGACTGAGGCCCTGATCAGCACTATTAAGAAAATCGAACCAGAAAAATTAGTCGAACCGGTGCGAGCCGAAGGTCTGGATAATTGTGAAAAGCTGTTGCGTATGGCCGAAAACAATCGTCTAAAAGGCAATCTAATTGAGGGTATGGCTTGTACCGGAGGGTGCGTAGGAGGACCCGGTACCCTGATAAAAGAAGTGGTAGCAACCAAACTGGTTAACGATTATAGTCAGAAGTCTGCTTATTTTTATAGTATGGATAATCCCCGTCTGAAGGATCGGCCGGTAAAGTTAGAGAATTAGAATTTTAAAGCACCATAAATAAATGGATTCTCTTGGTTTTAACGGTGCTTTTATGGTAGCATAAGGACAAGGTTAAAAATAAATTTTATAGTTAAAGGAGGCAGCGGAAGGTATGATAGTAAAGCAAATCTCTGTTTTCCTGGAGAATAAATTTGGTCGCCTTGCTGCGGTCACCCGGATTTTAGGGGATGCAGGAATTAATATCCGGGCGCTTTCAATTGCAGATACGGCAGATTTTGGAATTTTGAGATTGATTGTAGATAAACCGGATATAGCCTACGAGGTATTAAAGGATGCTCGATTTACGGTCAGTGAAACTGAAGTTTTAGCGGTAGAGGTTAAAGATGTTCCGGGAGGGTTAGCCTCGGTATTGCTGTTAATGTCTGAAGCTAAGATTAATATTGAATATATGTATGCCTTCCTAACTAGAGCCTCAGATGATGCCCTGATTGTATTTAGGGTGGAGAAGCCAATAGAAGCTATTAAGCTTTTGCAGGAAAAAGGTATTAAGGTTTTAGAGGGAGAAAAGGTATATAATCTCTAAGTTATTCTCTTGGTTTAATAGTTTAAAATTTAATAGAAAGTTTGTATTTTGTAACGGTCTCTTGTGTTTAGGGACCGTTTTTGATTTTTTTATATAGCATTCCAGGAGCAGATTATATTTACTTATCCTAGGATTAAATACTAAGAATATCCTAAAATTACGAATTAGAACATGTGATCGAAAGGAAATAGATTGAAGTTAGCGAATAATAAGTGGGGTAAAGTGGGGGGGAGTGGTCCCAATAACCGGTTTGTGGGGTGAGTCATGATGTTCATGGGAGAATTTCAACATTCAATAGATACTAAAGGGCGTCTGATTATCCCCTCCAGATTCCGTGAAGGATTAGGAGAGCGGTTTATTGCTACCAAAGGTTTGGACCACAGCCTATTTTTATATCCCCTACACGAATGGGTAATAATAGAGAAAAAATTAAAAAATCTCCCCTTCACCCGAGCGGACGTGCGTGCTTTTGTAAGACTGTTTTTTTCAGGAGCGTCCGATTGCGATTTAGATAAACAAGGAAGAGTTTTATTGCCGGTAAACTTAAGGGAATTTGCTCGGATTAATCGAGAGGTTGTGGTTATTGGGGTATCCTCTCGGGTAGAAATTTGGGCTAAGGAAGAATGGGACGGATACAACGAGCGGGCGGAAGAAGCCTACGAGAATATTGCGGAAAGTATTGTGGGATTGGACCTCGGTCTTTGAGGGGAGAGTTGGGAAAGGTAAAGGTTACTTATGGAAGGCCATGTGCCAGTTCTGCTTGAAGAAGTAATAAAATATCTAGCCATACAGAGTGATGGAGTATATGTTGATTGTACCTTGGGAGGTGGAGGTCATGCCCAGGAAATTTTGAATCTTCTTGGGCCTCAAGGTAGGCTAATCGGGATCGAACAGGATCCTTATACCCTTGCCGTAACTAAGGCTGAATTAAGTAAATTTGAAAATAAAGTGGATTTTATCCAGGGTAATTTTCGAGATCTCAGGTCCCATTTGGATCAACTGGGAATTAATAAAGCACACGGTATATTATTTGATCTGGGGGTTTCCTCTTTCCAACTGGATAATGGTGAACGGGGTTTTAGTTATCAGCAGGAAGCACCTTTAGATATGAGAATGAATCCCCAAAATCCAATTTCCGCCCGGGAATTAATTCATCAAAGTTCAGAAAAAGAATTAACTAAAATCATTCGTGATTATGGAGAAGAAAGATGGGCGCGGAGGATTGCTCAATTTATCGTGGAAAGGAGATCCAGGGAGTCGATTAGTACCACTACAGAATTGGTGGAAGTGATTAAAGCGGCAATCCCGGCAGCAGCGCGGCGTACCGGTCCGCATCCAGCTAGACGTACCTTTCAGGCCTTGCGAATAGCGGTGAATGATGAAATTGGGGTCTTACACGAGGCCTTGGGACAGGCGATTGCTTGTCTGTTTCCTGGGGGTAGAATAGCGGTAATTTCTTTCCACTCTTTGGAGGATCGGGTAGTAAAGGATACTTTCCGACAGGCTGCGGATCCTTGTAAATGCCCGTCAGATTTTCCCGTTTGCTGCTGTGGAAGATCGGCGGTATTGCGGTTAATAACTCGTAAATCGGTTCAGCCCTCAATCGAAGAGATTGAGATTAACCCTCGTTCCCGTAGTGCGCGTTTGAGAGTGGCCGAGAAAATTTAGATAATTGCAGTTCTAATTGAAAGGGAGGTTGAATAATCTTGGTATTGGCTCAGGAAAAATATCTTTTTGATAATCCAGGTCTAACCGGCGTTGAAGAGCCAACTGTAGCTACAGATAGGCAAGGAAAGGCTAGATTGCGCAAAAGACGGCCGGCCATACAGCTAAACTTTGGTACTAAGTGTATTCTAGCTTCAGTAATAATTGGATTATTTTTTATTACTGGTATTGCCTTAACTCTTTATTACATATTACCAACGCGGTTAGGCTATCAGGTAGTAAGTTTAGAAAATGAAATTCAAGATCTGGAGAAGCAACAAAAATTGTTGGAACTAGAGACGGCCCATTCTAGATCTCTTGGGCGAATTGAAAGTATTGCTACTAACCAAATGGCCATGCTGCCGATGCAAGATAGGGAGGTTTTTCTATCGGTATCGGAAACTGGAAATGAACCCAATCCGAACCCTAAGCAAACTAGTGGTAATGGGCAAGTAAGTGGAGTGGCCACTATTGCAAGTGTTAATGATTCCAATCTGGTGGAAAAGAAGGTAGCGACCACTGTCGAGTCCGGCAGTGAGCAACCAATTCAAGGTAATGATCGAATTATCCAGGCTACAACTAGTTTGATCTCAGGCAAATTTATCGCTTCTCGTGGATCTAACGTCCATCAGGCAATTGATGATTAATAGTTTTCAGCTTATTTTTCTCAACTTTAGTTTATAATTCAATCACCTGAATACTTTTCAAACAACAACTATTAATATTACAAATACTATTGCCGCTATTTTAAACTCACAGCGGCAATTTATTCGAGGTGGTGCCGTTGACTAACACTACCATAGGAATTCGTAAAAGGATTTATTATTTATTCATGATTATGGGATTTGGGTTGGCAGTCCTAGCTTTACGTTTGGGCTGGGTTCAGTTTATTCAAGGTGATGAACTTTATCAAATGGCTCTGGATAATCGAATGCGAGATGTGCCAGTAGAAGCCAAACGGGGAACAATTTTTGATCGTAATCACAAGGAACTAGCGCTTAGTGTTAGTTCCGATGCTCTGTATGCTATCCCTCCCGAGGTTAAAAATTCCGGTAAAGAAAAGGATATTGCGAGAGAACTGGCCAGAATTTTAGCTTCAGATGAAGATACTATTTATCAAAAAATCACTAAAAATACTAGTTTTGAGTGGATTAATTTTAAGGTTTCTGCGGAACAAGTCCAAGAGATCAAAAAATTACAGTTTAAAGGAATTGATTTTGCGGAAAAAAGTCAACGTTTTTATCCTAAGGATAATTTAGCGTCTCACATTTTAGGGATATCCGGTATTGACAATAATGGGTTAGAAGGAGTAGATAAGTATTGCGATCAGGAATTGGGCGGAGTTCCCGGCCGAATTGTTATAGAATACGATGCTAAGGGTCGGGAAATGCCCCAAGCTATGCATATGTATATCCCACCTCAGAATGGACATAGTCTGGAATTAACTATTGATGAGACAATTCAGTACATTGCAGAAAGGGAACTGGACAAAGTTTTTGTCGCCCGACAAGCGAAGAGTGCTACCATTGTAGTCATGGATCCTAATACTGGGGAAATTTTGGCCCTAGCCAATCGTCCAGACTTTAATCCGAATAATTTCGGGGATTTTCCGGCCGCTAATCGGCGTAATATTGCGGTAAGCAATGCTTATGAACCCGGATCAGTCTTTAAGATAGTAACCGCTTCTGCGGCTTTGGAAGAGGGAATAGTTCGCCCAGATTCCCCATTCAACTGTACCGGAGGGCTTCCAGTAGGTAAACATACCATTCACTGTTCACAAAATCGAGCCCACGGCAGCGAAAGTTTTATTGATGTGGTCGCCAATTCTTGTAATGTTGGTTTCGCTACGGTTGGCTTGCGTTTGGGAGTTGAACCTTTTTATAATTACCTACGCGCTTTTGGATTTGGGCAAAAAACCGGGATTGAACTGCCTGGAGAAGCGGTAGGAATTTTAGTACCACAGGCTCAGGCAAGGGATATTCATCTGGCGACCATGGCTATGGGGCAGGCTAATGCAGTTACTCCGATCCAAATGATAACCGCGGTTTGTGCTGCAGCTAACGGAGGTAATCTGATGAAGCCGCAGCTAGTAAAATCTATTTTAGATTCTGATGGAAATGTTATGCAGGAGATTGCTCCCCAGGTAATGCAAAGGGTTATTTCCAGTAAAACCTCAGCTGAAATGCGGCTGATTCTTGAAAATGTTGTAGCTGACGGTACTGGGAGTAATGGTAAGGTTGAGGGTTATCGAGTGGCTGGTAAGACCGGAACAGCGCAGAAGCCTGCTCCCGGTGGAGGGTATATGTCCAATGAATATGTAGCCTCATTTGTAGGATTTGCTCCAGCAGATCAACCCAGAATTGCAGTATTGGTATTGGTAGATGCTCCTCAGGGTTATCCATATTTTGGGGGGTGGGTAGCCGCGCCGGTATTTAAGGAAGTAGTAAAGGATACGCTGCGTTACTTGGGAGTACTATATCAGACGCCTATACAACCTTCTTCCGGTCTACCAGGAGACAAAGCACCTCAGGGTGTTACTGTACCAGAAGTAGTAGGATTATCTTTGGTTAATGCAGAGAAGGAAATCGCTAAAGCGGGGTTAGTTCCTATAGTTGAGGGGGAAGGTGAGAAAGTTTGGGGGCAGACACCACCGGGTTCAACCCGGGTTAATCCTCGAACTCGCATTTTACTCTACACTGGGCCAAACGAGGAGCGAAATGATGATAAACAGGAGGTTACAGTGCCTGATTTATCCAGTCATACTATCAGAGAGGTCGGGGAGAATTTAGGTGCTGTGGGTTTGCGACTTAATGCTGAGGGGAGCGGAGTGGCGGTTAAACAAAGCGTAACTCCGGGAACGGTAGTTAAGTCTGGAACTATCATAACCGTGGAATTTAAACCGATAACCAGTTAATTAAGTTGGTTTAAGATAGGCTCAGTTTTACTTGACAGAAGAGGTAGTGGAATTATACTAATTAGATATAGTATCGGAAGGTTAGATCGTTGTTTAATCATTCGGATCAAGGTAATAATAGGAAAAGAATGGTTAATGCTTATAAGGAGGGTCTAATTTGACAGTTCTGCTTTCTCAGTTATTGAGCAACCTGGATATTCTGGATAAGAATGAAAACGGGGAAATAGAGATCCATGGTCTGCACTATGACTCGCGGAAGATTGGCCCGGGATTCCTTTTTGTGGCAGTTCCTGGGTTTAAAAGCGACGGTCACGACTATATAAATGCGGCTCTGGCTAAAGGAGCTATAGCCTTGGTGATGGAAAAATTATTACCGGTTCCACCAGGGGTCGTAGTAATCAGAGTGCCGGATAGTCGAAGGGCTTTGGCCCAATTAGCTGCTGCCTATTATGGAAATCCTTCGACTCAGATGCGAGTGATCGGAATTACCGGTACTAATGGAAAGACTACTACCACCCATTTGATTGAGGCCATTTTGCAGCAGCAGGGATATGGGGTAGGGCTATTAGGAACGATTAGTAATCGTATTGGGGGAAAAGACTTTCCAGTAGAACATACTACCCCCGAATCTTTAGATCTTCAGGCGCTACTGGCGCAAATGCTACAGGTGCAGAGTGATTACGTAGTAATGGAAGTTTCCTCACATGCTCTAGCCTTGGAACGGGTGGAGGAGTGTGAATTTGATGTTGCGGTGTTTACCAATCTGAGTCAGGACCATCTTGATTTTCATCAGAGTATGGAGGAGTATCGAAAAGCAAAGATTAGGTTATTTGCTAAGTTGGGTCTGAACTCTAGCAAATCGGGTCTAAAATATGCAGTAGTAAATGTTGATGATGCCGAGGCAAGACATTTAATAGCCGCAACAACAACGGAAGTAGTTACTTACGGCATTGAACAGGCAGCGGTGGTTAAAGCAGTTGATCTTAGGATTACTCCGCGGGGTGCTGTTTTTAGGGCCATCTTACCAGACCAGGAGATAGAAATTAAAATGAACTTGACGGGGCGATTTAGTATTTATAATACTTTGGCTGCCCTGGCGGTAGGCTGGCGGGAAGGAATTGAATTAGATCAAGTCCGGACGGCATTAGAGTCAGTTCAAGGGGTGCCGGGAAGGTTTGAATTGGTGGATTGCGGGCAGGATTTTGCAGTTATTGTAGATTATGCCCATACTCCAGACGGTTTAGAAAATGTCCTTAGTACAGCCCGAGAGGTAACTACTAGTCGAGTGATAACGGTTTTTGGATGTGGCGGAGATCGTGACCGCACCAAGCGACCGCTAATGGGTGAAGTTGTAGCCCGGTTGAGTGATTATACAGTAGTTACATCGGATAACCCCAGAACCGAAGACCCGCTGCAGATTATAGAAGATATTCTGCCGGGTGTTCGTCAAGTCGGACCGGTGGAATATGAAATCATTCCCGATCGTCGACATGCGATTAAGCAGGCTATTCAGTCGGCGAAGGCCGGGGATATGGTAGTCATTGCAGGGAAGGGACACGAGACCTACCAATTAGTGGGATCTAAGGTTTTAGATTTTGATGATCGCCGGGTTTCCCGGGAGATATTAGGGGAGTTGGGTCTAACTCGAAAGTAGTTTGCTTCAATATCTACATCTAAATAAATGGGTGATTATTTAAATGAAAGAATTAGATTTAAACCAGATAGTTCAGGTCATAGGCGGAAAGGTAATCACAGACAATGCTTGGTCTAACCATGGGGTGACCGGGGTTAGTCTAGACAGTCGAAATATTAAGGTAGGAGAGCTATTTTTTGCTTTGCCTGGGGAGAGGGTAGATGGTCATGCCTTTGTGAGTAAAGCATTACAAGCTGGAGCTGCCGGGGCTGTGGTTAATCATTGGCCGGTCGGAGAGCCGATGCCGGATGCATCCTTGAATTTTGGCCCGGCTCCTATCATTGAGGTAGCCGATGTATTAAGTGCTTTGCAGGATTTGGCAGCTTGGTATAGAAGGCTGTTTGCTATACCGATTATTGGCGTAACTGGCAGTACCGGTAAAACCACTACTAAGGATCTGCTAGCCGCAGTTCTCAGTAAAGGTTTTAGAACTCTTAAAACCAGTGGTAATTATAATAATGAAATCGGGGTACCGCTGACGATCTTAGAATTGACCGATCAACACCAGGCGGCGGTAGTAGAAATGGCTATGCGGGGTCCAGGAGAGA